>Ga0209016_1000431_pt1 | contig 49884 bp, 44 predicted proteins | sample EPASupsiteSAE305_FD_187265 | JGI IMG/M metagenome (GOLD analysis project Ga0209016, IMG submission 187265) | Bioremediated contaminated groundwater microbial communities from EPA Superfund site, New Mexico - SAE3-05 (SPAdes) (version 2) | ecosystem: Environmental > Aquatic > Deep subsurface >... | reverse complement strand
CGGACCTGACGGGGTTTACGGCAGTCCGTCGCACAGGACCAAGCCATCATCACTACTTATTACAGACAGACCCCACAAGAACGCTCCTCAGACAAGGCATCGATCCTCCTGTAGCGGGTTGAAGGTTACAAGGCACCGCTAGCGCCCCATCTAGCACGGCAAACCTGACTGCCAATTGGTAAAAATTGTTATTAATAAATTATTTCCTTTTTTGATGCCTTATTATTGTACCAAATAGTTGTTTGCTATACAACCATCTTTTTTTTCCACAGTTATTTTAAGAAATTTATTAATAATTAAATAAGATAAACTTTTTAAACAAGCAGCACTTACTTGAGAACCATTTTTTGTCAGGTGGTTTATTCTCTTTGCCAGGTAGCAACCCCTTATAAAGTAAAGTATTGCTATAAAAGATATGGCATTTTTTTAATATGGAAAGACAAAGGAACTTTTTGCAGCTGTTTTTGGTCTATACTAAATAAGAATAGGGGTTTATAATAATATTTGTGTTTAAAATAATATTATATTTGCACTATGGCCTATTAGCTTTTTGATAGGACATAAATTCCAACCGGAGGACAAACAAATGAATCTTAAGGGAACACTTTTAGGCAAAATAACTGGCTTGTGCTTAGGAACGGTTGTTTTTTTTGGTCTTTTTTCTGTAACTGCTTTAGCGGCAACAACAGAGCCATTGCCTACAGGAGCAACACAAGCTCCGCAAATTGCTATTTACTTAAATGATGATAAAATTATTTCCGAACAAACACCTCTTACTATCAATGGGCGAACACTTTTGCCTTTGCGCACAGTTTTTGAGTCTATGGGAGCAACTGTTAATTATGATAATGCAACCAAAACAGTTACCGCTACCAGAAAGGAAAATACGGTTAAGCTGACTATCGGTAATGCTACCGCTTATATAAATGACGAAGCAGTTACGCTCGATGTGGCTGCTATGTCCTGGAATAGCCGTACTTATATTCCCTTGCGCTTTGTCGGGGAAGCCTTTGGTGCTACAGTCAATTGGGACCAAAGCACAAAAAAAGTTGACATTTATCTTGAGGGAGCCGGTATCGAAGAAATATCAGATTTGGATATAAATTTAAATAGTACACCGCTTATTATAGGTTCAGCTTTTTCATATAAAGATCAATATTATATTCCTTTTGAACAAACTTTAGGTTATATGGATCAGTATTTGTCTTCAAAAATCAATTTTTCCTGGACACGTAAAGGCGAGGCTTTTGTGGTTACCTTTAACGGACAGGAATACACGCTTAATGCCGATAGTAAGACTGTAAAAGTCGGAGAATCTGTATCAGCGATAACCAATCCTTTGAAAACTTATCAAGATATCGTCTATATGCCTTTAAGCCTTATTACCGATCTTTTTAGTGGCTCTTATACTCAGGACAAAACAACTGGGGTCATTAATATATACGTCAATCGGCCAAAATTTAATCAGACCTCTTTATCAATCGAAACCATTAGCATACCAACTCCTACATTTGCTCCCTCGGCTTCCTTAACTGATTCACGTATTTTAACTGTCAGTGATAATCCGGAAATATTAAACCCAGAACATGTGCCTCAAAGCAATGCCGTTCTTTGGAACAGCAATATAGTTTCTCAAAACAACACCTCGGATCACCGTGTCTTTGGCTGGCATATCAATAATATGGGTAAAACAGTATACATAGCTGTTACCATCGAAAATCTAGGCAGACAAAATATTTTAGTCAGTAATGCAACCGGTATTTACCGTACCAGTCCTAATAGCTGGTCTAACTACGATGTAGGCATGCCGATCGCCGAGGCTGTTCTTGCCGGAACTATGGACAATAGTTTTTCTAAAGATGTCACCATCTCCCCCGGAGATACTCTTTTAGTTAAAAAATTTACTTTAGCAGACGGCAGTCTTCTCGGTTTCATCAATGACTTTACTATCTCTAATGCCGCAATGAAAAATGGTAGCTTTAAATATATCGTTCGCGTCGTTATAAGCACCGACGAAAATAAAGATCTGACCCAGATCGAAACTTCACCGCTACCTTTAGCAGAAAATACTACTCATCCCCGCGGTAACTGGTCAGCATCCTCCCTTTTAAACCAATTACCTCTCTATACGGTAGGCAATTCAGAAGCAGCCTACAATATTTCCAATGGCAAAACTGATAATCTTTATACTGCCGATGCCGCCCTTGATGCTACCGGAGAGGAATTAGATAACTCAGGTCATTTTGGCGCCAATTATACGGTAAGAATTCCTGTCCAAAATGACAGTGAGGAAATAAAAACAGTACGTATCCGCTTAAGCGCTAGGGGCGGTGTTTATTGCGGTGTAGTTCGTACTCCGGATGGTGTATTTTGGATACCGGTCCTGCAGCCTGCCACGCAAGTATGCAACCTCTATGATTATGCAGCTCCTCCTGGCGAAAGCTATGTAGATCTGGAATTAATGCATGCCGGAGGGTCCAATTTGGCCGTTGCTATCGACTTAACAACATTGGAATAAAGATCAAATAAATACTCTCAAAATAAAAGGCGGATATATCCGCCTTTTATTTATTCCTTAAAAAGCATTTTCTCCTTACCCCTCAAGAGTAAAAAGACAAAAATTATTATTGACATCTATAAGCAAGGGTGTTATATTGACTGTATTAAACAGTTTAATACAGATAGTACACTTTGAGTATTATGGGAAAGGAGGTTGGGCATGATTAACATTGATTATACAGACAGGCGTCCTTTATACCAGCAGATCATGGAAAAGATCGAAAATCTGTCTGTGCGAGGCATTTTACAGCCAGATGAGCAGTTGCCATCGGTTCGCACTATGGCTATGGACCTGTCCATCAACCCCAACACCGTTCAGCGCGCCTATATGGAGCTGGAAAAAAATGGCGTCATTTATTCTTTGCCCGGCCGGGGCAGTTTTATCGCCCGCATGCCTCAAGAACTGCTTAACTCAAAACGGGAAGAGCTTTTTGGCCAAATTGAAAAGATCGCTATCCCGGCAGTACTCTTAGGCATCAGCAAAGAAGATTTTACCGACCGTTGTGCCTTATTATATGATAAGGCAATTGACCTGGCAAAGGAGGGACATAAGGAATGATCTTAGCACAGAACATCGATAAATATTTCGGGGATATCAAAGCCATTGACAATATCTCTCTCGAGATTAAAAAAAGCTCCGTCTTTGGCCTGGTCGGCACTAACGGCGCAGGCAAATCGACTTTTCTCCGCCTGCTTGCCGGCATCTTAAAGCCGGATGCAGGCAAAATCACTATCGGCGATGCTCCGGTCTTTGAAAACATCCCCGTTAAAGAACGCTTTTTCTATATTTCCGACGATCAATATTTCTTTAGTAATTGTACACCCCTGGATATGCGCAATTATTATGCTCGCGTTTATCCCAATTTTGATAAGCCTCGTTTTGACGCTTTACTTAAAAGTTTTGATCTTTCTCCTACCAGAAAAATCAATACCTTTTCTAAAGGGATGAAAAAGCAGGTATCTATCATCTGCGCCATAGCTGCACAAACAGATTACATTTTCTGCGATGAAACATTTGACGGGTTGGATCCGGTGATGCGACAAGCGGTAAAAAGCCTTTTCGCCGCCGATATTATAGAGCGGGGACTGACACCGATCATAGCCTCCCATAATCTACGTGAGCTGGAAGATATCTGCGACCATGTTGGTATCCTTCATAAAGGAGGGGTCATCCTCTCCCGTGACCTTGACGATATCAAAGATAATATCCATAAGCTACAATGTATTTTCCAAAAACCTCTGCAAAAAGAGGATTTCCCTGGCTTGGATATCATCACCTTGCATCAGCGCGGCTCTCTCTATACGATTATCGCCCGCGGTAACAGCGATGAAATTGCCAAAATTATTTCTGGCATGGATCCGCTCTTTTTGGAACTGCTACCCCTGTCTTTAGAAGAATTATTTATCAGTGAAACGGAGGTGTTTGGCTATGATGTCAAAAAACTCCTTGTTTGATTGGCGATTGATTATGGACGCCTTAAGAAAAACGCTTTGGGGTCCTTGCTTAGCCTTTTTAGGATTTTTCTTTGCTATGCCTGTATACTGCGCCATTTCCCTGCAGAACTACAAGCAAGGTGCCAGCGAGATGACCCAGGCTATGCGCGAAGTCAACATTATCTCAACCATTAATTCTATTTTTGCCGGTGGTAGCCCCTTGCTTAAAGCTATTTTCATAGTAGCGGCTATTGTTAGCGCTCTCACCTTTTTCTATTTTATCCATTCTAAAAAGCGGGTGGATTTCTATTTCAGCCTACCCGTCAAAAGAGGCAAACTTTTTATCACTAATTATAGTGCCGGTATCTTAGGAGTATTAATTCCATATATAGTAGCCATTATTTTGACTTTGGCGGTTATCGGCTTTAATGGCATGGGGAGTTATATTCGCTGGGATGTTTTCTGGATAGGACTTGCCAGCCATGTGCTCTTTTTCATTTGTATTTACACAGTTACTGTTCTGGCAGACATCTTGACAGGTCATCCGGTGATCGGTGGTCTTTTAGCAGTGCTTCTGCTGGCTATCGGCCCCATAATCGTTGCTTTGTATATAGGGTTGATGGATACTTTTTATCCTGCTTTTTATAGTAATCTTTTTGATAGCTCCACAGCTTTAGCACATAGCTCACCTTTAGCAAAATACGTCACTATAGGTTCCATACCATTACATGGCTATGAACTTTGGCTAGTTATTCTTTTGACAGCCTTGGTCTTTATAGCTGCCTATAGGCTTTTCCTTATCCGCCGCTCAGAGGCGGCAGGCAAAGCAGTGGCTTTCTCTTTAGCGCATCCCCTTATCGAATACCCCCTCGTTTTTGTCGCTACCTTGGGCTTAGGAATGCTCTTTTATGAAAGCGTAGGCGGTGAGAACTATTTTTGGCTCTTCTTTGGCTCGGTCTGCGGCGCTCTAATCTCCAGCCGTATACTAGAGATCATTAACCGCTTTGATTTCAAAGGAATCCGCGCCAATTTCAAAGGCCTCCTCATTTTCGCCATATGCTATGTAGTATTCATCTGTTTCCCCATCTTTGATCTCACAGGCTATAATGATTATCTGCCCGCAGCCGAAGAGGTACAGGAAGTTCGTATTTCCATGGATAGCGTCAATTCCTTTACTAATGACATCATTTACGGACAATACAACCAGAGCGGCAATGATATTGAAAATCAACAACTGCAAATGGGGAAATTGACTAGCCAAGAAGATATCCAGGCAGCTCTGGCTTTGGCAGCTCTCTTCCATCAGGAACAAGATAAAGATTATGAATACGATGGACAAAGCAGTGATCTGGGCATCCAATATGTCCTTAAAAACGGCAAGATCATTTCTCGTCATTACGATTCGCTTCCACTTAGTGTTTATATATCTGAACTCAAGCCTATCTTAAATTCTTTAGAATTCAAAGAAAGTCAGTTTGTAACATTGCACAGACCTATAGATGAACTCAAAATAGCAAGTATTACTTCCTTTGAAAGTGGCAGTAAAGAGTTTTTAGATATAGGCGGAGGTCAAACCAAGCTGAAAAACCTGCGCCCGGAAATAAAAGAAGAACTTATCCAGACTTACACTGAGGATTTGATGGCTCTTACCAGTAACCAAATGGAGAAGGATGTACCACTAGGCATTATAACCTTGCTGGTACGTAATCCTGAAGAATCAACAACTCCGGGCATAGCGGCAAAAGCTCCTGAAATAGAATATACTTATTCCAATGCGGAAGCTGAAGAAGAAATGAATTATGCCACAGTCAATTTCCCTATCTATCCGGAATTTGCTAAAACTTTATCCTTGCTCGAAGAGTTGGGCATACCTCAAGATTACTGGCAAGCAAATCTAGCTAATATCCGCGAATTACAAATCATTGATCAAAGCGGCGATAAGCCTGGCACTATAGCTATCTCAACCGAAGATTATAAAGTACAGCTAGAGAAATATGGTAATAGCTATACTACGCAAACAACTACTGTCCCAACTATCATAACCGACCGGGCCGAGATAGCTCGCATTATGAAAGAAACTGCTCCTAGCGCTGCTTTCTCCTATAATTGTTTGATCAATTTTGATAGCAATAAATCGGTAGAAGTCCTTTATGCTAATAACTATGAAAAGTATTATGCATCCCAACGTTATTACCTGATAACAAAATAGACTTTTGTCATTCTCTTCTTAAATAACAGAAAAACCCTTCTTTAAGAAGGGTTTTTCTGTTTTATCATTAATTCTAACAGGGAATTGCTTTTACTTCTACGATATACTACAATTATGGCGTTAGCAATTATCTTGATAAAAAGTTTTTATTTTAAAAAAAGTAATTTTATGTTAAAATTACTTTTAAGTTAAAAGCAAAGGTGAGGGGTTTTTTATGAATGAACTGCAAAAAGAGGCTTTAAACCATTTCTTTGTCCAAACATTCAACAAGGTTTTATCTTGGGAAGAGCTGAGTCTTGCGCGAACTAAATGCCACAATCTTTCAATAAAAGAACTTCATGCTATAGAAGCAATCCGCGAACTTGAGCAAAACAATAAAAACACCATGACTAATATTGCCGCTCTGCTATCTATCAGTATTGGAGCTTTAACAACCGCGATGAATGTTTTGGTCCGAAAAGGCTATGTAGAACGAAAAAACAATCAGAGTGATAAGCGCATCGTCATGGTCTATTTAACAGAAAAAGGACGTGAAGCAGAGGCTAATCACCGAGCCTTTCATGATGAGATGATCGAAAACATAGGCGAATCCCTCGACCAAGAAAAACTTGATACTTTGATAAGCTCATTGAGCCAACTAAGTGCTTTTTTTGAAAACAAAATTAAATTAAAGGAGTTTACTGAATGACAATAAAGATCCTGACAGACAGCACTTCTGATATATCACTCATTGATGCCCAAAAAATGGATATAGAAATCGTACCTTTATCAGTTAACTTTGAAAACGAAGAATATATTGATAAATATACTATTACCAATGAGGAGTTTTACGAAAAACTTAAAACAAGTCGGACTATTCCTACGACAACTTTAGTAAACCCAGAAAAATTTACGGAAGTTTTTAATAAATATGCCGATGATGAAATCATTGGCATATTTATTTCATCCAAGCTTAGCGGTACTTTTCTCTCTGCCGTCATTGCCAAAGAGGACTTACACCGAGAGGATATTTTCTTGATTGATTCCGAAACTACCACAATCGGCCTTGCCCTTTTAGTTGAACAGGCAGTGAAAATGAAAAATAGCGGCATGCGTGCCAAAGATATCTTCGATCTGATAAATCAGCTTGTTCCTAAAGTTGAGTTAATTGCCATTTTTGATACTTTGAAATACCTTGTAAAAGGTGGCCGTATGTCAAATACCAAAGGGATTTTAGGTAGCGTCTTAGGCATTAAACCAATTATCCGCTTAAAAAATGGTCACTTAAGCAATATTGGAAAAGAAAGAGGTATGGAAAAGGCTATTAAATTTCTAATAAAGCAAATAGCTACAAATTCAAACTTAGATAAAAATATGCCTTTGGCTTTTGCTTATACCGGTTATCAGAACCGTTTACCATCTTTGATGGTAAAGTTTACCCATGCCTGCGAGAAAAAGGTTTATAGTATTGGCAGCGTTGTCGGCACTCATGCTGGTCCGGGTGCAATAGCAGTTTCTTTCTTTAATCAATAAAAAAAGAGGTCCTAGAAAGGGCCTCTTTTTTTATTATAATTTGGCTTTAATGCGAAGTTTAGACAAAGCATCCCTTTCATTTTCTCCGGTTGTTGCTTCAGCCTTTTCCGCCTCAGTCGCTTTTGTACCGCTGCCTGCGCTGGTTGGCAAAATTGCTGTTATATGATTTACAGGGATAAAAGATGGGTCATTACCTGATGAATCTGCTTGCACGACAAGACCATATTCATTTCTGTACACTGGCCCTATAGAATAAGCAATAGAACCTAAATATATAGTTGCTTCCGTCGATACGGGTAAATAATCATGGATAGCAGTTATGATGTTGGTATCACAACCTTGAGGAAAAGTCGGCGAGGGCAGATAAGTGATTCTTTGATCATATACGGCCCCAGTTTCAAACTGCATAGCAGCAATAGCGTTAAGGGGAATCGCTTCATACTGTGTACCGTTAAGTAAAATAAACAGCCCTCCATAAGTCCCTTCGGCTGATTTAAAAAGTTGATAAGGGGTTCCCGTTATATACCAATGATTGAGCCCCGTAAGAAAAACATATAGGGTAGATGTAGGGTAATAAAGTATAAGCTGCTCGATAAGATGAGCTAATTGAGCGTAACCATAGCAAGTTGCTGTATCTTTTAGGCTTCCCGGAGAACCTGCTCTTCCGGGAATGCCTTTATCCCCGGCAGGCCCAGGAGGTCCTGGTGGACAAAATATAGGCTGATGGCAACAACGCTGAGGATCATTATCACAACATCGTGGCATTTGTGAAAAACCATCCTGGCAAATATTTTTATCCATAAGGGTTACCCCCATTTGTTTATTTTAAGAAAACCATGTCCTCTATATAATCATATGTGGACAGAGGAAACAAGGTTACAAAAAAGGCTATCCACTTAATATGTGGATAGCCTCTATAATTATTTAAGCTTTTTTATTTCTCAAGCAAATTCTTAACTTCATCTTCTTTTTCAAAAAGCAAGCAGGCGCCTTTATGTTCCCCTAATAGCATCCCTGACTGATTAAGCTTTTTAAAGAGGCCGGAATTTAAAGCTTCCAGTAAAGTGTGCTCTTTTAAATTGATATCTGAATACGGCGAAAAGGGGCATGGCTCCGCACCGCCATGCGCATTGATATGAAAAAAACCTCTTCCGGCAGCAAGACAGCCTCCGGTGTCTTTTTCATCACCGGGAAAAGATAAAAAGATCATATCTTTATATTCGGCGCGTAATTTGGCAAGCCGACTTTCAAGTATTTGCCGCTCAGGATCACCGGGAGCCAGGCCCTGGCTGCAGGAAAGCACAGGAACATATTCCACGAAAAACACTATCTTACAGGAATTATCATAAAGTTTCCTGATAAATTCGTCTCCGGCAACAGTCTCAATATTCTCAGTCGTAACGGTTACAGATGCACCATAGAAAATCCCCCGGTGCTTGAATTTTTCCATAACGCTGGTAAGAATCTCATATACGCCATCACCGCGGCGGCTGTTGGTTTGCTCACGGTCGCCCTCAATGCTGATCACTGGGACCAGATTTCGGTTCTTGTCAAACAGCTCCAGATACTCTTCATCGATCATGGTCCCGTTAGTAAATACAGGGAAGACGATACTCTTATATTTTGCAGCCCATTCGATCACGTCTTTTCTGATAAGCGGCTCGCCCCCGGCCAGCAGGATAAAAGCAATACCCAGCTCCTTAGCCTGCGAAAAAATATCTTGCCACTCTTTATCAGATAACTGTTTTTGCTCGAAACCCTCACCATAAGAATTATTGGCTCTGGCATAACAGCCTTTACATAATAAATTACAACTGGTTGTGATACTGGCAATTAAAAAAGCCGGAATATGTTGGCCTGCTTTCTCATATTTACTTCTTTTATTTTCAGCAATCTTAGCTTCCGACATATATTTCAAGAGAAAGACTGTTTCTTGGGGGTTTTTAAATGAAGCGCCGAGTGCCTCTACAACAATACGTTTTATTTCACTACTTAAATATTGCGCCAAATTTATGTCAGCCATTACTAGAGCCTCCTAAAATACTAACTCTTTTCACTAAATATACGCACGCAATTTTGCATTAGTTTCATGGCTCCACCGGCAAACGCAAAACTGTTTTTAATTTTTCAGGTGCTGTTTTTCTTGGATCACCTAAATATATCTCATGGTGCTTACGGATATCTCCGGTCATGTTTTTTAGTTTGTTATTGACAATAAACTCTTCTATTTTTGCGATAGAGCGAGGTTCATCGGCAAAAGGTCCCGTATGCATTATCTGCACGCAAAGCCCTTCTGTGAAATTTTCCAACCTTACTTTACTGACATCTATATCTGCTTTCTTCTTTTTACATTCATCAACAGCCCAAGCAAAAACTTCCGGTGTCACAAATTCCGGCTGCCTGATCATCGAAGTCCATAGCCAATTATCTCTGGACTTATCCCAATCTCCCTTGCTCGTGCTCCACCATAATCCTTCCAGCGGCGGTACTACATATTCAAAATACCCTTCTGGCTGCTTACCGCTCATTTTACTCATTTTGATCGTAAAAGTCAGAGCATAAAGTGCCTGCAGGGCATTTTGGTATTCTGAGCCCAACGGGTCTCCTTTGCCGTCTATCATCATAAAAGTCATAGGCGGAACATCAATCAATATCGGTTTATCTTTAGGTAAATATAGATCCTTATATTCCTTTTTATAGTCTAATTTTTCAAGGGCCATTTTTATCCCTCATCTCATGTAAATTACAATATTTCTTAAATTATACCATAAAAAATTTTCCCTGCCATATTAACAGCAGGGGAACTATTAAAGTTAGTTTTATATTTTCTCTACAATATGCCTTACACGAAGGATTGAAGGAGTCAATAGAGCCATACAAATCCCGGTACCTATCAAGAGATACTCTATTGGTATCATATCCCCAAGCGGTCCAAAAACAAGCATCCCTAAAGGCATTGCAGCGGTGATAATAATTTGTACGATAGAAAAAACCCGTCCCATCATATTTTCCTCTACATTCTCCTGAATGAGGACCGTTTCTGCCGTAGAAAAAATAGGCATGAAAATACCCGAAAGAAGAATGATCACCAGATATAGCCAGAAATCCTTTGCCACACCCATTAAAGCAATAGTAATGCCAAAAGCTGCTGTAGACAAAGCCATCGTGGAAAGTTTGTTTTTGAAACCTCCCCAAAAAGAGATGACAACACCTCCGAGAACTGCGCCTCCTGACCAAAACATCTCGTTTAAAGTCAGCCGCCAGACTTCCGGGCCAAAACTGCGGGCTACCATCAGCGGAGTTAAAAATGCAGCAGGGGCAACTAAAAAGAAAAATAATATGTAAAAAAACAAAAGCTTACTTAAAAGAGGGTGATTTTTTGTATAAAGAAGACCCTTTTTAAGTTCTTTAAAAATAGAATCGACCTCTTCGCTACAAGCATGTTTTTTCACCTTTATGAATGTAAAAATGACAACAGCAATTATTGCCGTAAAGACATCGATCAAAAGGGTATAAGAAAACCCCATCGTGCTGAGCATTATCCCACCCACTGCAGGAGACAATAGAGTAGTAGCAGAAATTAAGGCATTATTGATACCATTGACTTTGGTGAGTTTTTCCATAGGTACTATCTGGGGTAATATAGCACTGACTGCCGGCGTTTGAATACCGGCACCCAAAGAACGCAGGGCAGCAGCTACAAAAATAAGAGTAAATGACTTGCTACCACTAATAAAGCAAATAGCCAATACCAAGGTAACAATTGCCGTAAATAAGTCGGAAATTATAATCAGTTTTTTGCGATTATAGCGATCCGCCCACACTCCCGCAATAAGTGAAATCAGTACTTGGGGGAGAAAAGTACAAACAATAAGAATAGTCATTAGGCTGGCAGAGGAAGTTTCTAAGGTTATATACCAAATGACGGCATAGGCAACTACAGACGTGCCAAAGATAGAAATCATCTGGCTGGTTAAAAAGAGAGCTGCTTTTCTTTGCCAGTTATCTGTAGTTTGCAAAATATATCCTCCTCAGACTTATTAAAAATAAAAAACGCGAGCCTCATCCTTTTTAGGGTTTATGCTCACGCTATCAAAAGTCATTTATATTCCGTAATACTATGCGCCAATCAATGCTTTGAGGATAAACGTGATAACCGCTCCTAAAATCATGGTCAATGGTATGGTTATAACCCATGTCACTACGATATTCCTAGCTAAGGCCCATCTTACGGCTGATAATCTTTTAGATGCGCCCACTCCCATGATTGAGGCGGAGATGACGTGGGTCGTACTTACCGGAGCACCAAATAAAGTCATCAACTGGATTACCAAAGCAGCCCCCGTTTCGGCCGCGAACCCACCTATAGGCTGAAGCCGGATCATGCTAACCCCCATGGTTTTGATGATCTTCCAGCCACCTACGGAGGTGCCTAAAGCCATTGCTACCGCACACATTAATTTTACCCAGATAGGTATACCGGCGCTGCTATCCAATAATCCGGAGCTAATCAAAGCTAAAGTAATGATACCCATCGATTTTTGGGCATCGTTGACCCCATGAGAAAAAGACATAAAAGCCGCCGATACTATTTGCAGCTTGGAAAACCATGTATTGACTTGACTTTGCGAAAATCGTCGTAAAAGACGGTAAAGGAGTTTCATGATAAAATAACCCATAATAAAACCGATAGTCGGAGAGGTAAGGAGAGGAATAACAACTTTTTCCAAAACACCACTCCAAATTATTTTATCAAAAGTGGACGCATAGGCTATCGACGCCCCAATAAGACCACCGATCAAAGCATGCGAAGAACTACAGGGTATACCAAAATACCAGGTAAAAATATCCCAGATTATTGCCGCAAGCAATGCGGCGATGATTACATATTCTGCCAAAGGACCATTGACAAGACCTTTTGATATAGTCTTAGCTACACTTTCACTCATCAAAGCCCCCACGAAATTCAGAGAAGCGGCCATTAAAATGGCCCTTCTTGGTGACAGGACTCTGGTAGAAACAGATGTGGCAATTGAATTTGCCGTATCATGAAAACCGTTAATAAAATCAAAAGTCAAAGCGGCAATAACTACAATAATCAACATTATACTAAACATTCTTCATTACAACACCTTCTACAATATTTGCTACGTCCTCGCAAGCATCAAGGGTGTTTTCCAGATATTCGTAAATTTCTTTCCATTTGATGACCTCAACAGCATCCATGCCGTTGGCAAACAATTTCGCTATGGCAACTCTGAAAGCGTCATCACCTTCATTTTCCAGCCGGTTTACCTCAATAATCCTTTTGATTAAGGTCTTGCTGGTCTTCATGTTTTTCATCTCAGCCATGACATTCTTTAATTCAATGGTACAAACCACAATAAGCCTGGATAAGACTTTAGCATCTTCCGTCATTTCTTTAACGTTGAACATTTTAAATCTTTGGGCTGTAGCTTCGATGTCATCGGTTATATTATCTATTTCTTTAGCTATCTGATTGATATCTTCCCTGTCTATAGGAGTAATAAAGGACTTATTTAGTTGTTGCATTATATCATGGATGCTTTGATCACAATCATGTTCCACATCTTCTATAGCGCTGATTTTTTGTTCCAGTTCATTAACATTATAATTGTTTATTAAATCATCCAATTTCTCGGCGGCTTTACATGTTAATTCGGCTGTTTCTACAAATTGGTCATAGAAGATTTCCTCTTTGCGTGTTACTCTAAACAACTTTTTCCCTTCTTCCTTACATAATTCGTAAATAAAAATATATCACTATGATTATATATTACTATCACTATTTACACAATAAATTTAAACAAAGAAATAGATAAGCACAATTATTCCTAATACTATACGGTACCAGCCAAAAACCTTAAAATCATGCTTTTGAATATAGCTTACTAAAAACTTGATCGCCAGTACCGAAACAAAGAAGGCAACTACTGTTCCTGTTAATAAAACAACCATTTCTGCGCTGGTAAAAACAAAGCCGAATTTTAGTAGTTTTACCAGACTGGCACCAAACATAACCGGAATAGCTAAGAAAAAGGTAAACTCTGCCGCTACTGTTCTTGAGGTGCCAATCAAAATCGCACCCAGGATAGTTGCGCCCGAACGAGAGGTGCCGGGTATCAGAGCTAACAATTGGAAAACACCAATAAGCAAAGCTGTCCGATAATCGATCTGCTCAAGCTCTACTATCTTTGGCCTTCTATTTTTATTTCTGGCTTCAATTATTATAAAGAGTATACCATATAAAATTAATGTAACCGAAACAGTCTGATAATTGTAAAACATCGCGTCGATTTTATCATCAAACATAAATCCTATAATAGCGGCGGGAACACATGCTACTAAAATTTTAAGCCATAAAAAAAGGGTGTCTTTTTGGATAGCCCTATTTTTCTGGGAAGAAAAAGGGATCAGCTTTTTCCAATACAAGACCAAAACCGCTAAAATAGCACCTAATTGAATAACAACAAAAAACATCTCTTTAAATGCTTCCGACATATTCAATTGCAAAAACTCATCTACTAAGATCATATGTCCGGTGCTGCTGATAGGCAACCATTCGGTAATGCCCTCAACAATACCTAAGATTATTGCCTTGATTATCTCTATAAATTCCATAAAAGTTCCTCACAACTTACATTTTGTTTTTTATTAGACAACAAGAATTTATCTTATTAATTATATCACAAAAACCAATTGGCGTATCATAAAAGATACGCCAATTGGCCAAAATATTAGGGTAGTATGTGAACTTTTTAGGGGGTAAGGACATAATTTACAGATACAATAATCTATGCTTCCTGGCTCCAATTATCAAGCTTTTCCATAATAGCATTATAGGTCTGATTACATATATCAGGCAACTCTCCGCCAATGGTTTTTCCTGCTTCAGAAAAGCCTTTGTCAATAGCGGCTTTGAGCTCTTCCAGTTTTGTTTTATCATCTCCGGCAACGGCAATTGCAAAATCAACGATCCGGTCACTGACCGCTTCCACACCATAATCTCCTTCTTCTGAGATTGCCAGATTTGCCTGCTCCACAGCATCATTATACATAGATGTAGCGCTAGTGGTCTTTTGACCCTGCTGTAAAATAAGTTTTTGCACTATATTACGCAGGTTTTCTGTAGCATTATCTACCTGTTGTTGTAGCGCTTCGATATCTACAAGATCAGCTTTTTTAGCATCTGCTTTTGAATAAACAACGGATGCCTGCGAGTTCGAGCCTATTTCCACAACATCCGTAGTAGATTCAGTAGCAGTCTGTGTAGACGAAGTAGTCTTATCCCGCTTGGCATCAAGGATTTGGTTTGTCTTTACCCATTGGCTATCTCTTACTGGATTTATCATAGTTTTCCCTCCGATCAAGTCATTATAGACTGCAAAGCTTACGCCGATGTGTTTAAGATGTTTCCCGACAGGTTATCGCTTAAGTAGTCACTATAGCTCGTAGAGGTATCTGTCGACGTGTCTGTGGACGTATCCGTTGATGTCTCGGTAGCATTGTCTGTTTTGGTATCTGTATCATCTAAAACATATTCATAGTATTGTTCACTGAGTATATCATTTGAGCCAAGCATCGAATATAACCCGGCTAGATCGGTATTATTAGATATAATATCACTAACATCAGTTGTTGAAGAGCTTAAGGCATCATATACATCAAGCTGGCTTATGATATATAAATTTTTAGCATAGCTCTCCACATTACCAAGTGATTGAAAACTGACCGAATCGCCAGTATCCAAAGTGTCAAGAGCATTAGTCAGATTTGATACATTATAATTATCCTCTGAAACTTCGGAGGAATCCACTGCATTTTCCTGATATGTATCGCTGTTGGTCAGGGCATACATGTTATAGTAATAATTTGATTGGTTATTTACCGTCAAAGACATGTACAGCCCTCCTTTTATTACACTTCTAGATATATTATCTATCGACTGGATATTAAAAAAATTTAGTTTTTATAAAAAAATTTACTCTTTAAATGCTTTTAAAACATTTAAAGAGTAAATTTTTAATCATTTGAATATCTGCAACAATTACTGTATGATATTTCATTTTTTTATTGCCGCTGCTTAAGCTAAAAGATCAATAATATTACTTGAATAACTATTCTTTAAAGTAGCAGCTTCTACTTCTTGAGTTTGGGTTTTATCATTTGCCTGTTCAGATTTTTCATTTTTTAAGTCTTGAATTTGTATTTGCAACTGTTGTATTTGCGCCTGAAGCAGTTCAACCTTTGACTGTTTAATCTGCGCATCGTCTTTACTTTGATTCTCTTCAACTACCTGTTTTTGCAGATTTTTTATCTGTTTTTCAATCGAATCTATTTTGCTTTCATAATCAGATATATTTACACTGCTTGTAGAACTCGAAGAAATTGAAGAAGAAACTGCTGAAATACTCATTTTAAAACCTCCTTACAAAATCTTTCTTTTTTATATTGATTTTTTATATTCTTTATATCGAATAATTTTTGCAAAAGTTTAGTTAATAATAAAATATAAGTCCAGCTAGGATGCCATCACATTATAATCACATTAAAACAAATACGCCCCTGCTTTAATAATTATTAGTCTTTAAATTTTTCCTTGTAATCCATAACATAATTCTGACCACTAAGCATTAGCCAAAAAAAAATTTTCTATTAAAATAACTCTTTTTCTAATTTAAGTCTATTTTTGGGCATATTTATAATAAAAAATTAATACCTTAATTTCTATGAGTAAATAAAATAAATTGTCGGTTTTGCCATATTCCCCCTACACATAAACTCTAATTTATTACCCCAAAAGAAAAGACCCCTTATAAGGGGTCTTTTCTTTTTCTTGTAGTTTGCTTTTCTACTCCAGAAAAAAGCAATAGCTGTAAACTGTTCCCTATCAATCTACAGCTATTGCTTCTAAAAACATTGGAGGTTGTTTTATGTTATCTAATCAAATTAAGCAGCAGATTCTTTAGCCGCTTTTTTTGCATCCTTGATTTCTTGACGTTTTTCTTTGCCATGGGTTTCTTTAAGAGCGAGGCAAAGAACGAGAGCGATCAGATAACAAATGCCACCGGTGACCATTAGAGTTGGGAGACCGGAATTAGTCGCAACCACGCCTGAGATAACCGGCCAAGCAGAACCACCAAGGATTTCGGCAACGCCAATGATCAAACCACCGGCCGTACCGATGAGGTTAGTGGGCAAAGTTTCCGCAGGAATGACCGAATAACAGATCGGGAAGATGCTGCCAGGGATACCCGCTACCAGGCAGTAAATAATCACAGCGCCAAAGGAAGTCGGAGCACCAAACATAATAAATGGCGCTAAGGAGGCAACAGCAAACCAGATCACGAGCGCCGGTTTGCGGCCGATACCATCCGAAAGCTTAGGCACAACAATGGTCCAAATTATACCTAAAACACCCATCATGCTTAAGATAGCGCCTACGCTCGTCAGTTCTCTGCCGCCGACAGTGGAGAAAAAGAGGCTTGCATAGAGCATCATATTCCAATAACCGACCATAGTGAGGATACCTACAACAAAACAAATAATAACATTTCTGTATTTGAGCATTTTGCCCAATGATTTCAAAGCACTTTCTTTTTTGCCGCTGGCATCCCGGGTTGTTTCAAAACGGACTTCACGGACAAATTTCATCATCAAAAGGCCAAGGATGAATGCTGGAATACTGGCAAGGAGAAAAGCCAAGCGCCAGTTGCCACCAGCTGCTACCTGGGTAACGAAGATTGGGCCAATGGCTACAGCAATAACGGCAACACCAGTATTGATAATGCCTGCGTTAAGAGCTAAGCGATTGGGGGTGGATTCTTTAGCAATCATAGCCATCATTAAACTGATGATCGGTCCTTCACAAAAGCCAACTAATGCCCGGTCGAGGATTAGTGTTCCAAACGAATTGGTTACAGCACCTAAAGCGGAGAAAACGGCTGTGGCCAAAACAAAAGGGATCAGCCATTTTTTACGTACGCCGGAGTTATCAGAAATAGCGCCAAAAACGATTGAGGATACAGCAAAACAACCGGTAGTCGCGGTACCAATCAAACTATATTGCATGGTACTAAGTTGCAAATCCCCCATTACCAGGGGAGCGAGAAAAGAAATAGTCAACCTGTCTAAGAAGATAAAGCCCCAGGCCAAGAAGAACCAAACAACTAAACCAAATTCGTATCTACCCCAACCAAGAAATCTTTTGTCAGTAGCTAATTGAGTCTGTTCCATATAAGTGCACCTCCTGTTTTATTTTTTAAGATTAAATAAAGAGATAGAAAAAATGGAATATAAGAGCATATACCTGTGAAAACTTGCTGTTATTAAATATTAGTACTCTTATAATCCCTGGTTGTTGCCGGTCCCTAACTGTTTTCCTAATGGTTTTACCCTAACCTTCTAGCCTTCCGTTGCCTTTTAGGAAAGAGGCCGCTGGGAATAACAAATAAAAACCGGCAACCAGGGATAAGTAATACTAACTTTTATCAAAAACAACTTTTCCTTTGACGATTGTCTTTTCAATGGAAATTGTACTAATTTTATCCTGTACATCATATGGATCTTGGTCCAGCACAACAAAGTCGGCATTTTTCCCTACTTCAATAGTGCCCTTCGCTTTTTCTTCATGGGCAGCCCAAGCGCTATTGATGGTGTACATCTTCAAAGCATCTGTCAGCGACACCCTTCTTAAGGGGTTGGAATTATTGACTGCGGAATCAATCCCCAGCAGTGGCTGCAGCGGCGTAACCGGACTGTCGGACCCGCCACATACTACCAATCCGGCCTTGATCAACATTGCGCTATTCTCCATGCGGCTGGCCTTTTCTTTGCCTACCCACCGTTCAAATTGGCTGTTCCCCGGCACATCAAACATATGGGAAATCGCTGGCTGAAGGGTTACTGGTATTTGCATCTCAGCAGCCATTTCTATATGCCGATCTGTTGGCAAGGAGAAATGCTCGATTCTATGGCGCAAATGCTTGATCCCCTGTTCTTTATCGACTTGATTATAAACATAAATGATTTGGTCGATAGCCCTTTCGCCGATAGCATGGACTGCGCATTGTTTTCCTTGCTTGGTAGCCTCCGACGCCAGGTCATATAGCTTATAATCGCTATATTGCAATAATCCCCTGGTATGCGGGAATTCTGGATATGGCTCAAATAAGCAAGCCGTGTATTCGTTGGGCGAACCGTCCAAAGTCAAGCAACCACCCACCCTCGGCAACCCCCAATTATTAACTTTATTCAGGTCAAAGGTTTGCGGGAAAGTCACGACATTTAGCGGTATCTGCCCCAGCTTTTGCATTTTCATGGTAACATCGATATCCAGGTCATCCTTGATCAGCATCCCGTCTAAAGAATGAAGCGTAGTTACCCCGTTGGAGATGGCATACATAAAGCAGTTAGCCATGATCTGAGCTACTTCATCCTCGCTGAATAAGCCATAAACATTGTGGATGGTATGGAAAGCTGTCGTATCCTGTTCAATTATCCCTTGCGCTTCTTTTTCGGTCATTTTAGGTAATGCCGCCACCGCTAATGCTTTAGAGTTCACAACGCAGCCATGATAAGTAATGAAGACCAAAATTACCGGGTGATTGCCGGATATTTCATCCAGTTCATGTCTATTGGGCAGCCTCCCCTCCTTAATATTGTAAGGAATGAGAAAGTTACCAACGATCAACCTGTCGGAAGGATCGTTTTTGCAGGCAGCGCCAACCAGGTCCAAAATATCTTTTACACTTTGTGCCCCTATCAAATTGACTGCACTAAGCGCAATCCCGGTTAAGGAGCCATGAGCATGTGATTCAATAAATCCGGGCAACAGCGTTTTGCCTTGCAGATCGATTTCCGCCTTTGCCTCACCGGAAAAATCATTCCTATCGCCAATTGCTTCAATAATCCCATCCTTTACCGCAACCCAACTTGCAGTTGAAAGATTCCCATCCAAAGTCAATATATTGCCGTTTTTTACAACCAGATCAAACATTTGCCTCACTTCCTTATAGGTTTTTATAACTGCTTAATTAATATTAACACGCAGCTATAGGGCTAATAAATCGGCAGATAGATTAAAATATATGGCCTTCTTTCCTACTTTAGTACTATTTACACATTATCCAAGGGTGGTATAATAAAATTAGGGTAAGTTTATTCTTCAAAAAATCTCCACACAAAAACACAAGCTAAAAAGCCTTGCAATAATATGCGAATTGTAAAAATCGGCAAATAATTTTTTTGTTACCTTGGCAATGCGGTCAATATTCTTCTCTATAAATAATGGAGGTCTTGGATATGGAATTAGGTAACTTAGCAAAAGCCGACGAAGTCAAAATCATCAAATTCCTTCAGAAGATACAAGTATCAAACGAAATATCCCAAAAAGATTTCCGCAGAAAGGTGCTTATGGAATTAGACAATGTCTTTGGCTATGAGCATACTTCTTTTTGGCTTATCAACAAGAAATTGGAGCTGCATGACCCGATCTGTATCAATTTTGATGAGCAAGAATATATACTCTGCAGATACACCGAAGAATTTTACAAATATGATCCTTTTTATCCGCAAAACGTTCCTTCCAAAATTCTCTTTAAAAAAGATCTAGTAAGGCCCAAGGACCTCAATCTTCAAAATGGCAGGTTCAATCATGAATACACGGATTTTTTGTCCGCGAACTACCGTGTCCATCATAAATTAGTCTTACAGTTTCACGATGAAAGCGGCATCTTTGCGGGTATAGGATTTTTCATTCCCCGGCATATTGATGAGCTTGATAATAAAGAATTACTTCGTTTAAAAACACTTGCCCCATTCATCAGCAGAGCCTTGTCCAATAAACTAGCCGCTGATGCCTTGGGTTGCAAAAACGATATGTTTGAGTTGATGGTCAATCAGTCTCAGGTCGGCATACTCACCTTTGACGACTATTTTAAAGTTCATTATTCCAATCCCGCCGCCAAAGAATATTGCGCTGAACTTTGTGACAAACAAAAACAAATTACTTCTCTGGAAAGTTTTCTCAAGCAGTATTTTATGGATAATGTCAGCCCTGTCTGGAGATTCGGACTGGAAAAAGAGCTCCTTTCCAACTCTTTGCACAAATACACCATGAAAGTCATCCCCACAGTTAAAAACGGCAGCTCGATATATACAGTCTATCTTTTCCCCAGCCTGACAACCAACAGGATTGATTCCTGGATGCCGGATGACCTGACCAGCCGGGAAAAAGAGATCATCCCCATGATCTCGATGGGCTTGACCAACCAGGAAATCGCCGACAGATTAATCATCAGCCTCTCCACAGTCAAATCACATGTGGAAAATATTTACCGCAAGTTCCATGTGACTAATAGAACGAGTCTTTGTTCGAAACTAAAAGATAGTTAAATTTATTCATATAGCAGAAAAACACCACCTATAGGTGGTGTTTTTTATTTTAGCCGGGCTTTTTATGTTCGGAGTGTTATTTTATTTATTTTATTATCAGTCTCGATAATACCTATATCAGGATTATCGGGAGCCAGCAATATTGCCTCTGTTATCTTTTGAGCTTCCCGCAAAAGAATATTTGCTTCTGTTATCAATCTAAATAATTTGTAGTACATTTCATCACACTTAGCCATTTCTATCACCTTCCTAAACTCACTTTTGCTTTCTACACAATAATTATTAAATCTCACACAATATTTATTGTAAATCACGCCATACTAATTGTCAATGACGCTTGCTAAAATTAATACGTAATATGAAAGCAGGTGAACTTAGTGAAAAACATCCATAAAGAAAAATACAAACAATTAGGCTTAAAAATAAGTTATTACCGCAAACTGAAAGGCTTGACACAGGAACAGCTTGCCGAAAAGCTAAATAAAGATATTGCTTCCATCGGAGCAGTCGAAGCCCCGAATGTTAATAGAGCAATTTCCATGGACACTTTATTTGACATCGCCGATATCCTGGAAGTGCCTGCATATAAGTTCCTTGAGTTTTAACGTAACTTAATAAACTCTATTTTGATGATAAAAAATCCGAACACCTATCTGATAAAGATAGTGTTCGGATTTTATTATTTTTATCTCCCAATATTTGCCATTTGTTGAAAAATGTATTATTCTGTATATGTATAATAAAGACGAGCCCTAAATAAGGAAAATGGGTATACTGCGAAGCTGAAGTATATTCCTATAAGGCAAATAATCGGAAGCTCAGCAAGATTCATGTAATAGCAATAATGAGCAGTTCACCCTTAGACCCCAAAGACGGTACTTCCGACCAACTTGGTCCGGAGTAAATCCACCGGAACCCTATGTTTTGGCGAATGACATCATTTTAGGTGGTGAAACAGAATGAAACTAAGTGAGGTTTATCGCACAATTCCATACGATTTATCCGGCTCTGTAAGCAAGAATCGCTTCCGGCAGGAAATTCTATGGGGTATAAGCAAAATGTTCGACTTGTTTGACAAGCCGGAGTTTTGCATCATATTCGATTATAAGTGCGATATAGAAATTCATCTCAGCGATTCCATTGAGTTTTACCAAATAAAATCCCAAAAGGCGCAAAAGCCATATAGCTTTACACAACTGAGCAAAGTGGAAGGTACTGGCAGTATTATAGGGAAACTGTTTGTGTTGAAAGATACCTCCTGCCCTGAAACACGGATTAAATGCGCTTTGGTATCTAATCGCTTTTTAAAGATAAAGGGAAAAGAATTATCTGACGCGGAAGTCATTGATTTTGATGCTTTAGACGACACATTGAAAGCTGTTGTCCAAAATGCTCTAAAGGGAGAGTTAAGCCGTGACGAAATTGATTTAAGGGATCTGCGTTATATTTACACATCAATGGATTTGATTTCGCCAGAAAACGCTGTCAAAGGGCAGATTGACAGTTGTTTTGAAAAAATCAAAGGCTGCGAACCCGCTAAGCCAAACGCCTTACACAGACTGGTTTTCGATACTGTCCAGAAAAAGGCGTGTTACGAATTTGCAGCCGATGACTTTGATGAACTGGTTAAACAAAAAGGCGTTACTAAAAACGAGCTTGACTCTATTCTTGAGCAATATAAAGAGAAAACTGACAATTCTTTGGAACAGGTTCAGGAATATATAGAAGAAAACTATCAAAAAGTCTCCGAACGGAAAAAACTAAAGACGGCGCTGGCAAAAGTTTTTGAGGCTGAATATAATTCTCAGATTTTACAAAGAAAAGAGCGGGAAATTTCAGCATACCTGATAGATAAAAGCGAATCGGGAACCTTGTCGGATGATTCAACTGAAGTATTGGCGGATGTCCTTATATCCGCATTTGGGGATACGTTCCCATTAGAATATTCAAAACAGGAAAAATATGTTTTTGTTTTGTTAGTCATCAAACGCTGGGAGGACGGGAAATATGAGTAAGTTGCTTTTTAATAAACTCTATATCTTTTCAAGCCCTGATAAAACGGCGAGGGTTATTGAGTTTGCCGATGGCAAGACAATAATTACGTCAAGCTCTATCGATGGAACTAACCGTGGCAAATCTGTCATAATGAAGTCGCTGTATCATACAATGGGCGCAGACTGTAATTTTGACGATATGTGGGATGATAACAGCAAAATCTATATTTTGAATTTTACCGTAGATGGCAATGAGTTCTATATTTTCCGTCATAGTAACTTATTTAAGATTTTTGATGCGGATAAAAATATTATCTTCAAGACCGTATCCCGGCATGAACTATCGGAGAGATTGAATGATATATTCCGTTTTGCTGTAAAACTCCCAGCAAGGCAAAACAGTAGTAACGATCTGCCAGAAGAAGATGAAGAAGTTCAAAGGCTTGAGATAACACCTCCGGCTTACAATTATTTACTGTATTTTGTTGATCAAGATGGGCAGAGAGGTTCGCAGTTTAGCTCGTTCAGGAGCCTACAGCAATACCCTGACTTTAAAACTAATACGCTGTATTATCATTTTGGAGCTTTTGACGATGACTATTACGATTTAACAATTCAACAGGAAAAATTGATAGAGCAACAGAAGCGGATTATCCGTGATTATGAGATGATGCATTTAATGCTTGATAGGGTTTATGCAAATATCAACGATGTTTCATATTCTAAAGATATTGAACATCTTCGCCGCGATATTGACCGCACAAAAGCGCAATATAATGAAATTGCAAAAAAACTAAGTGAAATCCGCAGCAAGCTCATTACTTTGCGAAATGATAAAGAGGAACTTTTACTACACATTAGCTCTCTTTCCAGACTTACGAAGGAAAACGACAAACAGATCCAATCGCTTAATGACTATATTTGCCCATTATGCAGCTCTTGTTTGGATAATCCGCTCCCCTTGAGAATTAAGCGCTACAATACTGGCGATGATATTATCCTTTTATCAGGTGAATTACAGATTGATGTTCAGAGAATAGAAAGAGATATAGCAAAGCAAGAATTAGAATATACCGAATGGCTAACTAAACTGAATGAATATGAGAGTGCGCTCAATTTACATTCTTCTGAAATCAACGATGTCCTGCGTCACAAAGGATATATCGACATAAAGGAAAAAATATCTGACGATCTTCATGCTTTGCGTGAACAAGCGGAACAGCTCGAAGCCCAGCTAAAAGACATCAACAAAAAGCTGCGAAAATACAATGATGCAAAAAAGAAGATAAACACACGGTATTATGAGCTTATGCTTGCCGACAAAAACCGCTTTGGGCTTGACGGTATTGACCCAAAAACCTTTGAGAACATAAAAAAAAGCTTTTCTTCCGGCGGGAGCAACAACCCTATTGCAACGATTGTGTGGTATGTAAATTTACTTAAACTGAAGCATGAGTTCAATCCTGACGCCATTGATTTCCCGGTGGTTCTGGACAGCCCTAATAATGCAGAAACTGATCAAGAAAAGAAAAATCAAGTTTATCAGTACATTTGTGAGCGTGTTACTGATAACCAGTTAATTGTGTCCGGTATAGGGTTTCTGGATATGCAGATTCAAGATGTCGAATTTGATAAGGTTATTGAGTTGGATAACCCTAAATATAGTTTGCTTTTGGAGAAGGACTATACTGAAAACATTGATATCCTCAATGAGCTTAATTCAAAATAGTTTGCCACACGCAACGTGTGTTTTGTGACAAAAAGCATCTTCAGGATAACTTGACCTGAAGTCGGCAGAGTTCACATTTGGTGAAAAAATGAACAACGCATTATATTTAAAACATGCCAAGTCTTAGAGGACATTAAGCTTCGCATTATCCATAAACAAAATGGCTTTGTTAATTCATAAGCTTCTTATTATCAATATAATGTAATATGTAAAATAGTTAAAAACATTAAAGGGCTCTGGTTTTTTTAACCAGAGCCCTTTTTATAGCAAAATGGGAGATAAATATATAATACTTTTTCATTCTACGTCGAATGTTTTGCTTTTTTCGTTCTAAATTATCGAGAATACCCAAGACACTGAAGCTTTTCAGTTATACTTTGGAAACGCGGCTCATCTGCAAGAACGGAAAAAGTCGGGTTATTGATGATCGCATCAGCCATGCTCTTTTTGATCGTTTTTTCATCACGGGGAAGATCCCTTCCCAGTTCAAGCTCATCCAGCCATCTTTCCAAAAGGTCAAAAAAGTCATCGCCATGCAAGCTCAAAGGATAAATATCACTTGTTACCATCTCCGTATACTGCTGCAGCATATCTAGCGTTCTTTCGCTATTGCCTTGCATCATATATCCCTGAGCGGCGGCAATATAAATGCCTACCAAAACGCCGGGGTGCAGATGCCTCATGTCAAAAGCTTCCTCTATAACCTGCGCGCGATGCAGCACTTCTTCGAATTTTGCAGGGTCATCTGTAGAAAGCATGAGTAAAGCGGGGAAAAAGTTGAAGAGAACGACGATATTCTGATAGATACCGACTTGCAAAACGGATTTTGCCTCATCGGTTTGTCCCGTCATCTGGTAAGCGGAAGCCAAAATCGTTTCGGGAGGCATCGCGGGCGAGACAGTACCGCCAAGCAGCTCCAGTGCAGCATTAGGATCACCGGAAGCAAGGCTGCACAGGGCCTCCATAAATAATGCCTGCTTTGTCAGTGATACATCGCCGCTTTCCTCCCTGACCCGAGTAAAAAGGGCCTTGGCTTCCTCTATCAGAGCTGCCGATTTTTGCGGGTCTTTCAGCAGTTCCGCATGGTTGACCATCAGAATCCCCATTTGCAGCAGCAAAGGAAAGCATGAATAGTATTTTTTGATGATCTGGCGGCAGTCATCCATCACCGTATCAAAAGGTTTTGCCGCAAAATCCGCCGACAGGCTCCGGTACAGCTTGTGGATATCCTCTTTTATCATTTGCGGCTGATAGTCCATCAGGTCGTCAATGCTGATGTTAAAGTAAGCTGCCAAAACCGGGAGAAATGTAACATCCGGATAGCTTTGCTCCGTTTCCCATTTTGATACGGATGCCTTAGAAACCCCAATATAATTTGCCAGCTCATCCTGGGTGATACCCTTTTCCTTGCGCTTATTTACTAGCACTTTTCCAATATTAATTTCTTTCATTTGAATCACCTCTTGATTATATTTTAGTTCTTGGGCAGAGTTTATTCAATGGATTTACGGTTAATTTTGGTTGAAAAAATCAACCTACGCGATACTTTTACCTAAAACCTATCATATTTAAAAATTTACAAATATAAAAAGCAAAACCCCCGCACCTATTCAATGCAGGGGTTTTTTGGCGGACTCGGGTATTCGAACACCAGCTAGATTTACCACGACACATGAACACAGAAGTCTAGCAGCTATTGAGCTTTAATAAGCACCCCCAATTGTAGTTTAATCCTACGATTGAGGGTGCTTTTTTAAATGATAAGTCAGTTAATTATATTTTTCAAGTTTCCTATCCTGGAAACTCTTAAGAGGTTCTCTGCCTGTTTTCTGATCAATCGTCACATATTCCTTGGGCAAGAGCGCTTAAATCAGGTTTAACGACCCTCAATGTTTCAAATTCTCCTTCAAAATCTTTGCCTTTTACGATCATTTTATATTCACAGCAACCCGGACATGCTCTATCACAGAAAGTTACAGTGAAAGGTTCGCTGATTTCTACTTCGAGCTCATCGTTTTCTACTTCAAATTCTTTCAAATATCTCCAGCTTTGAATACAGTCTTTTTCGCCGTTGCAATTTCTTATTAACTCAAATAGCAACTCAACTTCAATTTCTCTTTCCTCGCCATCTCCAGTTTCCGCTTCAAAGACAACAAGACTTGAAAATTCAATTTTTACAAGAGGTCTGTTTAGGCAAGTAGTATCAACTATTACGCTATCCAAGACAAAATATTGATTTTCTTCAACTTGTTCGTCATCTATTTCAAATATTGCATCTTGCGGATTGGTACCACATTCTAGTAATATTTTTTTTGGCTGGGGGTGCTTTGGAAAAGAACAGCTATCATTGCCATTGTTTGTGTATGTTTCGTTATCGTCGTATCTATCCTTGCCTTTGCCCTCGGCATAAGGATAACATCTGTTATATGAATTACTCATTTATAGGCACTCCTTTTACAATCTTATATGAGAATTCTCTTCTCAGTTTATTCTATGCTTGTCAACTCAATAAGGTTCCAAAGCAAAACCCCTGCACTTATTCAGTACAGGGGTTTTTTGACGAAGTTGGGTATTCGAAATGTATAACAGCCAGATATTTTCCCGTTGATTATTTTTTCAGCTGACGCAGCAAAGCCACGAATTCTTCCAGAGTGCTCGTCTGCGGCAGTTCGCCATGATACAGATCAAGGTTTTTGTAGATCATAGCGAGGATTTGTTCATCAGAAGACGGCACCGGATTATTCCGCACATCGATACCATTCACATCCAGCGGCATACCCCAGCGGGCCAGCGAGCAGATCTTCCCTTCTGCAGGTTTCACTTCAACCAGCCAGTCGCCGTAATAGGAAAGAATCAGGTTGCAGCCTTCTTCGCAGTATGGACAGACCATTTCCACTTTTTCCGTCGGCAGCGGTGGCGTTTTACCAAGCGGCCAACGGAGAGTAATGGCTCCGGTCGGACAGAAAGAAACGCAGGCGCCGCAGGCTTTACAGTCACTGTCTTTCAGTGGTATCGCGAAAGGCGGTGCAGCAATAGTATCGAATCCGCCGCTCCAGGAACCGGGAGCGTTTCTCCGCACCACTTTGCGGCAGATATTGACACATAAGCCGCACTGGACACATTTATTCATATTACGCCAGATCATCGGCAGGGAATATTCACGTTCATAGATATGTACGTCCCCTGTGAACTTTTCGCCCTGCGGATTGTATTCCTGCATCAAAGGCAGCAGTTTACAGTCGTAATAATCATGGCAGCCGCATTCCAGACAGCGCGATGCTTCTTTTTGTGCTTCTTTTTCCGTATACGGCAGTATCATTTCCTCGAAGTTCTGTTTTCTTTCTTCGATTGGCAGGAAAGTAACAGGTACTTTATTGGCCAGCACGAAGGGAGCCATTTCCCGTCTGATATAATCGGGATTTTCTACCAAGAAAGGCTTTACGACAGGCTTGATTTCTCCGGCGAGATAATTGTCGATCGCTTTCGCAGCATTTTTACCGTCGGCAATAGCGCTGATGGCGATATCGGGGCCCTTATTAGTTGAGTCGCCACCGGCAAATACGCCTTCCATATTGGTAGCAAAAGTGCCTTCATCAGCTATGATCGTCTTTTCCCTGGTCAGTTCCAGCCCTTCCAAACCGCTTAGAATCACTTTTTGTCCAATGGCGGAAATCACTTTATCATACGGTCTGTCTTCTGTAGCGCCTTCAATGGGTATAGGAATCGGACAGCCGCTGGCATCAAGATCACCAAGTTTCACTTTCTGCAGATGCATTCCGGTTACTTTGCCATTTTCCATTATGATGGAAATAGGCGTGACCAGGGGATGGACGATAACTCCTTCTTCCTGGGCTTTTCCTATTTCCCATTTGGTCGTGGGCAGAGGAAGTATGCAAACCATATCCACCTGTTTGGCGCCAAGACGAATTGCAGTACGGGCAGCATCTACAGCAGTATTGCCACCACCTACGACAGCTACGATTTCACCTTCACAGCTGATACTCTGATGTGCCGCATCGAGCAGAAATTCGATACCGCCGCAGATACTGGGCAAATCTTCGCTTGCACAGTCCAGCGGGATGCTGCTCCAGGCGCCGACGCCGAGGAACACGGCATCATATTTTTCACGTAAAGAAGCAATGGTAAAATCTTTGCCCAGTCTCTGGTTGTAATGGATAACCAGACCCATATCTTCGATCAGGCCGATTTCTTTATCAAGTACATCTTTCGGAAGACGATACTGCGGGATGCCATAACGCAGCATACCACCGGCTTTCGGCATCGCTTCAAAAATTTCCGCCTGATGACCGGCACGCAGCAGGAAGTAGGCCGCAGATAAACCGGCCGGGCCTGCGCCAACGATCGCCACTTTTTTACCGCTGGGCGGAGCAATCGGTGGCATATATTGTTTGGGCTGAGCCAGATCCCAGTCACCGGCAAACTGTTTCAGTTTGGCAATGTTCAGGGCTTGTTTGGCTAAATCCCGATGACAGATTTCATCACAGTTATTGAAGCATTCCCCATGCGGCCAGCAGTGGATGGATTTCGCCATCCTGCGGCATTTGTCTTCGCAAGGATGCGGGCAAATACGGCCGATACTGGCCGGCAGCGGATTATCTTCTTTTATCAGACGGATCGCTTCCGCATAACGACAATTGGCGATCAGCCCGATATAACCCTGACAGTCATTATTGGCCGGACAGGTGTTACGGCAAGGAGGACGGCAGTCGCCGCGGTGGTCGGACAGGAGCATTTTCAAAGCTACTTCACGCGCATTGATAATTTCCGGCGCTTTGGTATCTATGACCATGCCGTCTACGGCAGCCGTAGAGCAGGCACGGGCGGCCTCCGGGCAGCCTTCCACTTTGACGATGCAAAGTTTGCAGCAGCCAGAAGGATCGATATGTTGATCGTGACAAAGATTCGGTATTTTGATATCATTCTGCAGCGCCACATCCAAAATAGTCTGGCGGGCAGTAAACTCCAGTACCAGCCCATCAATAGTTATTTTCAAGACAATACCCCCCATTTCACTTCGACTGTTGAAAAAGTATTTTTCCCCACTTTTACCACATTTTTACGTGATGGCTCCTTTTTTGATTTACTCCGGTGTATACCCCTCAATTTGCTATTATTAATCACCCTTAATTATGTGATACATATTGTATTAAGTCAATATTGTAATCTTCCCTCTTTTGCGGAGCCTAAGAATCGATTCATCTGCATAGAAAAAGGGGCTTCAGACACTAAGAACTGAAACCCCTATTTTTAGTAGATTATGTAGTGAAAGCAAAAGAAGTTTAAAAAGAAAGTTTAAATTTGCAGAATTCCATAATATGGCGTACGGGAAAAATAAACGGCCATACTGTTTTTATTGCTAATTTTATCTTCCGCCTTTTTTATATCTGTAATTTGCATCCACAAAGCTTTATGTTTTTATTCAGCCATTTTTATCAACAGTTGTTTTACTTTTTCTGCGTTTTCTTTCATCCTCTTCAGGATCAATTCAAATGATACCGATTCCTCATCTTCTTTCCAGCAATCATAATCAGTTACCATAGCTATTGATTGGTAGGGGATCGCGAGTTCGTTGGCCAGGGACACTTCGGGTACCGTTGACATGTTTATCAAATCGGCTCCCATTAGTTGAAACATTTTTGATTCTGCCTTGGTCGAAAATCTCGGACCTTCAATGGTTATCATGGTTCCTTTTTCATGATGTTTAAACCCCAGCTCTTTTGCGGCGGCAACTAATTTATTTCGCAAATTAGCGTCAAAAGGTTCGGCCATTGGAGTATGTACCACTTCATCTTCAAAAAAGGATAATTTTCTTAATTTCGTCCAGTCAATAAACTGATCGATAAAGACCAAGTCTCCAGGCTCCATTTCTTCCCTCAAAGAACCGCAGGCAGTCGTTGCTAAAATTTGTGTGCAGCCAATTTCTTTTAAAGCCCAGATGTTAGCACGAAATGGCACTTTGGTAGGTGAAATGCTGTGTTCCTTAGAATGTCTGGCCAGTATCACTACCTCTGTATCTCCGATAAATCCGCAGACTAGTTTGTCCGCCGTTTTCCCATAAGGTGTCTCTAACTCAATTTCTTGGGGATTTACTAAAATTTTGGGGTCGTCAAGACCGCTGCCGCCAATAATTCCTATTTTATTCTTCATCGTATGTCACCAAACAATTTAAATTATATTTAGCCAGTTTTTCTCTTCCGCCCAAAAACGGCAAGTCAACAACAAAACTGGCGCCGACCACTTCTCCGCCTAATCGTTCAATCATTTTTATTGTCGCTTCTATAGTACCGCCTGTAGCCAATAGATCATCCACTACCAAAACTTTCTCGCCTTTTTTAATTGTATCCTCATGCATTGCCAAAACATCAAGCCCATATTCTTTTTCATAGCTTTCTTTTATGGTTTTATATGGTAATTTGCCTTCTTTTCTCACCAGGCTAACTCCACACCCGATTTTATACGCAATCGGTGTTGCAAACAGAAAACCGCGGGCATCTATTGCCACTATCTTATCAATTTTTACTTCTTTAAACGGCTCAATCATTTCATCCACTACATACTTTAAAAGGTTGTAGTCTTGCAGTAGGGTGGTAATATCTTTGAAATTTACGCCCTTTATTGGCCAATCAGGGACTTCTCGAATATAAGGTTTAAGATCCATCACTTTATTTTACAAACCTCCTCTATTAAGTATCAATTGAAATATATCATGCTCTAATTAAAATTGCAAGGCTGGATGTCCCAAGATTAGCAAATAAGAGTCCCCTTGATACCTCTTTGCCCACCACTATGATACCTTACATAATATCAATGATTATATTGCTATTCGTAGTTTGCTTGATGGGCTGGAGCACATCAGGGTACGCGACCTCCGACATACCAACGCCAGTCTTATGATAAGCCAGGGGGTTTCCATGAAGGTAGTGAGCTCCCGGCTTAGTTGCCACACTAACTTCTTCTGCCACCACTCATTTACAGAAAGCTTCCTTATACTCTTTGGCGTATACCTTTACCAATTAAACAGGCACATGTCCATGCAATAGAGCAATACAAAACGATAATCTAACAGAGGAAATTGGAAATTATTGTCGAAGCAGAAAACAATGGGATTATATAAAGGAGGCGTTACATATCATTACTTCGAGAAAAACTGCCTATCTTAAAGTTTTAATTTTTCTGTCTTTAACTTTTTCCTTAATTATAGGCCAAATACCGGCAGCGTTAGCGGCTGAAAAAGGCATAGTTACAAGAAGCAATGCGGCGGAAAAATATAAATGGAATTTGAGCGAACTCTATTCTGACCAAACAGCCTTTTCAAAAGATGTCGACATGGTTAGAAACGAATTGTTGCCACAAATCGAAAAATATAAAGGAAAACTGAATAACGAGAAAAACATCAAACAAGTGTTGGATATCCAGAGTAAAACAAGAAAAATTCTGGAAAAACTCATGATTTATAGCACTTTGAGTTTAGATTTAGACTATGCCGATTCAAAAGCAAAAGAGCTAAAAATGCAATATGATGCTTTAGATGGCGATTATCAAAGCGCTACCTCCTTTATACCCACAGAAATCATGAAATTGCCAAAACAAAAGCTTACCAAAATGATCAATGACCCCGGTATGTCTTCTTATAACTTGGAGCTTGAGAACTTGCTTCAACAAAAGGATCACATTCTTTCTGCGGAAGAAGAAAATCTCCTTTCCATGACTTCAGAACTCAGCGCTTCACCTTATACTATTTTTGAGAATCTCATGTATGCCGACTTTAAGTACCCCTTCATAAAAGATGAAAAGGGTCATGATATAGAGTTAACCCCTGTGAAATATAATCAAATCCTCGAAAGCTCAAACAGGGAACTAAGAAAAAAAGCCTACGAAGCATATATGGATAACGTAGCTTCTTATAACAATACCCTGGCCGCAACCTATGCTTCCCACGTCAAATACGATGTATTTTACGCCAAAGCACGGAATTATGATTCCTCTTTAAATCAAACCTTAGCAGAAGAAAATATCCCAAGAAGCATCTATGATAATTTAATTTTTTCGACCCATAACAATCTTAACTCGTTACATGACTATTATTCACTACGTAAAAAAGCTTTGGGATATAAAGAGCTATATCGGTATGACTTCTGGGTTCCTTTTAGCAGCGAGTATAAAATGGATATTCCCTATGACCAAGCGGTTAAAATCGTCAGAGCAGCTCTAACGCCATTAGGCCAAGAATACATTGCAAATTTCGATAAAGCGGTCGCAAACCGATGGATTGATGTTTACTCCGACGATAATAAAAATACCAGCAGCTATTGCGCTTCCTGCTACTCAAATCATCCTTATATACTTTTGAATTATGACGGTAGTCTGGATTCACTGGTGACGCTGGCTCATGAGATGGGACATGCCATGCATTTTTACTCTTCCCAGAATGCCCAGATATATGAAAAATCAGAGGAAGTAATTTTCACTGGCGAAGTAGCCTCTAACGTCAATGAGTTTCTACTGATGAATTACCTCTTGCAGAATGCCAAATCAAACCAAGAAAAAATATACCTGCTTGATTATTATATTAATAATTTAAATGTCATGTTTTTTTACCAGGTGGAGTATTCCGAGTTTGAAAAGAAGGCCCATGAGTTGGTTGAAGCCAACGAGTCTCTGACTCCTCAGGCTCTGAACAATTTGTGGGGTTCCATCATGAAAGAATATTATGGGGATACAGTTAACCTAGGAAATGGTAACAGTGTCGCATGGTCCCTTATACCTCATTTTTATGATAGTTTTTATGTTTACAAGTATGCTACATCTGTATCTGCGGCTTGTTCCATAGTAGGCAATATTCAAAACAAAGATGAAAATACCTTGGCCCGATACCAAGAATTCTTAAGAGCAGGATCTGCCGATTATCCGGTAGAGTTATTAAAAAATGCCGGCGTGGATATGAGCTCCCCCGAACCAATCGAAGAATTTCTTCAATATTTTGGACAACAGGTTAATGAATTAGAAACCCTTCTTGAGAAACAGCCCAAACATACATCTGCTACTACATAAGCATTACATATATATTGTTTTGTCTTTTCTCGTTTAATAACAAAAAACCGCTTTTATTAAGCGGTTTTTTAAATTTGTTAGCAAAAAATTAGCAAATAAATTATTATTCGTATTTAAATAAATTTAACTGACTTGCCAATCTAGTATAATTTATTGGGCTTGGAATACAATTTATATCTTCCATAAAACCAGAGAAACCGGTATCCCCTAAAATAATAATTTTAGAATTTTTCATATTTTGTTTAAGTATGATTAAATCATTAATATCTTCTAGCAAGCGGTTTTCCACTATTACTATTTGGGGTTGGCAACTTTCTAATAATATATATGCTTGTTCAAGATTATCTGTTGAAATAAAATCTAATCCTGTTTCTTTTATTACTTGTCTGGAAGGGTATTTTATCATATGTCTTTAACAATAATTAGAACGTCTACACCTTTATTAATACTGTTCTTATAGGATGGTAGAATAACTTTAAATACCGCCCCACCCTCTTTAGCATTTTCTACTAAGATATCTCCCCCATGGTTATGAACTATTGCTTGAACTACCGGAAGACCTAGCCCCGTTCCACGTTCTTTTCTAGTAAAGAAAGGCATAAAAAGACTATCTCTTATTTTCGGATCAATACCCGGTCCGGAATCTTTTATAGTCAGAACGGCAGTTTCTTCTATTTCATGCAGGGAAAGAACTATTCTACCTGACTCGCCAGCTGCTTGGGCCGCATTACATATAAGGTTCATAAGAACTTGAGTAATCTGGCCTGGATCAGCCTTTATAAGAGAGTTATATTTAATATTTATTTGTAATTCCGAGCCATAATTACAAGCCTCTGCTTCCAATAATGGAAGCAGTTCTTCTATTAATAAGGCAAGTTGAAGAGGTTCATCATGTTTTTCGGCGGGCTTACCCAGAAGAAGAAATTCGTTTAATAATCTAGTCATTCTGTCAATTTCTTTATTTACTAAATCAAAGTATCCTTCCGCTCCTCGAACATCGCCTTTTTTTTGTGCTATTTGTAATAAAGCTTTGGCCGCACTCATTGGATTTCTAAGCTCATGCGCTAACGATCCCACTAACGAGGAAGTAATGCCTAGTCGCTCTGCTTTTTTTATTTCTTCCTGCCAACGGTAATAATCAGTGCGGTCTTTTATGAAGATTATCCAGCCCTGGACGATTTCATCTTCAATTAAAGGACAAACCTGCCAATCTATACATACCTGCTGGTTATTTAATCTTAAAATATCAACTTTTCCTTCTATACGCTCGCTTATTGCCGATTTTATATAAGGAGTCCAGGGTCCAGTAATAAAATCAAATTGTTTGCCTATGATCTCAATATTAGGTATTCCGGTCAATTGCTGAAAAGGACTGTTGGCATAACTCAAAATCCCTTTTTTATCAACAACTACAATAGCACTATCTATAGCCTCTAATATCCGAATCAATCTTTTATGAAAAAGCTTAAAGAGATTATCAATTTCTATTACTATAGCTGCTTCCTGCGCCATTAAGGGCAGTAGCTGATTAGCTTGTTTAATATCCGCCGGAGCAAATACTCCTATGCGTCCCTTGATCCCGTTATTAACTATATCAACTGATACTCCGGTTGACTCTATCCCTATATCTAAATAATTATTAATGACCTGCTGATCACCTTTATATATGACTTGAGAATTCAATGGGTCATTTAATTCGAGCCAACTTCCTTGAGCATCAAGAATGATAATTAAGGCACTCAGTATTAAATCAAAGGATCTTTCCGCGGCATCTTCTTTTCCTTGAAATAAAGAGAGAATAATATGATTCATATGTCTGAGGGTAGAATTCTCTATTGCACGGCTACCACCCTCAAACCCTTCTGATAAAGCAATGTAAAAACTATTTAGAAGTTTTTGAGCGATTTGAGCTCTATCCATAAGGGAGAATTTGCCGGCTTCTTTACAACACGGGCATCCCCTTATAATAAGAGGAATACCTCCATCTATTATTAAAGAAATCGCAGAATCTCCATTTTCAGTAACAAACTCTGTTAAACCGTCTGGAGCTAATTTATAGGCCTCCAAATTATCATTATTTGTTAAAGGAAGGTAGTGGTTATGGCAAAGCGGACAAATATCAGAGGCCTCTATTCTTTCAAACTCCGAAAGCAAGAAAGATAAGTTGATTTGAAGTCCATTAGCGGTACTCTCAAGGAAGCTTAGCCAACGGTTTGAACTAAATATTTTATTCATACATTCGACCTCTAAATCCAGCAACAAGTACCACTTTTTCCTATAGGATATCAAGCCTATTGTTTTCAATCCTAAACTCGCTTAATTTAGTAGAGTGCTGGCTTCCTCTCATTTTAACAATACGTATATATCTTTTAACATCAAAGTCTGCTTCCATAAAAAGCAAGAGGATAATATTGTCTGCGACAAAACTTATACCACGTTTTGTTAATGTTGATATATTAGCTGAGTCTTGAATTTCATGTGTTAATAAGACAGTTACGCCTAGAGTTTTAAAATAATCCGTAATCCCCCAGATATAATCTGTGTACTTGACTTTGTTTTCCATTCCTATTTCAAATGATGATATAGAATCTATTACTAATCTTTTTGCATTAAAATGTTGAACCATTTTTTGAATCTCAAAAATATTAATATCAACATCCAGCTCTATAGGCGAATAATAAATAAGTTTTAAATTACGATTGTCTATAAAAGGTTTTAAATCAATCCCTAGCTTAAGCGCACCTTCTATGATCTGTTGTTGGTTTTCTTCAAAAGACACATAAACCGCATTTTCACCTTGTTGTAAACCTTCATATATAAAGTGTAAAGCCAAAATAGTCTTTCCTGAGCCTGCTGCTCCACTTAATAAGGTTGTTGACCCTTTTTGCAGACCTCCAAAAGTGAGTTCATCCAGTCTGGGAACGCCTGTAGGTACTTTCTTTGAAAACTGCTCATAAATTTGCTTATCAGTAATTGGATTAAGTCTTGGGAAAACTTCAATACCCTTTTGAGAGATGGTAAATACATTCTCCCCTCCGATAAACTTTGTTCCCCGCATTTTCAAAATCCTTAAATATCTTTTCTGGTATCTTGCTTCCTCTAGTCCAGATAAATAAATAATTCCATCGGCAATAGCACTTTCAGGTCTTATTTCTATATCTTCTTCAGAGTATTCTCCTAAAAACAAGGCAGTACATTCCCAAGTAGCTAATTTCATGGATAGGTCAAGGATAAATTCTCTATATTCTAAAAGAGAGGGTATGATATCGGAAATAGTTTTGATAGTATCTATAACGATCAGGGTAGGCTTATGAGTTTTTAATAGATCTTCAATCGACTTCATAGCATGACCCGTACCATATTTTCTTAAAATACTGCCAAGATCATGATAGATAACTTCCTGCTGGAATTTATTTATATCAAAGTAATCGAATTGTTGCTGGAACTTTAAAACTTTCACCGGAGGCTCAGCAAGAGTCGTAATATATATCACTTTTTGGTTTTTAGAGGCATTATGAAACATCATCTGATGTGCTAAGATGGTTTTACCGGAGCCTGGCCTTCCAACAAGTAATACCGTGCTTCCTTTTGGAAAACCACCTTGCAAAATTTCATCTAAGGCTAAAACTCCCGTTTCAATCCTTTCCAATTTTAGGACCTCCTTGATTCTTCTAGTTTAATTGTCAGTTCATTCGCTAGCTGCTGGCCAACCAGACAACTCAAGATATCCACGAAATTAGAAATAAAATCCTGGGTTATGAGTTTAATTTTCGACGAATCATTCAATTCATTTAGCTTATCTAAAACAATTCCTTCATCGGAATAACTTATTAGACTTGCCTCCTCATATTTTTCCCGAACTTTCCATAGGGTTCGCTCGATAATTAGCAATGTAATATGAATACCTAGTGCCCTTTCTGTAGAAATAAACATATCGTTAATTAGGTTTTTAAAATTATCCATTAGCCCTTTTTTAACCTCCCTCGACAAGCTCCTTTAATATTCGCTATTTACCATAATCTTTCTGTAGGGTTAGACAAATATTTTTTTTAAACCTAGACTTCGACTTTTTCCCCTATTAATACGTGATATAATAGCTTGGAAGCTTTAAATAGGAGGAATATATTTTGAGTGTAGTAATGGTAATTGACGATGAACCTAATTTAAGATTTGTTCTGGAACTAGCATTGAGTGATGCTGGCCATAATGTAATATTAGCAAAAAACGGTTTAGACGGATTAGAGAAATTATATGCAGGCCTAAAGCCAGATCTGATACTAGTAGATTTAAAAATGTCTATATTATCCGGTAAGGATTTATTATAAAAATGAGGGGCTGTCCTTGTTATGATAAGATACCAGTATTAATTATTTCAGGATCCATGCCTGGATACGGTGACTTTCCTCCTAGAGAAACATATCAGGATATAATTGCCAAACCTTTTGATTTGAATAATTTATTAACATTAGTAGAATCTAGAACTCAATAAAATTTATTAAACGCCTAAAGCAAAACCCCTATACCTATTCGGTACAGGGGTTTTTGGCGGAGGTGGGGATAGCGCACATATGGTTGAAAAAATCAACCATATGTGCTTTTCCGCTATCGCTCCACCGAACCCAAATTTACTTCGCTATGCTCGTAAATTTACAGGTTCGAATCTCCAGTTATTTTCATCAAAATACAAAGCAGGCCTTTTAGGCCTGCTTTGTATTTTTGGCGGAGAGATGGGGATTCGAACCCCAGGTACAGTTTCCCGTACACATGATTTCCAGTCATGCACCTTCGACCAGCTCGGCCATCTCTCCATATCGATATTTTTTTATCGTCTGGCTTAAAAAGCTACTTACCGCACTTAGCTAGTATGCGCAATAAAAGCCGACCAATTCATTATACATAGAAAACTTCAAGTTGACAAGAGGTAAAAAATTATAAAAAAGTTATTCCGGAGAATTTTCTTCTGCAGCAGCTCTATCTCTTGCTTTTCTGATTTGAGTAAAAACTAAATTTAAAATCAAAGTAACGACTGCTGCCCATAGCAGCAAATAAGTTAAAGAAACGAAAATAATTCCGGCATAAGCATGGCTCAATCTGCCGATGATAGCGCAAACGCCAGCCCCCAAAAGATAAGCGGCAAGCGGAATCCATTTTTGCCAGCTCCATTTAGGTATCATGAAAGAAAGTCCCATCTGGATACACAATACAGGAATGAGGACAATAAAATAAAAAATTGCACTCACAAGCCCGAACCTCCCCGATATCAGCCCTTATTTTTTACGGCCTCTGTGGATGCTGACGATATTGCGCAAAACACGGATATTAACAGGAGTATCGACTCCGTGGGAGTCACCTAAAGCAATAATGCTGCCGTTGATGGCATTTATTTCCGTAGGCCGTCCGGCCTCCACGTCGCAAAGCATGGAAGAACGGTTAGCGGAGGAACGGCGGCAGGTTTCCAAAACGGAAGCCCACATCTCACCATAATTCAGCGGAATGTCAATTTTTTGCGCCACAGCTACACCTTCAACAACTAATGAAGCCATTTCCGTTACTGCTTCGGCATTCTTGATCAGTTTTCCGTTTTCCACACCGTAAATAGCGGATAGTGGATTGACGGCACTGTTGATGATCAGCTTTTTCCATTGGATTGGTTTCAGATCCGTTGTCGCACCCGCACTGATCTGGCAATCATTAAAAAGCCTTGCCTGGTCCATGGCCGCAGAAAGCCCCCTCTTATCCATAGGCGCAACGATAGTCAAGCCGCGAGCCGCATGAAAAACTACGCCTGGCCCCATCTCCGAGGCACTCTGATATGTTACGCCGGAAAAAACCTGTTTGGGCTTTAAATGTTTGAGCAGTTCTTCGGCATTGCCGAGACCGTTTTGCAGCGTCAGAGCAATCGTACTATCATCAGAAACCAGGGCAATCTCCCTGGCGGCTCTTTCGGTATGATAAGTCTTGGCAAAAAGCAAAATAAAATCACAATGGGGCGCATCTTCAATATTGGAAAAAGCTTGAATTTTGGCTATCTGATCTTCTTCACCTGCTCTTATAATACGTAGGCCTTTTTCATTGATGGCATCTACTTTTTTTTGATCTATATCATAGAGATAAACTTCCGCTCCGGCTTGGGCAATCATCGAGCCAAAAAGCCCGCCCATTGCGCCTGCGCCTACAATCAACGTACGCATAAAACACCCCTTAATAAAGCTTTTTGGCCTCTTCGGCATCCATCGGGAAGGAATGTTCTGCATCAGGGAAAGCCCCTGTTCGTACATCTTCGATAAATGCGTCATAGGCTTTAATCATTTCATTTTCCAGCTGAGCGTATTTCTTAACAAAGAAAGGAATATGGCCTTTGGTAAGGCCAAAAAGATCATGAGATACAAGCACTTGCCCATCACAATTAGGCCCTGAACCTATGCCTATCGTGGGAATATCTATTTTTTCTGTAATCAAGGCGGCTACTTCGCTGGCGATACATTCCAGCACCACCGCAAAGACTCCTGCTTCTTCCAAAGCCTGCGCTGCTTCCACCAAGGCCCAAGCCGCCGCTTCATCACGACCCTGAACATGATAACCACCCCAAAGAGAGGCTGTTTGCGGCAAAAGTCCGATATGCGCCATCACCGGAATACCCATTTTATGCATGGCGCTGGCTACTTCTACTATTTCTTGCCCACCTTCTATTTTGACTGCATCAGCACCGCCTTCTTTGATCAGGCGGATAGCATTTTCTAAAGCTTTTTCTTTGCCTGTCTGATAAGAACCATAAGGCATATCGGCAACTACAAGTGCCTTTTGCGCCGCGCGCACTACCGGGCAGGTATGGTGCAACATATCCTCCATACTCACCGGCATAGTGTTTTCATAACCTAAAACTACCATCCCCAAGGAATCGCCGACTAATAGTATGTCCACACCACAAGTATCAGCAATAGCCGCCATCGGATAATCATAAGCAGTGACCACGACTATTTTTTCGCCTTTTCCTTTTTTGGCCATCAATTTAGGAATGGTCATTTGATTTTTCATTGGTACCCCTTGCCTTTCTTTTTTTTGCTTCATAAAAAGTGAAAAGTAGATAAAAGACCGCTCTATTACATAAGCCGCCTTTTATAATAAACTTGTTTATTTATCTTTCTCTTTTTATCTGGCTTTTTATTAACATCCTTTTATTTACTTCTTATGCTTTTATTATGTATTCTATCCTAAATTATCTTATATATTTGATTTATTCGCCATCTTCAATGAATTTTCCTCTTGTATTTAGCATCCTCGCTATTTTTACATAAAACAAAAAGGTCTTTTGCTTTATGTTTGAAAAGAACAAAAGACCTTTTTGGGCCTTTTGTTAATAATAATAAAATTTATACCTTATTTATTGAGGAATTCTTCCAGAACCATAATAAAGCGTTTGTTATCTTCTTCCGAACCGGTACTGACACGGATATAATTAACAAAATCATATATATCAGCAGTACGAATGATAATTCCTTTGCTTAAAAAGAAATTAAAAGCTTCTTTATCATCTTTTTTCAAATCCATAAGGATGAAATTGGCCTGGGTCGAGGTATAGGAAACGCCTAATCTCTTCAGTTCTTTATAGAAATATTCTCTAGCGACACTGTTGGCCTTAACCACTTTTGCTAAATGCTCTTTATCACCTAAAGCAGCCACTGCCGCCTTTTGGGCCAGAGAATTAATATTAAAAGCTCCTCTAACCTTCGATACGCTATCTACAATCTCTGGCGTGGTGATGCCATAACCAATGCGCAGACCGGCCAGTCCATACGCCTTAGAAAAAGTTCGGAGCACCACTACATTTCTGCCCGCACGCAGATAATCTAAGCCATCTACGCGATATTTTTCTTCAACATATTCACAATAAGCTTCATCTAAAACAACCAAGATATCTTCCGGGACCTTGTTCATAAAAGCGTCCAGTTCAGCTTTAGAATTGATAGTACCGGTGGGATTATTGGGATTGCAAATAAAGATTATCTTGGTGCGTTTATTAATAGCCGCAGCTATTGCTGGCAAATCATTTTTCAGATCCGCATCAACCGGAACAAGATTGATTTTAGCGCCCACGATCTGTCCGCCATTGATATACATAGAAAAGCTGGGGTCAGCACAGATTAGCTCATCACCATCATTTAAATAAGCTGCGCATAGATAAAAGATCAACTGCTCAGACCCTGTTCCATAAATCAACTGATCTTTGCTAACATCAAGTTTTTCAGCTAAAGCCAGACTTAGAGTATAACAAGATCCATCCGGATATAAATTTACCGAAGACGCCGCATCACGAATTGCCTCTATCGCCTTCGGAGAAGGACCTAAAGGGTTTTCATTGGAAGCGAGCTTGCAAACATTGCTAATGCCCATCTCCCTTTGCAATTCTTCAATTGGTTTGCCTGGTTTATAAGGTATAATTTGTTTTATTTGACTACGTTCTTTAATTCCTTTTCCCATATTACCGTCTCCTTTGTTGCTTTTCCATCCAAGTCCCCTTCCGTAATAGATCTGATGAGTAGATCTGATGAAAACAGCTGATATTTTTAATATTTACCTTACACCAAAAACAATGCCTGGTCAAGATATATTTTGCTAAAATTCAAATTATTTGAGCAAATCCTCCATTTGTTTGAGCCTAATCTCGAATACTGCCATTGCTGCCTCTATGGGAGCGACCTCGGACATATCAACACCCGCGCTGCGCAAAAGATCAAGCGGATCAGCGCTACCACCGCTTTGCAGGAAATATAAATAACGGCGCTGCGCTGCTTTGGCTTTAGCTGGATCCTGGTCAAGCAGGCCTTTAGCTAAAGCGGAGGCAGCAGCAAAACCCGTAGCATATTTATAAACATAAAAAGCGTGATAAAAATGGGGTATCCTCGCCCATTCCAGCGCAATCTGTTCATCAACTACCATATGGGATGCATTGTCGTCTGACAAGAAAAATTCTTTATTTAATTGATAATACACCTCATTAAGACTTTCGGCTGTCAAGGCCCCGCCCGCTTCCACTTCCGCATGCACCATTTTCTCAAATTCAGCGAACATTGTCTGCCGGAAAACCGTCCCCCGGAACTCTTCCAAAAACATATTCAAAAGGTCCATCATTTCTTCTTTAGTCGTTGCTTTTTTTAGCATATAGTCCACCAGCAAATTTTCATTGACCGTGCTGGCCACTTCGGCAACAAATATTTTGTAATAGGAATAGATATATGGCTGCCGCATCCAGCTAAAATAAGAATGCATAGAATGTCCAAGCTCATGCGCCAGCGTAAAAACGCTGTTAAGATTGCCCTGGAAATTCATCAGAATATATGGAGCCGTTCCATATGCACCGGAAGAATAAGCCCCGGAGGTCTTGCCTATATTCTCATAAACGTCTACCCAGCCGCCTTCCAATCCTTCACCCGCGATACGGCCATATTCCTCACCCAGGGGAGCAAGTCCGGCCCGCACTATTTCTTTAGCCTGCTCATAGGTATATTTTCCGCCTCCTTGCGGGCAAAGTGGCACATAAATATCATACATATGCAGCTCATCCAAGCCTAAGATGCGGCGGCGTAAATCAAGATAACGCCAAAACAGCGGCAGATATTCGCGTACCGTAGAGATCAGGTTGTCATAGACTTCTGTTTCAACATTATCTTCATATAAGGAGGCCTGCAAAGCGCCTTGATAATTGCGGCAATTGGCATAGAAAACATCCTTTTTCACTGAAGAGGAAAAAAGGGAAGCCAGAGTATTGCGGCTTTTGCCATATGTGTCATAAAGCGCCAAAAATGCATCCTGCCTCACCTGACGGTTTTTGCTTTCCATGAAGCGGATATAATTGCCATGGCTCAATTCTTCTTTTACGCCATCTTCATTGGTAATCAACGGAAATTTCATATCGGCATTGTTGAGCATGGAAAAGATATTGCCGAAAGAAGCGCCCATCTCCCCGCTCATGGCCAAAATACGTTCTTCGGAAGTGGAGAGAGTATAGGGACGCAGACGCGTGATATCTTTAATATATTTGCGGTAAAGGGCAACCCGCTCATCTTTGAGATATTGCTCCATCTTATCTTCTTCGATAGACAATATCTCCGGTTGAGCAAAAGCCAATGCGCTGCCAGCCTGCACTGCTAAACCTTGTATCCTATCTTTCATGCTTTGATAGCGGGAGACTGTATTGTCCTCATCCTTTTTCATAGAGGCATAAGTGTAGGCTTTATCGAGGATTTGTCCCAGCTCTTCCTGGTAGCTTAAAAAATTATAAAAGACCTCTACATCATCCCCCAAATGCCCTTGAAAATTGACGCTTTTTTTCAGCAGTTCTCGCATTTTCTCACAATCAGCTTCCCAAAGGGCCTCATCAGGATAGATATCCGCGACCTTCCATTTGTACTTTTGGTCTATATCTGCTCTTTGAGGTGTTTTTGTGGCTTCATTCATCCTAGGTCCCCCTTAATAATTCTATTCTAACATTGAGGTAGGAGAAACGGCGGCTTAAGCCGCCGCCTTCATAAAAGGTGGTTTAAGTTAAAGAAAAAGGCGCCCCTTGGCACCATTTGTTAGCAAAACACAAGGTTAGAACATCTACAGTATGCAAATTAAATAAACAATTTATACTTATTGATATAAAAATCCATAATTTCGCGTCGACGAACTATCCCGATAAAAACACCTAAGTCATCTGTAACAGGAATAAAATTTTGCTCCATGGCAATGCGTAAAAGGTCTTCTATCTTGGCATCAATTTTGACAGGATCATTATAATGCTGGCGAGGTATATCGCTCACCAACATTTTATTGAGGGCAGCATTCTTTATATTCGTGTTATCTTTAATAAACCAAAGAAAATCAGCCGTAGTAATCGAGCCTACATAATGACCTTCTTTGTCTAAGAGAGGAACCGAAGTATAACCATGATGCTGCATCTTTTCCAATGCTTGCCTTACTGTATGATTCTCTAAGAGATAAACTGTTTCGCTTTTAGGAAGAAGAAAAAAGGCAACTTGCAAAACCTCGCCCCCTGCAAAAGGTATTAATAATTAAACAACCATTATTTTTTATTAAGTCCATTTCGCTATAAAATATATATTTTCCTGCAAAATTTAATGCTATTTAAGTATTAAAACAAAGGAATCAAGCTTTTATTCTTCATTTTCTAAATTATTTTTGTTATTACTAAAATCAAATATTTGCAGCTCTTTTTCTTTGGTATGCGGGGAAATAAAAGGATTCTTCATACCAACTATTGTTTGTTCCATGTATTCTTCTTCTACAAAGCTTTCTTCTACATAAACGTCTTCTATAAGTTCCTCTTCTCCGTAAATTTCCTCTATATGTTCTTCTATAACTTCTTCTATATACTCTTCTTCACCGATATCATCGCTGGCATCTTCTTCTATATCATCTTCCAGATATTCTTCTGCACCAGCTTCTGGCAAAGGGGTTTCTTCTTCTAAAGTATTTATTTCCTCACTATTTACCTGTTGTGTATTTTTATAATAGCCGCTTTTGAGGGCAAAAAGAACGATCTCTTCTTTCTCCTCGTCTGTATCAGCATTATTATATAAATCAACAAAAGAGTCCCCGCCAGTTTCGCTTAATAAAGCTTGCTCCGCGGCACGTTTTTGCTTGGCGTCCAAAGAACCAAGTAAAATAAACATACAATAAATCAGTATAGCTATAGCTACGCCCACGCCTACGACGATAAAAAAAGCAGTCATGGTATTTCCTCCCCTTATTACTAACCTTAAATTTTAAACGGGCTTTTGTTAAACAAGTACCCAAAAATTTTCTTATTATATTTATGCTTCCGGTTCTTCCTTTGCCAAACGATAGATGGCCCTGGCATAGATTCTGGCCAAACGGAACAGGTTTTCTGTTGAGATATACTCATCCGCCTGATGGGCTAATTCCAATCCATGTGGAAAAACAGGACCAAATGCCACAAAATTTTTCATAGCCCGGGCATAAGTCCCCCCGCCAATGGCAAGAGGAGGAAAAGTATCTTTAACGATCTCCCTATAAGCCGCAAGCAAGGTACTCACTAAGGGGCTTTCTTTATCTACATAAAGTGGCGGGCTATCTTCCCATCTACAAAGATTTATACCCACAGCTGTTGCGGAAGAATTAAAATGCTCATGTATTTTCTCGCTATCCGCAAAAATTGGGTAACGCATATCCACTAATAAAGAAACCACTCCTTCTTCCACTTTTTTTTTGGTAGAAGAAGTCTTTCCCAACTCCATCTTTAGCACAGAGGGTACAATAGTCAGAAGGCCGCTTTCATCGGTAAATTCCTTGCCTAAAGCAGCATTATTGGCATCATCGCAGACTATGGGATAAATATGGCGAACAAAGTGGCAAACTCCTAGGGGCGCGAATTTCAAACGGCTTAAAAACCCCAAAAGAATACTTATGGCATTGACACCGGTCTTTGGCAAAGAAGCATGCGCACAAACACCCTTGGCAGTTATGGTAAATGACAAACCATCTTCTTCCAACAAAAGATTATCCTTTTGCGAATAAATTTCATAAGCAGCGTAGATTGCTGCGCTACCTTCTGCACTTGTAGCTAAAATAGCCTGGGCAGTATCGGGAACCATATTGGCGGCAGAGCCTCCAGCAAGGGAAGAAAGTAAAATATCTCCCTTCTCCCGGGCAAAAGAATAACAAAACTTAAAGCAGACGCGACCCTTTTCGGCATAAATAACAGGAAAATGCCCATCTGGAGAAAAACCGACCTGTGGCGGCTGCCTATGCTTTAAAAAATATGACAGGCATTCAAAACCACTTTCCTCATCTGTACCAATTAGGCAACGGATTGTTCTGGAAAGGGGAAGTTTGCTTTTTTGAACTGCCATGCCGGCATAGAGAGAAGCAATCAGTGGACCTTTGTTATCAATTGCACCCCGCCCATATATTCGTCCATTGACAATAACGCCTGCATAAGGGGGCACAGTCCAGCCATTGCCTTCTGGAACGACATCGATATGCGCAAGTATTCCCACCTGCTCGGGCGCATTACCATAATCTGCTATACCCATATAACCATCAAGGTTTTCGCAAGTATATCCCAGGTTTTTTGCCAAGGCCAAAGAAGCCAAAAGGCCTTTATTAATTTCTGCACCAAAAGGAGCCCCCTCATTGCCTGGAGAGCGGACTGTACGGATAGCCAGAAGTTCTTTTAATTCTTCTTCCATCTCATTTTTATATTGAGCCAGGATGTTATCAAAAATAGCTCCGGCTGTTTTTTCTTGCTCGTTGATTAGTAAATCTTCTTTTATTAGAGCCTCTTTGTTAGGCTTTTCCTTTTCTGGAGAATAATCATTTTTTTGATCCATATATTAAACGCCTTCCTCTGGTATTACTTTGCCAGTTTTTGCGGACAATATACTAAAGAAAACCTATTCTTAGCCACTTGATTAATCATACCATATTTTTATTATTTCGGACAGGTGTTTTGCTAAAAATGATTGGACATACCCCTTAATAATGTTTGGTGAAATAAAGAAGCTATACATATTAAGTTCGCTTTTTGTCGTTTTTTAGACCTGATATCTGCCTTATTATTAAAAAGCAGGATTTTATTTATGAGAAGAGAAGTTTATATTTCAACATTTAAGACTTTAAACCCGGTCCAACCGATATAATATATACTAAGGTATGCTTCATGCGCAATTTTGTTAAATTAGAGACCCTATTTTTGTTAAATATTATAGATGGACCGATGCTTAATAATTTAGAAGCAAAAGAACTGTTACCCCTTCTCGTCCTTGTTTAAAAGAAAAGGAGCTTGCTTATGAAAACTCATCTATCGCCGCTTCTTTCAAAGTCAGGGAAACTATTATTAATGATTTTTACGCTTGCGGCTATACTTGTTTGCGGGGGATGTTTTAATACTGCCAGTAACGATAACACCTCCGAGCGCACTTCCCTTCTTGAAGAAAATGAAGCTACTACAGTTACTATTTATTTCACAACATCAAATCATTCCTTGCTTTTGCCCCTGAATATGACGGTTCCTGCCACACGCGAAGTCGCGCAAACTTCTTTGGAAAAACTACTTGCCGGCCCGCCTAATGATTTTGCTTTTACCGTCGTTCCTGCAGACACAAAGTTAATCGATCTGTATATCGCTGATAAAGATAAGATTGTTTATGCTGATCTGACTTCGCAAGTCACACAAGTGGCATCTGCCTCAGAAGCAGCTGTTTTACTTAACAGTATCGTCAATACCGTTTTAGCTTCAGCTCCTGAATATCAACTGCAAATATTGGTGGATGGTCAAAAGATCTCCGACATCGGTGGTCTTGATGTCAGCTCTCCATTGAGTGCTTCCTCTCCCAATATTCTCAACCCTGGAACACAAGGAACGTCTCTTACCTATTATTTCGGTGATGACATGGCAATGTACCTTGTTCCCCAAACACTTATAGTAGAAGCTTCAGCTATTACAAATCAAGCGGCCCCTCAAGAGGATTTAGCTAAAATAGCTATCGAACAAATGCTCAAAGGTCCCCAAGAAAATAGCGGTTCTTACCGTACTATTTGGCAAGGCACAAAGCTTTTGAACTTAAAATTACAAGATGGCATAGCTTATGTCGACTTCTCTAAAGAAGTATTAGGCTATGGTGGCGGTACTGCTGCCGAAAGGATGTTGGTTGATTCCCTTACCTACTCCCTTACTAATATTGAGGGAATAAACGCAGTGCAATTGTTGGTGGAAGGGAAAACACTAGAGTTTTTACCGGAGGGAACGGATGTCAGCCAGCCAATTTCTCCTTCCGTCCCATTAAATCTAGTCACTGATTAAGAGGAGCTAAAAAGCTCCTCTTTCTAAAAGTAATATTTCATCTAAAATCTTACCGGAAAAGAGGGATATTGTTGAGCAAGACCGCATATTTTCATTGTCCCAGCGGTATTAGTGGTGATATGGCACTGGCCGCTTTAATAGATGCCGGAGCACCTGTTTCAGAATTGGAAAGGCAATTACGCCATCTCGACCTGCCTTCATGGGATATTAAATTAAATCAGGCGCAAAAAAACGGTATTGCCTGCCAGCAGATATCCTTCAACTTACCCGAGGAGAAAAAACACCGACATCTGCATGATATGGAAAAGATCATCACCGCCGCTCATTTTGCTCCTAAAATAGAGAATTTTGCTTTGGCAACTTTTCGCCGCTTGGCCGAAGCGGAGGCGCGTGTTCATGGATGTGGTGCGGAAGAAGTGCATTTTCATGAGTTGGGTGGGGCTGATACTATCCTCGATATCGTCGGTTTTTCCCTGGCCATGGACCTTCTAGGAATAGAAGAAGTATATGCCTCTTCCCTACCACTCTCACACGGCTTTGTGGATTGTGCGCATGGCAGAATGCCGGTACCGGCTCCCGCTGTCATGGAGCTTTTGCAAGGGGCACAAGTTTATCAAAGCCCATTGGAAGGAGAATTGATCACGCCTACTGGTGCTGCTCTTTTAATGACGGCTATCAAGGGCTTTACTCTTCCTGATTTTACGCCCGAGAAAATTGGTCGTGGTGGTGGGCAAAAAGATTTACCCAGTCCTAACATACTTACAGTAATGCTCGGCGAGTGTCAAACGCAGGATAGCGTAGAAGTTATCCGTACTTGGATAGATGATGCCTCGCCAGAACTATTAGGTAATTTATGGCAATTGGCTTTTGCTGCCGGCGCATTAGATATGGCCTATAGCCCGATCATGATGAAAAAGGGCCGCCCCGCCTGGGAGCTGACAGTCCTAGCCAAAGAAGGACAGGGTCAAAAGCTTGCGCAATTACTTTTTGAACAAACTACAACTATCGGCCTACGTATCTGTCGCGAACAAAGATTAGTACAAGAACGGCAAATAATTACCGTAGATACAATCTATGGGGCTATTGATATAAAAATCAGCGGAGTTTTGGGGAATCCTAATAGCACTATCGC
>Ga0209016_1000426_pt1 | contig 50344 bp, 63 predicted proteins | sample EPASupsiteSAE305_FD_187265 | JGI IMG/M metagenome (GOLD analysis project Ga0209016, IMG submission 187265) | Bioremediated contaminated groundwater microbial communities from EPA Superfund site, New Mexico - SAE3-05 (SPAdes) (version 2) | ecosystem: Environmental > Aquatic > Deep subsurface >... | reverse complement strand
CAGTATCAGACGGAATAAAAAAGCTTGGAAGTGGTTGTTTTGCTGATATGCCAAATTTGATAAGTGCAACTATTCCGGGAAGTGTTACTGAAATGGGTTCAGAAATATTTGTTTATTGTCCTAAATTAACTTCAGTAACTCTTCAAAATGGTATTTCTGATATTTCTTATTCAATGTTTAACGCTTGTGAAAGTTTAACAAGTATTACAATTCCAAGTAGCGTTATAACAGTTGGTGAAAATGCTTTTGTCGGGTGCTACGCTTTAAAAACTGTATATATAAATGGTGCTCAAGTTATTGGTAACAGTGCTTTTGAAGGTTGCAATAATCTAACTAATGTTACTTTGCCGAATAATCTTATTACCATTGGGAATATGGCTTTTTGTGGATGTGCTAATCTGACAAATATAACAATTCCAAATAGCGTTACATCTATAGGTCCAAATTCTTTTAATGGTTGTTCTTCAATTACTAATATTGTATTACCTCACGGAGTTTCTTTAATAGATTTCCATGCTTTTGAGAATTGTACAAACTTAACAAGTATAACAATTCCAAGTACCGTTACATCATTTAGAGAAAAAGCATTTAATAATTGTAATGCTTTAAATAAAGTTCTATATGCAGGAACGCAAGAACAGTGGAATAGCATTACAACTATTGATTCAACAACAAAACCTTTTTTAACCGGTAAAAACATAATATATTCTTGTTTTGTACCGACAATTACAGATGTAACAGGCAATGTAGCTAATTGGCAAACAAATTCAGTAACTTTAACGGCTAATGGTCTTACATCCGTTGAGGGTGGATTTAATGCTACTCCATACAGCTTTTCAACGCAACCGGGCGTGTACAACTGGCAATCTTCTAATCAAGCTACATTTAATACCAATAAAACCGTTTATGTCTACATAAGAGATAAAGTAGGAAATGTTGCACTAAGAAATACCACGGTTATTAATAAGATAGATACAACCGCACCAACCATTACAAATGTAACGGGCAATCCAACAAACTGGACGAACAGTGATGTTACCTTAACGGTCAACGGCACCGTTGATTCTCAATCTGGACTACACGCACAACCTTACAGTTTTTCAACAGAACAGGGCGTGTATAATTGGCAAACAGAGAATACCGCAACATTTACTACAAACCAAACGATTTATGTCTATTTAAGGGATAAATTAGGTAACATAGGTTTAAAGAGCACACAAGTAATTAATAAGTATGATAACACAGTACCGACAATTACAGATGTAACAGGCAATTCCACAGAATGGACAAATGAAGATGTTACACTAACGGTCAACGGTGCAGTTGATAATCAATCTGGACTACACGCACAGCCTTATAGCTTCTCAACAGAACAAGGCGTGTACAATTGGCAAGATTCCAATACGGCAACCTTTGATAGTAACCAAACTGTATATGTTTATGCTAAAGATAACGCAGGGAACATCTTGTTAGCTGATACCCAAGTAATCGACAAGATAGATACAACCGTACCGACAATCTCAGATGTAACAGGCAACCCCACAGATTGGACAAACAGTAATGTAACACTAACGGTTAACGGTGCAGTTGATTCTCAATCTGGACTACACGCACAACCTTATAGCTTCTCAACAGAACAGGGCGTGTATAACTGGCAAGCAGAGAATACAGCTACATTTAATACCAATAAAACCGTTTACATCTATTTAAGGGATAAGGTCGGAAATATAACCCTCTGCAATACGCAAAACATAAACAAGATAGACAGCACATCACCAACAATCACAGATGTTACAGGCAATCCCACAGATTGGACAAACGGTGATGTTACCTTAACGGTCAACGGTGCCGTTGATTCTCAATCGGGACTACACGCACAGCCTTATAGCTTCTCAATGGAACAGGGCGTGTACAGCTGGCAAGCAGAGAACACAGCTACATTTGATAAAAACCAGACCATTTACATTTATATTAGGGATAAAATAGGTAACATCTTGTTAGCAGATACACAGGTAATTGATAAGATTGACAAAACACCAATTGAGTATGCTAAAAGCAACAACGCTCCTGTCAAATTAGTTAATGGTGTTGCAACGATAACTATTAGTGGTGATTTTGACAAAGATGATTTGCACGAAAAACCATACAGTTTTTCAACCGTAGAGGAAGAATACAAATGGCAGACAGAAAACAAAGCTACCTTTGTTTTGAGCGAAACTATTTATCTGTATGTTCGTGACAAAGCAGAAAATATAACATCTTGCGGAACAATAACAATAGAGGATAGTGCAACACCCAAAAGCGTAAACCCTTTAGTGACAATGCAACAAACGCTTAATACAACAAATCCAAACACTGGAGATAGTTCATCTCCAATCGCATATACAATTCTTTGTTTTAGCAGTTTAGCAATTTTAAAAATAATTAAAAGAAAAGAGGAGAACATATGAGCCACAATAAATGCAAAAGTACTTCAGTTTTATTTTTAAGTTTGATATTAATATTAACATTAAGCTGTTCTGCTTTTGCTACAAACTCAATCACAGAGAGAAAAACATTTGCAACTAAAACAAAACCTTTTCAATGTGATTTTAAAAAATCAATAGAAAAAGACGGACAAACTTATAAGCTTGATTCAATAAAGTATGTAGAAAAAAAGAAAACCCCTGTAACAAAAGTTACAGAGCGTACAGCAACATTTAAAGAATATGACAAATACAAATACAGACAAGGAGAAACCTTTGAACTCAATGACAAAGAGTACATAATTAAAAAGGTTGATGTTGAAGACACAACAATCACAGAGAGAAAACAAGCAATTAATCATAGCACACTGTATGGTTTTAGCACAGAAGAACCGATTGCACCAATGGTTGTAGAAGTAGATTATTTAGACCCTTATTCAAAGCAAACAGTAATAGCAACTGGCGAACTAAAAAAAATGGATGTTACACCACCAGAATGGCGAAATGATGTTTCAATTCCAATAGTTGCTTACGGTGTAGACGGAGAGTTTTACAAAATTGGTAATACACTTGTACGCTCCGAAAAACCACTTGAAGATATGTTAGAGAAACAAGACGAAATTTTAACATATCTTCATCTCGACATTGAAAAGCATAATCTGACTTCTTTTTCATGGACTTCTGGTGAGTATACAAATGAAGATGGTATTAAATGCAGGAATGTACAAGCTATCGGGCAAAGATATGCATCACATTATACGGCAAATTATGTAGCAGAAAATGTACCATTTCCAAACTGTCAAGGACATCAATTAACCGTTTACTATGACACAATAGATATTGAGGAAGGAAAATATGACTACACTGTTGAAGCAACAGCACTTTATGAACTGGTAGATAATCCGTTAAGCACAAATGCTAAAATTGCAATAGCTGTAGGAATTGTATTATTGTCAGCTCTAATTGTAGGAATAATATATATTATTGCTACAAAGAAAAAGCAAGACAAAGAAAATAAAAAAATAAATGAGATAAAGAAAGGATAGATATTATGTTTAAAAATTTTATTTTATTAAACGCTTCAGCGGAAGGAGTCTTTACTCAAGCTTCTTCAAGCATTGAAAACTTACTTGGTCGTGTTGACATTCTTCTTATTGCTGTACTTGCCGGTTTTTCGATTATTACAGCCTTTGGCTGTATTATTGGCGGTGAGCAGTCACGAGAAAAAGCTAAAAAAGCTCTTCCTTGGGTTCTCGGTGCAAGCTTTGTTATCTTAACCGCTTGGAATATTGCTGAAGCTATTATTTCTTCTGTTGCGTTGTAAATCATTAAAAAAGCAAGGATAACAAATACATATTTACATACTTGTTGTCCTTGCTAAGTTGAAAAAAGGAGATATTATGCTTACATATAGTCCACTATTAAATACAATGAAAAAGCATAACAAGACTTTTTATGCGTTATCACATCAAAATATAATATCCCATGCAGTAGCATATAGAATCCGAAACAATAAGCCGATTACTCTTAATTCACTTCATGCATTATGCGAATTTTTCAAATGTGAAATTACAGATATTATTGCTTATATTCCAGATAATAGCAGAAAAACGAGAAAAGATGTTCCAATTGATGGAATAGTCAACAACAATTTCATTTAGCAAGTTTTTTCTTTACTGAAGGAGAGTAGGAATTATGGCAAATAAATTAAAAAATATATCGAATAAATTTAAAAAAAATATAGACAAAGAAATTATAAAACCAGTTAAGTCTACAACAAGGCTTTTTAAAATTGAAAAAGTTGTTTCAAATTGGTATATGTTAATACCAGTACTTGTAATAATTGCATTCCTTCTTTTTTTTGGTTTAAATTATGTAGTTAATATTTTATGTGATTTACCTATGGCATTAAAAAACTCATTAAAATACAACAACGCAAACTACAGTGTGATATTTAGCCTTAAACAACTATTCAGATTTAGAGCAAGCTTTGGATTAGTATATTTATTTGACTTTTTTATTACTGCGTTTGCCGTATTTAAACTTTCTTATCTTATACGGACTAATTATAAAGATGCGAACATCGGGCAAAAAGGTGTTTCAAGATGGACAACACTTGACGAAATCAAGGAGCAGTACAAGTGTATTCCAGAGAAAGCAGATACTTACCCCGGTGGTGGCGGTGTTCCAGTATGCAGATATAAAGATAAAATTTTCATAGATGATTCACCCGTAAATAACTTAATAATTGGTATTACACGCTCTGGTAAAGGTGAAATGTATGTATTTCCTATGATTGACATATATAGCCGTGCAGAAAAACAAGCTTCAATGGTTATAACTGACCCAAAACTTGAATTGTATTCAGCTTCATATAAAACCCTTACAGACAGGGGATATGATGTTCGTTGCCTAAATTTGATACAGCCAATTAAAAGCATGGGGTATAATCCTCTGCAACTTATAATTGATTCCTACAAAGATGGCAACTATGATGATGCTGAAATGCTTGCCAGTACATTTGCTTATTCTATATTTAATCCTTCAGCATCACAAGGAGATAAATTTTGGCAGACAACCTCCGCAAATCTTCTTGTCGCTCTTATTCTCGCTCACATTGAAGACTGTTTGGAAAAAGATAAAAAAGAAAATCAAGTAGGAATTATTAAGCATAGAGAAAAGCAAAAAGCTTGGTCACTTCTTTCTGATGAAGAAAAAGAAAAAATTCAAAAAGAAATAAAACAGGGGGCAAACATTAATAACCTTTATGCATTGCCGGAAGACCTTGAATATAAAGAGACAACAGTATATGAAAAACAAATCACTATGTATAGTATTTACAATACTTTTACTGAACTTGGAAGAGAGGATGATGAAGAAACAGGAAAATCAGCTCTTGATAAATATTTTTCTTTAAGACCGGAAGGAGATAGAGCAAAGCTTAAATACGCTTCGATAGAATTAGCGGGAGATAAAACAAAAGGTTCTATTTTTGCATCAATGGGTACTGACCTTACTATTTTTACATATACAGATATTGCTAAAATGACAGCACATACAGACTTTACATTATCTGACATAGGTTTTGGTGAAAAACCTATTGCTGTATTCCTCGGAATACCAGATTATGATGCATCCAATCACTTTATTGCATCAGTTTTTATTCGTCAGTTATATTTTACACTTGCAAAAAAAGCAACCCTTACCAAAAGCGGTAAATGTACAAGAGAGGTTATTTTTTTACTTGATGAGTTTGGTAATTTACCACCAATAGAAGGAATGGCAAATATCATAACCGTTTCTCTTGGCCGTGGCATAAGATTTAATTTAATAATTCAATCTTATGCACAGATTGAGAAACTTTATGACAAAGATGCTGATACCATTATTGGTAACTGTGGTAATCAAATTTACATTTTAACAAATGATAAACAGACAGCAGAAATGTATTCTGCTTTGATTGGAAATGAAACAATAACTAATCTTAATCGTTCAGGAAATAAACTTTCGCTTAACAAATCATTTACAGAGATGTATGACGAAAAACCACTTCTTAATCCCAATGAACTTATGGAGCTACAAGAGGGTGAGTGTGTTGTAAAAAGAGTTATGAAACGACAAGACTTAGCAAAGAAAAAAATAAAGCCTACATCAATCTTTAATCATAACGAGACTACTTTTAAATATAGGTGGCAGTATTTACTTGAAGATTTTCCATCCGACTTAACAATAGACGATATTGACTATGATAAGTCTGTTAAAAACACAAAATTAAAGGATATTAGATACAATATAAGCTTGTTTATTGAACAGCTATTAAATAATGAAAATAATAACGAATTAGCAAAATATATGGATATTAATGTACCAATATGCAAAACAGAGCACATGGATAAAGTCAAAAATCTCATGACCCCTATATTTGAGAATGATGAAAATTTTGACGAAGAAGAATTTGAAACAAGTTCTATTGGAGATAACATATTGCTTGCATGGAAAGGGTACAAAAAGAACCTTATTAGCAAAAAACAATGTAATGAAATTATTGATTGTTTAATGCAATAAAAAGGAATGGGATGTGATTATATGGATAAACTTAATTTTTATATAGATGGGGTTCAGTCAGATTTATTTAATTCTGGATTTAGGACGATTGGGTGGGTAATAATACGAACTTTAAACAATTTAGCACAGGAAACAAAAATACTTGTTGATAAGATGTATGCTTTGCTTGACTTTACAACAATAGTTAATTTTCAATCATTCTTTGGCGAAGGAAATTATCAAATTATATTGACAGTAATGCTTGCGTTAGCAATCATGGGTTTAGGTTGGACAATGCTGTTTAACCATGAACATAAACCAGAAGTTTTTAAAAATATATTTATTTTTATGATTGTACTTTTTGGAATACCATTTTTTATGAATACAGCGAATCAAATTACACGGGATTTTAAAACCGGAGTAGAACAAACTAACATAGTTATTAATGGAGTATCAACCAACAGCATTGATGATAATGATAAAAATAATGTGGTTACAACAAATGACATTATTAAAAACAATGTAGTTGATTGGTTGTATGTAACCCATAACGGAACATTAACAGCTAACGGAACAGTCTCTGGCTTTAAGGCAAAAAATAATTTTACCGAACGGACAATTGACATTGCTAATATAACCGAAATAATTAACAAGGATAATATTAAGCTAAAAACTAAAGATGTAGAAACTAATGATAGAATAAAAGTTTGGACGGGAATTGACAATTCGGAAGAAGATTATTTAATGCAATACCAAACCTTTGCTTCAAGCACAGATTCGCCTGTTTATCAGCAATGTGACGATAAGACATCAATAGGAGCAGACAGCAACCCTTTTTATAGGTATACAGTTGATTGGACTGTAATAATATTGTCGCTTTTAGCAATAATTCTTACATATATTTGTGTTGCTATTAAAGTGTCAAAGCTTGTTTTTGAACTTGCTCTTAACGGTATATTTGTAGTTGCTTTTACAGCCACAGACCTAAATACCGGCAAAAGAGGAAAAGAAATCATCAAAAATATTATTTCAATATACTGTATTCTTTTAATAATTCCTATTATGATGAAATTTTATTTTATTGGCGGAATCTATATTTCACAAACATTATCAGATTCTAAATTTGTTGAAATATTTGTTTTAATTATGTGGTCGTGGGCAATTATAGATGGTCCAAACATAATTGAGCGTGTACTTGGTATCGATGTTGGAGTTCGCTCTGGTTGGCAATTACTTATGGGCGGTTTTGCAGGGGCAAGAACAGCGACATCTATTGCCAAGTCAGCAGGAAGTAGTGTTGCTCATGTTGGCAGTTCTATTGGAAGTGCAGTTGGAAGTGCAGTCGGAAGTTCAATTGGAAGCAAGGGAAGCAAGGGAATTAAAGATGCTATCAATAAAAATTCACAGAAACAAAGCATAACAGACAACAAGACAAACATAGAACCAACAACAACGAACCAAACAACACAACAAAATGATAATTCAAAACAGCCTTTAAGTGGAGAACAGACCGGCAATGCATTTAATAATATGAAAGACAATAACCAAAATCAAACAACCCCGGAAGTGCCTACCCAACCAAATAATCTTACGGAAGCTGGAGCTAAAAACATTAATTCAACAAGCACTTTGAATAACCCAGCAAAAGATGGAAAGATAACACCGGAAATGACAAGTAAGGGTGGAAATCTTAATGGTAATGTAAAAAGCCAATATGAATCCCCCACAAGAGGAATATCCAAAACCTCAAGCACTTTAAACACAACACAAACGACAAGCAAAGGAAAAGGACAAACCTCTTATTCATCGTCTTCAAAAGGACTTACAGAAAATTTAACAAATAGGAAATTTGGAGAATCACCCAAAAATAATAACAAAAAAGGAGCGAAGAAATAATGTATAATATTCCTCAAGATTTAAGAGCAAAGTCGCAAATTATTAAAGGAATTAATATAGCAGACTTTATGTTCGTAATCACAATTTTTTTCCTTGGGTATCTTCTTTCTGCACAGCTTAAATTGGTTGTTTCTCCACTTATAGTTCCATTTAATATATTTAACGCTTTGACAGCAACAATCATGGTATTGCCATCACCATGGAACAAGCAAAAGAAAATATATGAATCTATTTTATATATGCTGTTAAACGATAAATATACTTATCATTCAGAAGATTGTGAGCCAGATATACATAATCAATGTATATCAAATAAAATTATCAAAAAAGAACTGGAAGAAATAAATGCAAAAGAGGGGATGGATATAAATGAGCATATTTAACAACATTTTCAACAAAGAAGAACAAACACTTTCAAGTCTTATTCCTGTAATTGGCTTTGAAAATGATGCTTTTCTTCTAAAAGATAATTTTTACATGGATATTGTTGAAATCGTTTCAAAAGACCTTTTAAATCTTTCCGCAGATGAAAGGGCTTATGATAATATGAATTTTGCAAAGTTTTATAAAACCTTTCCCTCTGAAATTGAAATTATTGGACTTAATTTTCCAACAGATACAAAAACACAACAAAAATACTTTTTAGATAAAATAAATACAACAAATAATGCAGTTTTTAGGCGAAGGCTTGAAGAAAAATTAGAAGAATTAGAATACCTAGAAAAGCATAACACAGAGCGAGAATATTACATTATATTCTTTTCAGAGGGAATTGAAGAACATCACAACAACTTAACAATGATACTGCGTTCGCTTGGTTCTTCTGGTCAAATTAAGCCAATTGCAGAAACTAAAAAGAAACAGATTTTATATAAAATCAATAACAAAAATTCAAGCATATTCATATAAGGGTGACAATATTGTCACCTACGAAAAAGCTACTAACTATGATGTTTATAACAAAGGAGTGATACAATTTATGAGCCTTAAAAACAAAGAAATTAAAACAGAAGACAAAACAATTAAAAACGAAATTATAATAGACCGTGAATTGTTTAAAAGCATCCAACCACAAGGCGGTATTTCATTCAAAGATGAAAAATATGTAAAAACCGGGGATGGATATGAAACTTGTATTCATATATATGCTTATCCAAAAATGCTTGATGAAAATTGGCTTGCCACAATTATGAACTTAAACAATGTGGTTGCTTCAGCTCATATAGCTTCTGAAGACATGAACAAAGTAAGACAGTATATTAACAAGTCTGTAAGAGAACATCAGAGCCGTTTTGTAGATGCAAAGAAAATGACAGACGAAATGGATTCACAGCAAAGAATTATTGAGCTTAACACTTTATACGATGAAATAACATCATTGGGAGAAATTATTAAATTAATAGTTGTACGCTTGTTTGTGTCTGGTCGTACTCTTGATGAATTGGATGACAATGTAAAGTCAATACAAAATTATCTTGAATCTTATGGATATAAAGCTTCTGTCTTCTTAAATGAGCAAAAAGACGAGTGGAGTTCCATTTATAAAACTTACACTCAACAACAACAATCGTTATATAAAAGATATGGACAACCATTAACAACCGAATGCCTTGCCGGTGGCAATCCATTTCATTTTACAAGTCTTATGGACCCTTCTGGTTCGTATTTTGGGTGGACCAATACGGGCGGTTCAGTATGCTTTAATATGTTTACACGAACAAAAAATCGCAAATCATATAACGGGGTAGCCATTGGAACAATGGGAATGGGTAAATCAACAACTCTTAAAAAAATAATGGAAGACCTTGCAGTAAGAGGTGACTACATAAGATGCTTTGATGCAACAGGGGAATATTCAGACCTTGTTGAACATTTAGGCGGTAAAATAATTAGCCTTGACGGTAGTAACGGTATTTTAAATGCAATGGAAATCCTTAAAACAGACGAAAATGAAAATATATGTTTTGCAAGACATTTAGCAAAATTGACAACAATATATAAATTGTTGTCACCTACTTCAGATAACTTTGAAATCATGGCTTTTGAACAATTAATAAGGGATTTTTATGTTGAACAAGGAATCATTGATGAAGACGAAAACAAAGCAATGAATGTAACTGGATTACCAACAACATCATATCCAACATGGAGCAATTTTTATGATTTTGTCGCAAAAACCATTGATAAAACAAAAGGGAAAAAAGACACCATCAAGAATGAAATTGAAACAATAAAAGCCAAAAGATATAATAATGTAAAACTTGTTATATCAAATATCGTTAAAAATTATGGTAATTTGTTCGATGGTCACACTTCTATAGAAAATATTATGAACACTCAAATCGTGTGCTTTAATATAGCAAATCTTAAAAATCTTAAAACAGAGGTTTTTGATGCACAGATTTTCCTTGCTCAATCTCTATGGTGGGATAACTGTGTACGCTTGGGAGCAAGGATGAAAAAACTGTACGAAAAAGGGGAAATACAAGAAGAAGATACGGTTCATTTTTTAGGTATTATTGATGAAGCACATACAATGATAAATGCACATAAAACAGTAACACTTGACCAATTGATTACATTTTGTCGAGAAGCAAGAAAATATTTTGGTGGACTTCTTTTTGCTTCACAATCAATTCGTGACTTTGTTCCGGCAGGAAGTGATAACGAGGGAATAAACAAAATAAAAACATTGTTTGAATTGGCACAATATAAGTTTATTTTGCGACAAGACAGCAACAGTATAGATGTTCTTAACACGGTATTCCAACATCAACTTACAGCTACAGAGTTACAAGACATTCCAAGACTTGAAGAAGGCGAATGTATTTTATCAATTTCTGGAGACAGAAATATTAAATTTCATGTAAATATAACAAATGAAGAGAAGGAACGATTTACAGGCGGTGCTTAATTATGACAAAAATAAAAGCTACCTTAATTATAGTCGTGGCAGTATTTGTATTAGCCTTTGTGTTGGGGGTATATAGTATTTTTACAAGTGCAATAAGCACAACACAAACACAGGATATACCTCCAATACAAGAAAATGAAAACAATACTCAAGAACCACAAATTCCGACACAACCAGATAGAATATATTTTCCAATAAAGTCGTTTTACAGGATAACATCACAATATGGCGATGTAGATTCTGCTCACCCGGCAAGTAGACCACATACTGGCATTGACTTTGCCTGTGAAGAATACACCCCAATATATGCTTCAGCTCCCGGAATAGCAGAAGTGCATTACATAATATGTGAAGACCGCAGAGGGGAAGGGGCTGACCCAAAAGGTTATGGCAATTGGGTTAAAATCAACCACGGAAATGGCACTTATACGATATACGGTCATTGTTCTATTGTATTTGCACACAACGGACAAAAGATAGATTCCGGACAAAAAATAGCTTCTGTAGGCTCAACCGGAAATTCTACTGGATATCATTTGCATTTTGGTGTTGATGTCAATGGAAAACATATTGACCCGATTGGTTGGTTACTAACACAAAACGCAGAAAGATTAGATGGAAAAGGTGATAAAAATGATGCCACAAAAAAAAATTAAAAAAAAGAGAAAAATAATATTAGTGAGATGCGGTTTAAGCAGAAGCATTGGAGATGAAGAAGAGCTTTTAATTTTTGATAAGGATTCAAGAGAGGAAAAAAAAGAAGCCTTAAACAACATTAAGAATAAAGATACTAATATAAAATATAGTAATCTTGATATTCTTACAACAGCAAGCAAAGAAAATTTGCGTGATAAAACAAAACACATAAACAGAAATTCAAAGCAAAAAGATGATTCACGAGATGAAGGCTTTGAAAGAGGTTTTGACCGGTTAAGATAAAAAATAAAAGGAGTTCTCAATATGACTAATAAAAAAAAATATAGTGTTTGGAACGCTAAAAAGCAAAAAAACATATTGATAATATTTATAGTACTAATTTTATCCGGGTATATGTTTTTCTTTATGTCACCACTTCTTTTTAGTGATAGTTCTGAAATAAAGCAAACTCCATTTAATAAAAATCAATCGTTGGGCAACGGTAGGACTGTCAGCGTTTCATCGTGGGAATACTCACAGAAGCAAGCATTAATGGAAGTACAGTTGGATATAAGCAATACAAACTATGATGGATTAGATTTATACGATTTTGCAGTCGTTACAAAAAGTGGTAGTTATAAAAGTGTAAAAATATATCAAGTGGTACAAGACAGTGATTTTGTGGTTCTTCTTATAAAAGGAATACCAGAAAACTTTAAAATTACTTCATTGCGTATGGCTGTACATGGCGGTGACGGTACAATAATAAAGCTTTATACTTCTGAAGATACTGTAACTTATTGTAAAGAAATTAAGGAAAAAACAAAGAAAGATTATTATATAGAAAAAATTGACAATAAAATCGCTGTTATTGAAAAAGATAATAAAAAACTTTCAGAGGAAATTAAAAAGATTAAAGATACAATAACTAACATAAATAAAAAGAATGTTGAGTTGTCAAAATCTGAAAAATATCAGACTGAAAATGAAATAATTAATACAGAAAACCAAATAGCAAATAATAACAATCGAATTTCTAACTTTACAGACCAAATTAATAGTCTTCAAATTAGCAAAATTGAAAATGTTGAAAAAATAACAAAACTTAGAGAGCAACAACAAAACATTAAATAATTAAATGTGGTAGCCGTCATAATTACTATGTGGTTACCACATTTTTCGTCAAAAAACACCTAACAAAATATTGCTAAAATTAGAAATATATGGTAAAATATTGTTAAGCATAAAATAATAGTCTTGCTAACTTAAGTTCCTTGCCACGAACTGATAGTTAGAATGAAAAAGGCAAACACGACTTGCCGTTTCAATATTTTTAAAAAGATGTGAAAATATTGCAACAATTAATTGTAGCCTTTTTATAGAAATGATTAAATTCATTTTATAATAGGCTATTTTTTTATTATAAAAATTTGGGGGTATTGAAACATGAAACAATTAATAATAGCCGAAAAACCAAGTCTTGCTAAAAACATTCTAAATGCACTATCTTCAATCGACAATTTTACTAAAAAAGATGGCTACTATGAAGGGCAAAAATATATTATATCTTATGCCTTCGGGCATCTATTCGCCTTATATGATATTGATGATTATACAAAAAATGAAAGCGACAAAAAATGGTCCTTAGAAATACTTCCTTTTGTTCCAAACGAATTTCAATTCAAAATAAAGCCAGATAGTGGAGTAAAAAAACAGTATAAAATACTTTGCGAACTTATGAACCGTACTGATGTTTATTCTATTATTAATTGCGGTGATGCGGACCGTGAAGGTGAACTAATAATACGATTAATTGTATCTCACGGTCTTAAAAGCAATAAACCCATCTTCCGCTTATGGTTGCCAGAGCAAACGGAAAACAGCATACTTTCCGGTGTTAAAAACCTTAAAGATGACAAAAACTATGACCTACTTGCTGATGAAGGACTTACAAGGACATACATGGATTGGCTTTTTGGCATTAATCTTACCCGTTATGTAACTTTAAAAGCTGGAACAAAAATGAGCGTAGGAAGGGTGCTTGTTCCAATAGTTAAAGCTATTTATGACAGATGCAATGAAATAGCAAACTTCAAATCTCAAATATACTATCAAGCGGTGCATAATGCAGATAAAGACGGTATTAAATATTCTCTTACTTCACCCACTAAATTTGATATGAACGAAATGCAAAAAGGAAAAGAATTTGTAGATAATTTAAACAATGGAAGTTTAATAGTTACAGATATAAACATTAAAGATGTAAAATCATCACCACCCAAGCTTTTTTCTTTATCGAAATTGCAAGGTTTGTTAGGAAAAGTTTATAAGATGTCAATGAAAGAATCTGCTTCAATAATTCAAGAACTTTATGAAGCCGGGTATATTACATATCCAAGAACAAATACCGAATATCTTGCAGAAGATGAAAAAGATAAAATTAAAGAAACCTTAAAGATTATATCTGCTAAAGGCTACAATGTAGCATTTAGAGATAGCAAATCAATTTTTGACAATTCTAAAATTGAAAGCCATTCAGCAATCACACCAACATATAAATATCCTCAATCATTAACTGAACCTCAAAGACAAGTATACTTTACAATTTTAAATAGATTCTGTGCTATTTTTTGTGCTGAGGATTGTATTTTATTGCAAACGAAAATAGTATTTACATCATCCTCCGGGGTAGAATTTACGCTTAATGGCTCAATGATTAAGGAAGAAGGCTACCTTCAGTTTGAAAAAACAAAACAAGATAAAATTATTCCTCTTTTTTATAAGGGGGAAAATATAAGACCTAATTTCCTGCTTGATGAAAAACATACTGAACCGCCACAACTATACACGGTTGAAACACTAAATAATTTTTTAAAAAATCCTTTTGCAAAAGAATTAAAAGAAGAAAATGAAGAAATAGACTACAAATCTTTGTTTGAGGGTGTTGAAATAGGTACAGAAGCTACAAGAACCGGCATTATTGAAAATGCTAAAACTTATGGTTATATTTCAGAATCAAAAGGAAAATACAAGATAGAACTTTTAGGAATAAGCCTTATTAATGTTCTTGATAATCTGAATGTTAATTTATATAAAGAAAAGTCAGTTGAGTTTAACAAGATGCTGAAACAAGTAAACACCGGTACGCTATCAGTTAATCAAGCTGTTACAGCAGTTAAAAACGAATTACATACTGAAATAAAAAAAGATGTAGAAATTGACAGCTCTATCAAAGTAAATAATGAAAAACCAGAAATAGGAAAGTGTCCTGCTTGTGGCTTGCCAGTGTATGAAAATAATCAATCGTTTTATTGCTCCGGATATAAGAGAGGATGTAAATTTTCACTTTGGAAAAGCAACAAATTTCTTCAATCAATGGGCAAAAAAGAAATCACAAAATCAATGGCACAAAATTTACTTGCTAAAAATAAAACTTTAGTTAAAGGATTAAAGAGTAAGTCCGGCAAATTGTTTGATGCGTACTTGTGCGTAAAATGGACTATACCATATCCAACATTTGAGCTTCAGTTTAAGAAATAATATTATATTACAAGGGGGTAATTAATATGTCAAAGTTACTTAAAAAGAACGACGGCTCTCCCGGTGTTAAAGTGGGCAATGAAATTGTATATACATATGAAGGAGCTATAGAGTGTTATAAATTGGCTTGTAAAGTGTGTTTTTCTGATATGAGTAATTATGACAAGAGTGCTATAAACCTTAACGACATAGCGGAAGATGTACGAAACGCAACAGGAATTGACTTTGAAGAGCTTGAAAAAATTGAGATTGATGTCTTAAATAAGCTAATTATGAACAACAAATAGGAAACCTAAAAATCAAAAAAAGTCAAAAATTTAAAATATAAATAAAGGGGAACAATATGATTTTATTTACAGGCACACTTGAAAAAGGATATTACATAAGTGAAATAGCAGAGAATTACAAACAAGAAGTTGAGTTGGCTGAAAAAGTGTCATATCACATATCTGATATTAAGGATAGATGCCTTATAAAAAAGTATGACTATATTATCATAGATACAGACAACTTTATTGATGATTCCATAACAATAGGTGAAGACATTAATAGTATACGATTAACTTCAAATGCACAAATAATTGTTATGGCTACTGGTGCAAAAGAAGGGTCAGAACTGATTCAGATTCTTCACGAAAAAGGTTTTAAATATTTTATTACTTCTCCAATCCTTGGAACGGCTAAAAATCAATTAATTTCTGCATTAAATGGTATTGAAATGAACATATCAAAGTTTGAAAATCCAGATATATCTGATATGTTACCGGAATCAGCTAAATTAGACACAGTCAAACAAACTGTTTTTAACAAAAGAAAATACAACATTATTTCTATTGCGGGGTGTTGTCATAGAATTGGCACAACTACACAAGCAATTCAAATAATTAAATACTTGACATCACAAAATAAAAAGGCTTGCTATATTGAAATGAACGACAGCAATTATATTAAAGAAATGATAAGTTTGTATGGATTAGAATATACAGATACTTCTCTTGGTCTTGTTCGTTACCAGAATACCGATATGTTTTGTAAAAAAGAACGGATTGCAGAAATTTTAAAACAAGATTATGACTTCTATATTTATGATTGTGGTTGCTTCAGCGACAAATCTTTCAACGCTGTATCATACTACGAAAAAGATATAACAATAGCGGTTTGTGGCTCAAAGCCTAATGAATTTGTTGGAATGCACAATCTTATATCTTGCACAATTAATGCGGATATTCTTTATACATTTACTTTTACCCCAGACACAGAAAAGGATGATTTACTTGAAGTTATGGAAGACAAAGCACAACAAACATTCTTTTCTCCATATGTTCCAGATATGTTTTCATATTCTTCTGAAAGCAATGAGCTTTATAAAAAAATGCTAACGGTTGATAGCGTAAATATTCCGGAAAAAAGAAAGTTTTCATTTTTTAAGAGGGGGTAAAATTAATGCAAAATAAATTTAAAACCGGCTTTGTAACTGGATATAAAATAGAGAAAGAAGAAGCCGAAAGACAAGAGAAACTACGCAAAAACAATGGAATAGAAGATGAAAATATTGTTGTTGTAGAAAAGTCAAATATGACAAAATTTATAATAAAAACTGCAACAGCAATAATAACAAAAGTGGCACAGTGCCTTATATTTATTCTTGCTATAATAGGACTTATGACACTAATATACCCGGAAACAAGGGATACCTTTTTATTAATTGTTAATAATACCATTAGTGAGATAGTAAAATTGATTAAATAATGAAAAAATTGCAATTAGCACCAAAAACGCACTAAATAAGTGCGTAAAACGCTTGTAAAACGAGTTTATTTGTGATATAATAAAAGAAAAACAGGAGTGTTCATATATGAATTTAACCTTTGGTAAACAAACAGAAGAGAGAGTAAAAACGCTTGCCAAAGCTAATGACCAATCTGTCACAGCTTATTTAACTGGTCTAATCAATGAAGAGTATAAATTATCACTTGAACTTGGAATTATTGACCCAGTAAAAGTAAAGCATGAAAGAGAAGAAGCCGAAAGATAATAACTTATCAAAAAGGATGGTGATTGTTATGACCTATAGCGAACTTGAAAAAAGAATTGAATCAACAGGATTTTCAAAAGCGAATGAAACAATAAAAGAAATGTTGATGCTTGTTAATATTCAATTTGACATAAGACCAACTATGAACGACCGTGCTCCACAATGGGTTGTTGATTTAGCGTATCAAGTAGCCGGCATTCCTGCTGTAAAGTCAGCATCATAACAATCATGGGAAAGGAGAAAGTCATGAATGCATATCAAGAAATGAAAAAACGACATAAAGAAGAGTTTAGTAATTTTCCAATATGCTTTGCGTTTTCAGATGAACAGTTTGAAAACGCTATGAAGAACTTCAGTTTTAAAGTCACAGACACAGATAAGGTTATTAATATTGGGAATGGTGGGTTTATAAAAAGAACAGACTTAAACGCATTCCACAAAATGTTGTCAAGCATGGAAAAGGAACAAGAAGCTGAAATAGAAAATGATAAAACCGGGGATGGATTTATTTATAAAATGTTTCTTACAGAACTTAAAAATCACGAATATGGTTATACACGAGATGATGAAGATACTTTAGAAGCTTTAGGTTATACCTATGAGGATATACAAAATGACAAGCGGTTATCTCACGGACTTAACAGAGCAAAAAGAACTATTTCAAGAGAAGAAGAAATGGAGAGATAAAAATGGATGCGAATACAAAGCTTTACGATAAAATGAAAAATGAATATGACACATTTATAAAAAACACCTTAACTATGTCACCAGAAGAAATCATTGAGAGGTCATACGAAAAAGTTATGAAAGAAGACATTTTGTCTTGTTTTGAAGATGAATATGACGAAGCCATAGTGACAGAACATACAGCAAAAGCTCTTTTGGATTCTGAAAAACCTTTACAGCTATTATATAATGCTTGGCTATCGACAGAAGACACCTATATGGAAACCTTACGCAACTGTATTGAACATAGTTCAAAAGAAGTATACGAAGCATATATTCAAAACAAACAAAATTCAAAAAATATAGAAAGTAGGTAAAGCAATGAAACCGATAGATGCAAATAGTGACAAAATAAAAATTAAAGGTCATAAAGGTACTTGGTATGTTATTGATAAGGATTCCATTAATGGAAAAAATTATTTTCTTCTTGAACATGAAAAATATAGTGATGTAACACCTAACTTAATTGTAGATGACACAGGCGAACTGATTCTTGATGATGTATATAATGGCTTTGATGACCTTATAGAGCATTTTGCTCTTGAAAAAGAGATTCATTTGCTTACAAAAGAAGAAGAACAATCTATTACAACTGGTATTGAGTACAATTTAGATAGTCAAAAACCTTTAACAGAAAATCAATACCGTTACATGCGTTCATATATTGATAAAATACACTCTTTGCTTGAGCCCTCTGAAGAAGAAATCATTAAATATAGCAAGTATGTTAAACTATTTAACAATTCTATCAAAGGGGTAGGTGAGCACGAAAATAAAAGTTCTAAAAAAATATGCAAAGACTACGAAAGATAAGAGCATAGCATAAAAATAGAACTGATAAATAGGTGCAAGGAAGGGTTTAAAAATGAAAAACAACGAAATTGTGAAAACAACAAAAGTTATAAATCTATTTGCAGGTCCGGGAGCAGGAAAAAGTACCTCTACATGGGAAATTGCTTCCGCATTAAAGCTAAAAGGCCTTAACGCAGAAGTTGTATCGGAATATGCTAAAGAACTTGTATATGATGAGAATTTTCAACTATTAGACGGAAGTCTTAAAAGTCAAAAAGCTATTTTAACTGAACAAAGGAAAAGAATTGATAGACTAATAGGAAAAGTCGATGTTATTGTAACAGATGCACCATTATTGTTAAATTCAATTTATCTGGCTCAATCAGATATTGAATATTACAAAAATGTCTTAGATATTTATAATTCATACGATAACATTAATGTTTTTGTTAATCGTACCAATATGAAATATGAAACAAGAGGTCGTACACAATCATTAGATGAAAGTATGTTATTAGATACTAAAATAAAAAATCTTTTATTGGACAATAACTTAGAATATTTTTCATGTAATAAATTTACAGCTAAAGATATAGTTAATAAATTAAATCTAAATCAAGGAGATATTAACATGGAAATTACAATTCTAAAAAAAATATGCAAGGACTATGAAAGATAACAGCTGAACATAAAAACAAAACTGATTAAATAGGTACAAGGGTTGAAAAATGAAAGGATGATTTAAAATTATGGATAAATCAAATTGGAGAATTGCAATTGCAGAAAAGGAATCTGATATAAAGAGGAATACCGTTGCTTACGGTTATTACCATGATGAAAATGCTCCAACATTTTCGGATAACCCATTCAGACTATATAAAAAGTCTGACAAAGAATATGGTGTTGAGATGCCTTCTCATTATAAGACACAATACAACAAAGATACAAAAAAGGTTGAGGTTGTGTATGAAAAAGGAGAAGATGGCAAAGAAAGACCGGTAAAGGAAACAGAATGTCAGCCTACAAGCAAAGAAGCTTACGCTGAAATTCTTAACACCTTAAAAGAAGCTTATGAATGCAAATCAAAGGACCACCAACAGGCAAAAAAGAATGACCATGAAAGATAAAGGTCATTAAAAAACATAATTAACCTTTGTGCCTATATCAGTTTTTAACTTAAAATTCAAAAATGAAAGGACGATACATATATGTTTAAAAATTTTATTTCATTAAACGCTTCAGCGGAAGGAGTATTTACTCAAGCTTCTTCAAGCATTGAAAACTTACTTGGTCGTGTTGACATTCTTCTTGTTGCTGTCCTTGCCGGCTTTTCAATCATTACAGCCTTCGGCTGTATTATTGGTGGAGAACAATCAAGGGAAAAGGCAAAGAAAGCTCTGCCTTGGGTTGTGGGAGCAAGCTTTGTCATCCTCACTGCTTGGAACATTGCGGAAGCTATAATTTCTTCCGTTGCACTATAAAATAATAAAACCATGGAGTTGATTATTGTGAGAGAAAACTTAAAAACTAAAATATCAATAAAAAAATCATTGTTATGCTCATTTGAAGGTGAAGAATATATTATAGATTTAAACCGACAATTTGAGGGATATGAAAGCGGAGATTTAATCTGTTATATATATCCTTTTTATTCCTCAAAATTGCCTTTGAGGTTAGAGCTTGCAATAAGACAAAATGGGGATTTATCTTTTCGTAGTTGGAAATTTACCGATGAGCAACAAATTTGTAATTATTTACAGACATCACAAAAACCGTGTAATGATGAAGATGTTTTAATTACAGACTCTTTTATTCCTACTGAAGCACAAATTGATACAGTAAATGGACTGTTTTCCGGCAGAATTTTATTTGAAGGTCTTTCAATTTCTATTGGAAAAACGGTACAAGAAATCTGTCCTATAGATGTAGAAAAAGAAGAAAAATTAATTAACAAAAAAATATACCTTAACCATCCTCACACAAAAAAAGATTATAACGAAAGGTGATGAAAATGAGAAAGGATAATGAATTGCAAGAGCTTGTTGAGTGTATAGATATAATTGAATACGCAAAAGAAGAACTTGGCATGACTGTTGTAAAAAAAGGCAAGTATTATTCAACTAAAGAACATGACAGCCTTATGATAGATGCAAACAGGAATTGTTTTTGGCGAAACTCAAATGGTGCAAGTGGAAGTATTATAGACTTCATAAAAGAATTTGAAGACTGTAATAGCGGACAGGCTATTAAAACAGCTTTAGAGTATCTACATAAAAACGGAAAATCATTTTCAATAAATAAAAAAGAGAAAATAGCTGTGAAAGAAGAACCTATAATCTTTACTTTGCCCGATTCAAATAGTGACATTAAAAGGGTGTATGCTTATCTTATAAAAACAAGAAAAATAAGTAAGTCTGTTGTTGATGATATTATTAAAAAAGACTTGCTATATCAAGATAAAATGAATAATTGTGTTTTTGTTGGAAAAGACACTGAAGGTAAAAAAGTCTTTGCTAATTTGCGTGGAACAAATACAGAATATAAGTTTGCTATTGATGTTCCTGGTTCGGACTATAATACTTGTTGGCACTATAAAAAAAACCTTGATAAACCTACAGATATTTTAATAGTGTGTGAAAGTGCTATAGATGCAATGTCAATTATGACCTTGCGAAAAGAAGAAGATTATAATATAAAAAAATCAATAGAATATTTATCTTTATCTGGTGTCGAAAAACAGTTGGCTGTATTTAAGACACTTGAAGCTTCTCCACAAATTAAATCTGTATATATTGCCTTTGACAACGATGAACCCGGTAAAAAAGCTATGAGAGAGCTTAAAGCTGAAATAAACAAGTTATATCCCGATATTACAGTAGAAGATAGAACCCCGGAAGTGTTTAATGATTGGAACGATGTCTTAAAAGCAAAAGTAGAAATTAATAAAGGAATAGAAAGGTAGCTGTAGACAAATGAGGAACCTAATAGAAACTCCTTACGGATATGCAAATATCCCATCATGGAAAACTGAAGAACTTTCAAAATTAACTGATGCACAACTTTTAGAAATCCACATAACCAATTCAAAAACTTCTAAATTTGTAGACCCTTTTGAAATAGATGAACTTCAAAAAAGACATCTATTGTTTTCCGGTGAGGGAGAAAGGGAATTAGAGGTAAGATTAAATAAGCTAAAATCAGATGATTCTTATATAGCTGATATTATTCAACAAAAAAAAGAAGATATATTTTATATAAACTCGCCCTTTCATGTTAATAATGCCTATGATACAGATGGAAGTATATTAGATGCTCCAACAGAAATAGATATCTTGCTTGAAAATATTGATAATAAAATAATGAGCCTTAATAGTGAAAATAACTTATTAACAATTAGTCTAAATGATTTGTTCTATAATATAACTGCTGTTAATCCGGAAAATATAGATGGGAACATGTATTATTCTTATGATGTTAATATCTCTAATGGTGATAAATATAATGATATTACTATTAATCAAGTTACAAAATTAATTACGAATCAGATAGAGATAAAAGAAAAAGAGGATTTAAAAGATACAAATAAAAAAGAAATCACTATAAAAGATTTGGCAGTCGGACAAATTTATTATGACCGCATAATAGATGAAAAGTTTAGAGCCAGCGAATTAAATTTTCGTGAGAGTGTTATAGAAGAATCAAACAGATATGGTGATACACCAGAATACGGTAAAAGCCTCACAGAAGAAGAAGTAAACCGCATTAGAACAGAGGACATACCTCAAATAACAATTAAAATTAATTCCTTTTACGATGTTGAAGGCATTTTAATGGTAGATACTTCGTATGGCGAAATTCTAGCAGATGAGTTTGTCAAAATGATTAATAATGGCGATGCAGAGCGTATTGACAACCTTAATTGTAGAAAAGGTTGCAGAAATTTACCTAATAAAAAAACAAGCAAAGACTATGAAAGATAGTTTTTTCTTTGCCGAAAGTGGGGACAATATTTATGAATAAGTCCAAATTTTTCTCTTTAAATGACTATGATTCTAAACAGATTTTATGGGTTTTAAATTCCCTTTCTGAAAAAGACAAGGAACTTATTATTTCCCGGCTTGACCTTGCTAAAGTCAGTAGTTCAGAGCAATCTTTTAAAAACAAGCTTAACTCCGCTGAAAAAAAGGATGTTCAAAAAGAAACAAATGATTCAAGAATATGGAAATATCTTATTAAGCGAACCGCAACCATTACATTATTAAGTTCAACAAAATTATCAAGTGATAAGGTTGCCGATATCATAAACCATAAACTTAAGCCCTTTGAAATTGCGTATAATAAAGTCACTGAAAAAGATATCTCTTTTATTGAAGACAGTATCATTGATAAGTATAATGACAGACCGGAAAGAAAAATGAAAATAAACTCTTTGCCCGGAGCCGTTCAAGAAGCAATAAAGCAACAACTTATAAGAGCATATTATACAGATGAAATTGACGATATTTCCATCATGGAAAAGAAGATGCAAACATTAATGGATAAGAATTTATCTGATGTTGAGCAAACTGTTGATATTAATGTATTGTACAACAATCTTTTAATAGAACCGGAAGAAAACACTATTGTAATGGCTATAAAAAGGACTAGATATGGCGAAATTACTTGTATATCTATTATTGATGATAATTACAATACATTGTTTGATTCTGCCTTTAGTCCGGCTGATGATGCTGACTTTAGAACTATATCACAGTATGCTACCTCAATAGATGACACGCAGGACATTGAAACATTTATAAACGATTGCAAAAACAATCCAGAGAAGTACCCAAAACTTAATACTTGCTTGGAAAAAATATCACATTTGGTTAGTGATAAAACAATAGTAGGCTATAACATGAACAATGATATCCGAATATTTTGCAAGCAATTTGAGGACTTTAACAAACCGAATTTCAACATATACGATATTTCAGATGATTGTAAGTATTTCATGAATAAATTAGACAATAGCACAGGAACATTAATTGACACAAACTATACTATTTTAGCTCAACAAGCAGGATTTAACTCATATAAGAATGATAATCTTACAAGAGCAAAATTAATGCTTTATACATATTACAGCCTTAAAACAGCAAGCTCACGATTTGAAATAGAGAAGAATATGCAGGCAGATTTACAACGAAAAAATAGCACTACTAATGTAATTCGCAAATTGTTTGAACAAAATAGAGAATATTAATATTTTTTATTTTAAAGGAGGAGAATTTTTTATGTACACTACTTATTTTAATGACACAAACACTTTAACTAAAGACGAGATTATGGAAATGCTTGATGACATCATTGATGACAAGGAAGATAAAAAAGATGAATGATTATAAAAAGAAAAATCAGAATGAGAAAGTTTCTGATTTTAGGCAATCCCTTGCCAATATGTTTATTAATCTTTTGGAAGAAAAGCCGACTACATGGAAAAAAGAATGGAGTGTAACCTCTCCGTTTAATCCAATTACCAATACAAGGTATAAAGGTGTTAACCGCTTTGTTTTGCAACTTACTCAAATGAAGAAAGGATATAGTGACCCTCGTTGGGTAACATTTGTTCAAATTGCAGACAAAGATAAAAAATATCATCCAAAGCAAGAATGGAAACTTAAAAAGGGAGCAAAAGCAACTGAAATTATGTATGCTTATCCCTTTAACATCGAAGAAAAGAAAGCGTATACATGGGAAGAATATAACCTTGCCATTATAAATAATGAAAGCAAGGATTCAGACTTCAAAATATGTCAACGGTTTAGTAATGTCTTTAATGCAAGTATGGTTGAAGGAATTGAACCATACAAAGAACCCGTCAATCATGACGAAGAAATTTGTGTTGATGAACTTATAACAACATTATCAAAAAACATGGTCGTACCTATTGTACACGGTGGCAATAGAGCGTGCTACATACCTTCTTTAGATGAAATACACTTGCCACCAATAGAAGCATTTACAAGCAACAACAGCTACAATTCCACTGCATTACATGAACTTGCTCATAGTACCGGTGCAGAAAAAAGGTTAAATCGTAATATTCATAATATTTTTGGTTCTTCAGACTATGCATTTGAGGAATTAGTGGCAGAAATTTCTGCTTGCTTCATGAGTGAATCATTACAAATTCCAGAAAACCCGAAAATAGCAGAAAACCATAAGGCTTATGTTCAAGGTTGGGTAAAAGAACTAAAGGACAAGCCAGAAGCACTCATAAAAGCAGTCAACGAAGCACAGAAGGTCGCCGATTATATGGACTATCAAGCCGGAATTATTACAGTTAAAGAATACAGCAAACATAAAGACAGTCAAATTACTGTTAATGATGATACCGGGGAGATTCTACCTAATAAAAAGCAAGCAAAGAATAAGCCAAAGAAAAGAGAAGCGGAAGAAAGATAACATATATTAAGGTGTTCAAGTTTTAGTGTTCAACTTGAACACCTTAGAAAAGAGAGGACTTAAGGATGGAAAAAAATAATGAAAAATTGAAAGAAAGGAATTACGATTATATTACGGATAACTATCAATATTATAGCAGTGAACTTATTTATATTGATACAAAAAATGAAAATATTAAATGGATTTATTATAATCCAGATTCTACCGCAGGTGGGCAGTTTGTGGAAATGAATGTTTCATTTGCCCTTTTTGAAAATGCTATTAATGAACCAAGCACAGAAGATTGTATTTGCACCATTTATGAATGTAGTAAAACATATTTGATTGATATTGACGCTGATAATTTTCGTGATTATGCAAATGACTTATTTGATAATAAACCAGATATTATATTTGAACTCGATTTTAATAATAAAAAGGCAGTGGAAATACAACAAGAAAAGCTCATAAAGCTCATAAATGAAAAACTCAATGCAAAAAAAGTAATTGAGGGGGAAAAAGAAGAAGTTAAAAATACTGTTGTTATAAATGGATTTGGTGGACCAGGAGCAGGGAAAACAACTGCTTGTTTTGACATTATTAGTGAATTAAAAAAGCGTGGTTATGTTGCTGATTATGTACCAGAATATGCGACTGAACTTGTGTGGGACAACAATCTTGCTATGCTTAATGGTACAGAAAAAAATCAAACATTATTATTTGAAGAACAAAAGCACAGGATTGACCGCCTTATTGGTAAAGTTGATTTTGTTGTAACTGATTCACCGTTACTCCTTAATATTACTTATATCAAAGAATTGACAAAAGAATTTGAACAAATGGTACGCAATGCATATTCACAGTATAATAATTTTAATTTCTTTATCGAGCGTGACGATAGTAACTTTACTGAAAAAGGGCGAATTCATAATCTTGAAGAAAGTAAAATAAAGGATAAAGAAATACTTAATATGCTTTCTTCATACGACTTATATTATGGAACTTATACGCATGATACAGTTGATAAAATTATTGATAATGCAATACATACATATAACAGAACAAATGAGAATCAAAATGGTGTAAAGGATTCTAGCGATAAAGAAAAACCACCCATAAACTCTTTCGATTATCAAATGTTAGGCAGATTAAAAAGTGATTGTGATTATTATTTAGGCAACGGTGGCAGATGCGATAAACATTTATGGGCAGGAAATGTTACCGACCAAATAAAAAAAATGAAAGAAATATACAATAGCTTTAATAAAGATGCACAACCGGAATGGTTAACTTATGAACAAATCTTAGATTATGAAAAAAAACTTAAAAATGATGAACCGAAACAAAGATTATTTGTTGATATGGACGGCACATTAGCAGAGTTTAAAAATGTTGACACACTAGAAACACTATACGAAAAAGGTTATTTTGAAAATCTAAAGCCTATAAACAATGTTTTGTCTGCTGTAAAAGAGATTATTGAAAAACACCCCGAAATGGATGTTTATATTCTGTCTGCTTATCTGTCTGATAGTAATTATGCACTTGACGAAAAGCAAAATTGGCTTGATAAATATTTACCAGAAATAGATGATAAGCATAGGTTATTTATGCCTTGTGGCAAAGATAAAAAGCAGTATATTCCTAATGGAATTCGTAGTAATGACTTTTTGCTTGATGATTACACCAATAACCTTACACTATGGCAACCACCGGCAAAAGGGATTAAGCTGTTAAACGGCATTAATCACTCTCATGGCACATGGCAGGACGATAGAATAAGTTATAAAAAAACTTCTAATAATATTACTAATGATATTATCAATATCATGCAAGGCAATACCCATGTCCATGATATTATAAAGAATAACAATGCACGAAGTTGTAATCTGAACGAACAAAGATAAGTTATATGTAATATTAATTACTGCAAAACCGATGTAAAGTTTAGGTATTATACATAGTTGACATGGTTGACATTGCTAATGTATAATACTATTGTAATTGTCTCACGGATTGTATATAGTGTTTTAGAGGTGATTTTATGTCAAGAAAAAACATTAATACAACCATTGACAATGAATTATATTCTGATATTAAAAAATTAGCTTATAAAATAAGTGCTCAAAAAGAAGTTAAAATTAACGCTAATGATTTAATTGAAGAGGGAATGAAGTTAGTATTAGACAAGTATAGAAATATAAAATGATTGTATTTCTATACTTGCAGATTTGGAGGAATTTAAAATGCAAACAAATGAAGAAATAAAAAAACAAAAACGGATTATTATTGGATTATCAGCAATATGTATTATGCTTATAGGTGGGTTTATATATTTTGCATTGAATAATATGCCAAATGAAAATATCTCTTCAACGACAAAAGAAAATGTAGTAATTAACGACAAAGACACACCAAAAGTTAACGCAACTAACGCCCCAACCCAAAAAGATAATTCGGGAATTATGTATAATAATCCTAATTCTTCTACAAAAAACACAAAGCCAAATCAAAGCATGAACGCAAATATCGTCTTTCCGGGTTTCGCCACAATAACATATCAATTTACAGATAAAAGTCAAACATTATCATTGATGAATCCAAAAACTAATACAGTCAATTTTGTATATACAATTTATGACACTAGCAATAACAAATTGATTTACACAAGCGACAAAATATCACCAAACCAAAATTACGAATGGAACATTCAAGATTATTTTTCTTCCGGCACACATAAAATAAAAATTCATATTTCAACTTCCGATGTAAAAACTGGCACAGCAAAAAACGGAATAGACCAGTATTTTGCGTTTGAGATATAAATATAAAAAAAGGGGGAATAGAGGGGCATTATATTATTAGGCAACACCTCAATAAAAAATAATAAAAAACGGGAAAAGAAAGAGGTAATTAACATGAAAAACAAAATTTTACCAGTATTATTGGCACTTGGAATGATTACAACCATGGCAGTATCAGCATCGGCTTATGACACACAAGTAACATATGACACAACAGCACAGGGACAAGCATTAGATATTAACGGGGACGGTACAACCGATATGACATTAACAGATACAGTAACATACGGCATTCAAGTTCCTGCATCCTTAACGATTAACGGTGCTTCTGACAAAGCTTATGTTGCAGGACTTACAGACACTTCTGTTACACTTTCTGCTCCAACATCTGTAACATTGTCAGATTTAAAAGGAAATAACCTTGATGCTATTGTTGCGTTAGGAACAGACAATACACTTAAGCTCAATACTTCTATTACTTCAATTGGACGAGTTTCTGCTGATATTGCTTCAACATGGAATAATAATGCTCCTCAAATCGGTTCTTGGAACGGCTCATTTAATTATTCTGTTCATGTTGCTCAATAAAAAATAATTAAATAAAATATAGCGTTAAAGCATTGTTTTAACGCTATATTTTTTAAAAGTCTTCAAAACAAAGGGGATTATTAAGATGAATAATATAAAAAGTAAAACACTAGCATTATTATTAACACTTAGCGTATTTGCTTCTTATGGTGCATTATCAGCTTGTGCATATAACACACAAGTAACATATGACACAACAGCACAGGGACAATCATTGGATATTAACGGCGATGGTACAACCGATATGAATTTAACAGATACAGTTACCTACGGTGTTCAAGTTCCGGCATCATTAACTGTAAACGGTGCTTCTGACAAAGCTTATGTTGCAGGATACACGGACATACCAATTGCAATAACAGCACCATCATCTGTTCCTTTAACAGATGTAAAAGGACATACATTAAATGCTAATATTATAATGGGTACTGAAAATAAATTAAGCTTCAATATTGCATTAACAAAGATATGTAGAGCTTCAACAGATGTATCGTCAAAATGGGATAATAACAATATACCGCTTATAGGTTCATGGACTGGTACTGTTACATATACTGTTAAATCAGAAATAGACGAAATATCAAAATATTTCGACATTTCATCAGATGGAAATATATCTATAAACCTCCAATATGGCATAAACACAAACACAGGCGTTTTTGGCAATAAACATAATTTGTTACCAAATAATATTGATATACCAACAACTATTAATGGTATTACAATTAAATCAATTTCTGCTTATGGCTTTGCCTGTTCTGAAAAACTTACAAGTGTAACATTGCCGGATACCTTAACAAAAATATCAGCAGGAGCATTTTACATGTGTACTTCACTATCAAGTATCACAATCCCAAATAGTGTAACAGCTATTGAAGACGGTGCATTTTATATGTGTACTTCACTATCGAATATTGCTCTTCCTAGTAGTATTACTGCTATAAAAACAGCTACTTTTGCGGGCTGTGCAATGACAAATATAACCATACCAAAAAGCGTAACAACAATAGGTCAATCAGCATTTGGGCACTGTAAAAATCTTACTACTATCAATTTTACTGGTACAAAAGCTGATTGGAATAATATTAATATTGATAGTACATGGAAAAACGAATCAGATAATTTAAAAACTGTTGTTTGTACAGACGGTACTATTAATTTATAATTAATTAGGTGTAAGGATATATAAAGATAAAAAGGGCAATGTGTTACTAATGTTGCCCTTTTTTTGTCATATTTATCTATAAAACAAGTACAAGGTGACAATATTGTCACCTTGCTTTTTTATCGTTGATATTGAGAATTTAAAGACTTCTTTGTTGTTGTGTTAGTAATTATGTCAATGTTTTTTATGATTTTTTATTATGTTGTTAGATTATAAATAGCTTCATCAAAATTAAAATTCTTTTCATCAAAGTTTTTTCTGTTTTTCTTATGTTTGTAGTTCATTTATCTATTGTTTATCTATTGATATTATCCTCAATAACTTCATATTCATAATATCCTTTCGATATTACATCATCATATTCCCTATAAGAAAATATCCTATAAGCTTGTTTATCCGTTATACCGTTTTCATATGTGCAGTCGCATATAACATGATGTAGCCACACTCCATATCCCATATCTGTATTTGTGTCTTTTGTAATATTTGATACTAAAACTCTTATCATAGTTGGTCTTATGTCATTAAATATTTCTATTGATTTTAGATAATTTTCTATTGATAAATAATCTAAAATAAACATTTCTTCGTTTTTTAATTTTCGCACTACCCAATAGCGACATATACCGTTATCAAAATCACCGTTTAAATGTTTTTTTATACGGTTTTGTATTTGCTTTTTGCTTGGCATTATAAACCCCGATTCGCAAACCCTAAACAATTCATTTTCTGATACAGGCTCACCCCCATAAACAATCAGCTTATCGTTTTTTTCGTCAATTACAGTATGAACATTTTCAGCAATACCGCCTTTCCCATATATTTCAAAAATGAATTTATCGGAATTATTATCAATGTATTCTTTAATCTTTTTTATTTCAGACATTTATTATTCACTCCTTTTATTATTTAAGTTTATTTTGTATCCTTACAATTGTTGCATTTTTTAAAGAGCAACAACAGGAAGGCTGTAAATTATTTATAAAAAATTGTATTAACAACTTATAAATAATGAATTCATCATAATTTATTACATTATTTGTTTTACTCCCTTGACCCATATCATCTATACAATCCCATAAATCGTGGTAAGCACTTTTGTATTCCTTATTAATAATATAATTAAGTGTAGTATTAGCCATTAATATTTGCCTATCGCTCAAATTGTTAATAGATGTTTTATTATGTTTGTTATAATAATTAATATATCTATATAAGTACTCAAAGGCACTTGTTAGTGTTGGTAATAATTCATTTTCATTATAATTACCATGCCAGTTTTTACCCACTTCACAATTTAATATATCTATTAATTCTTTACTTTTTGCCCCTATTATCATATTAATTCCACCTCTTTTATTATTTAAGCTTCTTTTGTATTTCATTAATTATTCTATCCTGTTCGTCCGATAACGCTTTTGTTTGTGGTGATATTATACTATCTTGCGATAGTTCAACTTCTCTTTTATTGCCTTTATTATCTTCAAATTCAAGCAAATAGAATGGTGTTTTCGATTTTTTATCCACCTCTAAAACTCTAAAAGGTGTGTTATTGTATTTTATCCTTGTGCCGAAAATATTCATATTCTTTTTAGTATAAACAATATCATTAACCTTGTACCAAGGTTTCATATTTAACCCTCCTTGCTTTTTTGTGTTTTGCCAAACTTTAATGTTCCCTTACATTTATTAAGTATAGAACATATTCACTTATCCCCGCAAAAGCTAATGAAAGAATCGGTAATAACATTTTATCATCATGCATTTTAAAGAAAAATTTTATTTTATTATCTTCGTGAGGATAAGGTAGTTTATTATCATAAATCCATTCTGATACTTTGTAAACTATCACAGTATTAAAAAATACTATCATAAGAATTTTAAAATAAACAAACATTGTAAGTGTTTTAAAAAATATAAATATTATTGTAGTACATATAAAAGATAATATTAATATCATAAACATTTCAGCAGGTAATCTACCAATACTATTGTTATACCACACTATAAACTTAGCAGTTAGAGATATTAAAATAAATGTAAGAAATAGTATTATAAATATTAATAATGTATTAGACAAATATTAACACCCCTTTATGTAATTTTAAAAATCAAAGAAAATTGGAGAAAAACAAAGTTTGACCTATAGCATATAAAACACAATATATTGTGTTTACTCTTCAATAAAAATAAAAGTAAAAATTAAGATAAATTAAAAAATCGGCTTAATTCAGCACTTGCATTTTTGTGACAGCTTCGGCGGTGCTTAATTATACAAAATTACTCTTTGTGATAATCTTAAATGGAATTATATGCTTCATCTATAATTCCTATTTGATTTTTATCATAACGAGCTAATACATTATCATAAGTCTTTTCAAGCATGTCAATTTTTTGTTGTTCTGTTAGGCGTAAAAATTCATCTAGGGATATGTTATCATTAGATTTAACAAGCTCTTTACTCATAGAAGACCACTCCTTACTTTTATTTAAATTATAATACTTTTATAAATGTATTATATAAACAATGTTCAATATCCTCTATCGTAGGTAATGGACTATCAGAGTAATTAAATCCAATGACCGTACTTTTCCATGACGGTTCATAGCCTTTAGGTGGTAAATAATCCCCATTTTTATCAAATTGTTCTTTATCTTCAAGTATTATATAATCATCGCCTTTTACAAATAAAGATACATCTTTGCTTTCGCTACTTTCAAGCTTATTAAGAACTGCTTTTGATATTTGCGGTATTAATGATTTTTTCATAATAATACTTCCTTTCTGTGTATCTCAAAAATTCGCCTTTGTCGCAACATCTTTGAGCAACTCAATAGAGTTGACATTGAAATCATTTAATGCTAAATACTTTTATTAACTTGTTTCTATCCCACAATTCAATATTGTTGGTGTGTGCAAGATTTTGTGCATTTAAAGTAAAAAACGAATTTGTAATGACCATTCCCTTATCAGCGTTATAAAACGGTAACGCTCCCGTAATTTCTTGTACAGCTTTAATTCCGACCTTATCCCTATATCGTTTAGCTTGTACAGCAATAACTTCATTGCCCTTTTTAATTATTAAATCAGCTCCATAATCGTTTGTTTTTTGAGTAAGATTAATTTTATATCCTTGTTTACGAAAATGCTCACCTAAATATTCTTCAAATTCTTCACCTGTCATTACATCAATGTTGCGTATATTGCTTTTCAGATATGTATTTCTTTTTTTTATTTTTTTTAGGTACTTTCTAAGGTAATTTCCAACTACTATTAACACCCCTAATATTATAACGCCGTATATAATGTCATATATAAAATTATTGCTTAAATTTCCTTTGGAACGATACATGAAATAAAAGATTATCGCCGAAACAATGAACTCATATAAAAAGTCTTTATTTTTTTTGTGTTTATACTTACTCACTTTGACCATCCTTTATAATAACTTATTTGTTGTTTTGATTGTTTTAATAGTTCACTCAACTGCAACTGCACATTCTATGTACGAAATAATTTCATCAAATGAATCCATAGCATAATCTAAGTTGTCACAAGCATTTTCAGAAATATTATATCGTTCAGAGTTTTGCAAGTTTTCTGGAATATTCTCTTTATACTCTTCTTCTTCATCTTTTAATGCTTCCAGAATGTCTTTAAGCTCTTGCGTTTTTTTAATAAGATTATTTAAATTTTTTCTTCTTTTGTTATTCATGCTACTACCTCCATTTAATTTTATTATTAATTGTATACTTATCTCTTTCTTTAGTTTAATTATACACCTTTTTGTACAAAATTGCAATAGTTTTTTTAAATAATTTTAAATAGGGTGACAATATTGTCACCCATTGAAAATTCTGTGTTTATAGGATTTATGGTTGTTTGGTTTGCTAATTTTCTGAAATATATACTTCAAATAATTCTGTCATTAACATTGTGTTTTGTACAGTTCTTTCGTATAGCCTTTCAAAAATTTTAAGGTTAATTTTATCACAGTCATACTCTTCAGATGTTCCAATAGTATCTTTATACTCCGCAACAACTTCATTCATCATAAAAGTAAATATGTTGTAAAATTCGACAATCTTTTCTAACGGTTCATGTCCATTATTCACAGCAACCGCTACCATTGCCAAAAAAGGATAATGTTCTTCACAAATATATTCCTCTTTGCCCGAGAACGAGCATTTATGCAGTGCTTCTATTGAATTACATAAAAAACATTTTTTCATACAATTATCTCCTTTTACCGTTCATTATCGTATTTTTTGTGCTTCTTGTTTTTTTCTTTATTGATTGTTTTATCTTCTATTTTTTGCAATATTTTAAATCCATTTGCGTTTATAGATTTTTTAGTTCCGTCCACACGATAAAACCAATCCCCTTTTATAATTCCAATTTCTCTAACTTCTTTTGCTTTTGGGTGGCTTTTTGTTCCACTCCATATTAAAAACTCACACTCATATTTTTCAACCTTAACTTCTTTTGGTTGTTCAAGTTTATCAAGTTCTCTTTGCTTTTTAGAGGTCAATATTATTTCTTCAATTTTTAAATCTGTAAGAGTATCAATTTCATTAATATCTAATGAATAAAAACTTGTTTGATTGAAATGACTACTTGTATGATGCCAAGAAGAATAAGTAAGTGCTACCCTTTTTAAGTCTTTAATTGTCATTTTTTTAAGATTTTCCATACTAAAATGAAATTGTTCATCACGAAAAGTATGTTGTTCATAACACTTATCTGAAATGTAATCTTCAATAGCATTAATAATTGCTTCTTTATTCCATTTGCTTAAAGGCATTTCACCGTCATTATAAGCATCTACCGCATTATTACTCATACTATATCCATTATATCCCGCCATTTTCATTCTCCTTTACTTTTATGTTTTGATTTACAAGGTGACAATATTGTCACCCTACATAAACCTTGTCGTTATAGACTTTCTAAGAAAATTTATTATCCACCTCTTTTTTATACTTCGTATGTATTACCTTTTTTTTTAATTATATCGTAATCTTCATTAATAAGATTTATTAATTCTTGTATTGAACCCTGCCCATGGTTACATGTATCTATTAACAAATCAAGTGCATGGTCGTTTAACATATTATTTTCAAAGAGCCACTCTCTAATTATAAAGTCTTTTTCGGAGACAATTTTACTGTGATTTTGCATTTGCTCCATTGCTTTTTCTATTGATTTTGGAACTTTAAACATATTCAACAACTCCATTTTTATTTATTAAAACAATATATTTCTCAATCTTTTATTTCTATAATTTCATAATTTCCATTTACATTTATACAAGATTTAGAAAGTTTATTAACTGCACATACTGCTTTTGCTTTACTGCTATAGAGTTTTGCAGATTTTAAATCCATTTCAACTAATACACAATATTTTTCATTTTGAATAAAATATGTTCCCTTGCCTATGAATTCTGGTTGCAAAGAATCACAGCCGTTTAATACAATTGCATATTTTATAATTATTCCCCTCTTTCATTTGAATTTGATTTTATATCTTTTTATTTTCTACTGATTGTTTTCACTTTTAGTATACACCTTATGTATGTAATTTTCAAGCGGTTTATCAAATATTGCGATATTTGATAAAAGAGCATAATGCAGTTTTGTCCACTTTTGGCAAAAGTGGAGTTAGGCAAAGCCTAACAAACTGTAAAAAATAAGTAAATATATGGTGTGGACTTAATTATTATATAAATCCCAATATTGTACACAATAAATCCACAATATATCCACAACACTTGACTTTATTCCCTTTTTGGTCTACACTTGAATAAACATATTTTTTCTTTACTGAAGGTGATAATTATGTCAAAGAAAATGAACGAAATTCGCATAAGAAATGTTGATGCTTGTGCAGTTGCAAAAATTGATGAGCTTGCCAAACAAAAAGGTATGTCACGCAATCAATACATTAAACTGATGATTGAATCTTTATCTGTCCTTGATGAAGTCAAAGACATTCAAACCGATTATAAAAATCTTGTTTTAGACCTTGCAGAAGTCATTGAAAAGAATACAAATGAATTAATGAAAATTCAAGCTATTATTAATCAATAAAATTAAGGAGTGAGCAGTATGGCTAAAGGAGAAAAACATTTTCGACTATCCCCGGATGTATTGGATTACTTAAATGAAAAAAGTACTGAATGGCATTGCACTCAAACAGAAGTCTTTGAAAGAATCGTCAGAGAACATAAAACATCTACAGTTGATGAAGCTGAATACATTTCAGAAGCAGTTATAAATAAGTTTGAAGATAAATATAAAAATCTATTTACCAGACTTAGGCTGGCAACCGATTATACAGATAAGAATGTACAAACTACTTTAGAGATATTAAATTCCATGCTCTTTTTCTTTAATATCAATACAGCAGTAACTTCTCACCGTAATAAAACACAAGTATGGATTGACTGTGAGAATGAAGTTAAAAGAAAGATTGCAGAATATAAGCAGTATAACGACAGTAATAAAAAATGATTGTAATACTAACTCTTGCCATATAATAAGTACATGGTGACAATATTGTCACCATGTACAAACCTTATATTTACAAACTTTTTGTTTGTTGTGCTTTACATTTTTTGAAAGGACGGCTAATCATGAAAATTATAGATTTTATATTCAGTAATAATGATTATTTTAAAGACTTTGTAACCCGAAGTGTTACTACTTCAAATAATATTGAAGGTAATACTTTGTCCCATGCTGAAACCTATGCAATAATATTTAATGATAATAGCTTTGTTGTGAACGCAAAGCCAAGAGAAATGTATGAAGCTGTAAATCTTAAATATGCCTTAAATAACATTTTAAATAATATACAACAGCCATTAACAGAACAGCTTATAAAGAAAACTGCAATTACAATAAATAAAAATATTAATGAGATAAGTGGCTACAGAAGTGTTCCAGTTTTTATTAAAGGAGCTGAATATATTCCTCCACAGCCAAATCAAATAAATCAACAAATGATGTATTTTGTCCACAATTATAATAACACTGAATATGATGATATATTTGAAAAGCTTGCCAAAACTCATATCGAATTTGAAAGAATCCATCCTTTTGATGATGGAAATGGTAGAACAGGCAGATTATTATTAACATTTGAGTTGTTGAAAAACAATGTTCCCCCTGTTGTTATTTCAAAAGAAGAAAGAATAAAATATTTTAATATGCTTGCAGATGAAGATTTTGTTTCACTACAGGAATTTTTTAAAGAACTTAGCCTTAAAGAAAAAGAAAGATTGAGTTTATTTGGGTATAAAGATTTCAATAAAAATAAGCAACTGGAAAGATAAACTTGATGATTGTAAATCTAACCCTTGCCATATAATAAGTACAGGGTGACAATATTGTCACCCTGTACAAACCTTATATTTACAAGCTTTTTTGTTCGTAATGCTTACATTTTTTGAAAGGAGTTGTTTTTATGTCAGATGGCATTAATGCAGGTCTTATTTTAACTTCACAATTTATACAACCGGGAAACGAAAAGTTTAAAACTTATATAAACTATATTGACCGTGACAGTGCTGTTAGAAATACAAATGAATATAAATTTATGATTAAAGATGTTTTTGGTGATTATATAAACTATATGGACAACCCACATAAGACGACGGAATTATTTACTAATTCAAAAGATGTATTGACTTTGGACGAAAAAGAAGAATTAAAAAACCAATTTGAAAAAGCACAGAATAATAATTCTCTCATGTGGCAAACCGTTTTATCCTTTGACAATAAATGGCTTGCCCAAAATGGATTGTATGACCCGGAAACAAATTCTTTGGATGAAAGACGATTACAAGATTATGCCCGTGGTGGTATTAATAAGATGCTTGAAAAAGAAAAATTAAAAGATACCGCTTTATGGAGTGGAGCAATACATTACAACACAGATAATATTCATATACATATTGCTATAGTTGAGCCTACCCCTACACGAAAAACTAAGGAATATAAAAAAATACAAATTGATAATATGTGGTTAAGAGAACAAGGATTTTTGACAGAATCAGATTGCAGGAAGATTGAAATAAACAAGGGCATATCAGCATATAAAAATAAAGAGCCTTATGGAAGAGTATTAAATAATGTACGAAAAGAAATATTGAAACAAACAAACGAACAAATGAGAATTGGAAATTTTGTAACCTTTGATAAAGACTATAATTTAATTATTTCCTATCAAGGTGATATAGACCAGTTTCCACCAATGGTCAAACTAAAAAGCAAAAGTATATTGCCGGACGGAAGATTTAAAAACAGCAGTTTTGAATCTGCAAAAAGTTATATGGTAAACAAGATAACAGACCAACAACTTACCAATACACGCATTAACTCAATTATTCGTGACAGTATTGTCAAGGGAGCAAAGGAATCTCCCATATTACAGGATAGTGATTTAATGGCACAGTTTATAGAGTTACATACGGTTATAAAGCAACTCACTCCGGACCACCGCAGATGGCAATATAACGAAAACACTATTTCTGCATTAAAGCCTAAAATAGATGCTTTATCGCAAGCTTATATTGAAAGATACTATCCTCATGAATTTAATGAAATACAGGAGCTATTAACATCCCAAAACGAAAACTATAAGCAAGCTTATGGAACTAATTCTAACAGTAACTTTATAGCTAATAAAAACAAAGATTTATATACTCGCATGGGTAATACCATTCTAAAAGAATTAAAACAATATGATAATGACATACGCAAAGAATCTTATGATAAAAGACAGAAACAATTTGAAAAAGCAAAAAGGCATAGACAAAATTCTTACTTACGACTTAATTTCTCTCGTTCGCTTGAAAGCGTTTCATATAGGCTAAAAAAGGCATTACTTGCCGACTTCACTTATAATAGAAATCTTCAAGCATATAATCAGTTACAAAAAGAAATTGAAGATGAAGAAAGACAATAAGCATTTAATAAACAGGGTGACAATATTGTCACCCTGTTTATTCCTTTATAATGCGTTGTTTTTTAATTATATGTTTGATTTTTTTGTTTTGCTTTTTTAAATATTGTGATATAATTTTAATATTATTTATAATTTTAGCACTAATTGTTATTGACTTCTTTTTAAAAACGGTGTATAATCTAATTAATAAATAAAGGTTGGTGATAACAATGAAATCAATAGCTTTTTATAATGTAAAAGGCGGTGTAGGAAAAACATCTTCCTCAATTAATATAGCTTACAATTTAGCAAGCATATATAATAAGAGGACACTGCTTGTAGACCTTGACCCACAAAGCAATGCTACAGATTTTTTTGACAGATATGGAACAAAATATACTGTAGAGGATTTAATGACAATAACAGATAAGCAAATGTCAGCAAAAGATGTTATTGTTCATACAAATTATAATAATCTTGATATCTGTCCTGCATCACTTACACTTGGTAGAGCTGAAAAGGTTATTATGTCAAACCCTAATGTACCTCAACAAAAATTATTAAGTATGGCTTTTCAAGAAATAGAAAACGATTATGACTATTGTATTATTGATTGTTCACCTTCTGCCGATAGTCTTATTAACACAAATGGTCTTGTGGTTGCAGATTGTGTATATGTTCCTCTGAAAGCGGACAAATGGGCAACAAGGGGATTAGATGCAACAATTAATGTTATTCATACTATATCAAAATACAATAACAGCAACTTAACTTTTAAAGGATGTTTTACTTGCCAATGGGAAAACAAGATTGTTAACAATTTCCAATATGAACAATTAAAAAGCGACTTAGGAAGCAAAATGCTTGATATTAAGATTCGCAAAAATAAGAGTGTAGAAGAAATAACTTACGCAGGGATTCCTTTAGAAATATATGATACAACAGGAAAGGCAACAGAAGATTATAGAAACTTAACCGAATTTATTGTAAATAACTTTTGATTGAAAGGATAAATTATTATGGGTAGTAAATTTAATGTAAAAAATTTAGGAGATTCTCTTTTAAGCGATAATGCAAAAGAGATGGTTGTCAATGAATTTCAAATTACTTATGTGCCGATTGAAAACATTATACCAAACGAAAACAACGAAGGTTTTTCAATGGAAGAAATTGAAGAACTTAAAACCTCAATTAAAGAAATAGACTTAGAACAGAATCTTGTTGTAGTGGCTATTGGTGATGACAAATATAAGCTTCTAACAGGACATAGAAGATTGGAAGCACTTAACCAACTTTATGCTGAGGGTTACGATAAATATAAAAATGTACCTTGTAAAGTAAAAAATCTTGATAAGTTAGACCTTCCGTTATCTACTGAAGGTAAAGAGCTTTATGCCCTTGCTACTACTAATATTGAAAACCGAAAGCTAACAGCAGGTGATAAGTTAAAACTTAAGTCCATGCTTGATAAAGTTTATGACGAACTTCAGCAACAACATTATCCCGGTTTGGGCAAACGGCGAGAATTTATATCAGAACGCTTGGGAATATCACAAGGCAGTGTCCAAATCTTACAGAATATTGATAAAAACATTTCTGATGATTTTCGTGCAGATGTTGAAGCAGGAAACATTCCAATAACTGTTGCTAATGAAATTGCATCTATTCCGATTAAAGAACAAAAAAAACTTGCCAAAAAAAACTTGCCAATTGATGAATTGACTTTAGACACAGTTAAAAACTTTAAAGAAAAGTCAGAAGGTAAAAACAAGGAAAAATCTAAATCGTCAGAAATAAGTGAATACTCCTTGCCGGAATATCATGTAACGCATAAAACCATAAGGGCAATTGAAGATGGTATAGCAGAAATAAGTGAGTGTGTTAATTCTGAACCAGTTATTTCTCCGGGAGATTATGACAGATTACAGAAAATACAAGATGTTCTTATAAATGAAATAAATAAAATAAAGAAGATTTTATCTATTTAATTATACAGGGTGACAACATTGTCACCCTGTGAAAATACCGTATTTATAGTGTTTTTGAAAATTTGATGTTTCACTTTTTAAAAAGGAGTTTATGAAAATGTCTAAATACGATAAAACAACCGGAAAGCCTGTTGATAAGACTTATTTAGAAAAAAGCTTGCCGATTTACTTACAAAAAGATATTGATGCTCTTGTAAAAGGCATGAAACAAGACCCTCAACCAAGTTATATTGATTGCTTATATAATGAGGTTCAAGGTTCTATTAACTCCGCTTTTTGGGATAATGAAATTTCTCAAGAACAAGCTGAATATCTCCGTAATAAGTATCTTGGCTATAGTTGTGATGAAATATAACTAAAATATGTATCAAATACTTTGTTGAAAGGAGTTTTAAAAATGACTATAGATTTTACTAACTGTCTTCACAATAAATATCGTTCATACGGTGGCTCTAATGGCAATAAATTAGCCGTCATATATAACAATGAAAATTACATGATTAAATTTCCTAATAAGCCTAAATATATAACTGACATAAGTTATGCAAACAGTTGTATAAGCGAATATATAGGCTGTAATATATTTAAATCAACAGGGTTTGAAACACAAGAAACTATGCTTGGAAAATATCATACTAAAAATGGTTTTAAAATAGTAGTTGCTTGCAAGGATTTTGTATCTCTTCAATCTCGTTTGATGCCATTTTCAGAATTAAAAAATAAAACTATAGATAGTTCACATAATGGTTTTGGAACTGAAATGTCAGATATTCTTGAAACTATTGAAACTCAATCTTTAATGTCAAGTAAAGAAGTTAAAGAGTATTTTTGGAATATGTTTATTGTGGATTCCCTAATTGGTAATTTTGATAGGCATAATGGAAATTGGGGTTTTATTGTAAATGAATTACAAGGAGAAGTACAATTCTCTCCCATTTATGATTGTGGGTCTGGTCTTTATCCTCAAATTTCAGAAAAACAAATGTTAGATGTTATGTCTGATGAAAATAAAATTAATGAGCGAATTTTTGTATTTCCCACTTCTCAAATTAAGTTGAATAATACTAAAATAAATTATTTTGATTTTATATCTTCTTTAAACAATAGGGATTGTAATTTTGCATTGAAAACAATGTATCAAAAAATCCAGATGGATAAAATTTTTGATATTGTTGATTCAACTCCTTTAATAAACGATGTTCAAAAAGAGTTTTATAAACTGATGTTAAAAGAGAGAAAAGAAAAAATATTGGATTTTTCATATAATAAGTTGTTAGAACAACAAAAGAAAATTAAAAAAGATATTGAACGATAAAATCAATATAGGGTGACAATATTGTCACCCTATCCAAAACACATAGTTATAGGATTTTTAAAAGTTGGAAGTGATAAAAAATGAAAAAAATCAAGCATATTTATCTTGCTTTGACTGATAAAGAAGAGCAAACAATAAATATTTGCTCTAAAACTATTTTAAACATGAAAAAATCAGCTCTTCTCGAAATATCGGTTGAGAAGGCAATGGAAAGTAACATGGTTTTTGGTGAGGATGATAAATATGGTAAACGGAGAGAGATTCACAAACATTTTAGAATTGACCCTGCTATTGATGAAAAAATAGATAAATATTGCAATGATAATCATATGATTAAATCTGAATTTATAAGAAGCTCAATTGCATGGTATATCAAATCAAACTAAACAAAAATAATCGTAATTATGTCGTTGCTTAATTGTTTATATAAAAAATCAAAAAACTATTGCAATTTCGCACAAAAAGGTGTATAATTTAATTAAAGAAAAAGAACATAATACAATTACTAATTAAACTTAAGTGGGGTAGTAGAATGAATAAAAACAAAGTAAATTATTTTGAAGTACTTTATACTAACTGTTTTAATGAAAAAATGGTGGCATTAGTAGCGACTACCCACGACACACCAAATATTCCAACGGCAAACTTTAATTTTGATTGGAATGGAAATCGTTTCCTTGAATACAGAGAAACCACCCAACAGTGTTACAGAACGAATACATTTTGTTTCTATAAAATTTTGAAAGGAGTGTAAGTCTATGGAAAAAAATTCACCTTTTGGCTATACAATTTTTTTATTTTTGTTTTTTGTTATTGGTTGCATTATTTCAAAACAAACAACAATTATGGAATCCTTACCTGCATTAAAAACTATAAGTAACACATTTTTATCTGTTGGAACTTTCATGGTCAAATATAAGTTTGCTATTTTTATTTTAACAATAGCCTTATGTATTATGCCGTTCTTAATTTCTTTTGTAAAGCGTATCAAGTATAATGACCCAATGAATATAAATCCAATACAGATTGCATTGTCTTTTGTGTTAGTGCCTGTTGTGCCAATAGCTATTGATTTATTAGAAAAACAACTCAATTAGTAAAAAAAGAGCCATTTTCCTTAATGGAATACGGCTCTTTTTTTACTTGCAAACTAATTTATAATGTTGTAAAATAAGTAGGACAAGGGTATAGCAAAACGGTAGGCGGTTGTTCTCTATCTTAACTATTTTTAGTCAAGATAGGGGGTGATATTGTTGGAGTATTACGCTGTTATAATATTAATTTTGATATTTGCAACGGGATATATAGAAACAATAAAAAAATAACCGCCAATCCCTCGAAAAGATAACGGTTATTTTTTAACTAATTTTTGAGGACAACCGTCTATTGGCTGTGCCTTTGTCTTTATTATAGTACAATTTTTTGTACTCGTCAATATTATATGTCTTTTTATATATTTTTATACACTAATAAAAATATATAGCAAAAGTCCCCGGAACAAGTTCCGAGGACTTATAATCGAGTTACCTTGATTAAAAACTTGACACAGTACAACATCTTGTGTTATAGTTAATTCAAGGTTTTTGTAATTAAATAGTTGGAAGCTATTTAATTACTCGTTACTAAACATCACAACTGTTTAATAACATCTATATTATATACTATTATATGCGAAAAGTCAATATCATAATGACTTTAAAATAGTGTAAATATTAGTTTTATTAAATAATTTTGGCTGTTGTGGTAACAAACCGCAACGGTTTTTTTATTTTATAAAGGAAGTGTAAAACAATGACTAAGTTTAAAAGATATACATTAAGTGAAGTTAATTCAAACAGATTTTATCAACTCCCGAAATTTCTTTTTAAGGGTGAATTTAAAAGAGGTTTATCCACAGATTCAAAAGTCTTATATGCTTTACTAAGAAATAGACATGATGCAAGTCTAAAAAACAACTGGATAAATGAAAATGGGGAAGTATATATAATTTTTAAAAGAGAAGAAATGTGCGATATGTTAGGATATGGAAAAGATAAAATAATTAAACTTTGCAATGAATTAAAAAACATTGGACTTATAGAAGAAGAAAGGCAAGGATTAAATCTACCAAATTTAATATTTCTTACATATATAGAAATAGACGATAATTTGTATGAAAAACAACATAACATCTTGGAAGTCGGAAAATCAGAAGTCCGAAAGTCGGAAAACCAGAAGTCCGAAAGTCGGAAAACCAGAAGTCTGGATGTCGGAAATTCAGAACCAAATATAACTAATAATAATAAAACTAATATTAGTGATATTAAATCTATCAATCAATCAGATATAGATGAAAGTAATATGGAACAACCGGCAGAAGGAATAAAAGAAGATGGATTGATTGATATTTCAACAGCAAAAGAAATTTTTAAAACAAACATAGAATATGATATCATTGTACATAACTCTCCATTTGATAAAGACCTATTAGACAATATAGTTGACATAACAGCAGATGTATTATGCTCTACAGCTCCTACCGAAAAAATAAATGGTACAAGCATATCCAGAATAGCAGTAACTAATCAGCTCTTAAAGTTAAGAGAAAGTCATATAGAATATGTTATTGATTCCTTCAAGGACAGCGAAAATGAAATTAAAAACATCAGAGGATATATAATAACTTGCCTTTATAACGCACCAAACACCATAAATATTTATTATGATAACCAAATAAAATGAATTTTTCCTCTTCAGTAAAGAAAAAAAATGCTCTTGCAGAGCTAAAGGTGACAATATTGTCACCCTATGAGAATACCGTAGTTATGGGATTTTTAATAAAAATTGTTACTCTTTTTTATAATTATTTTTAATAAAACTATTGCTATTTTGAGCAAAAAGGTGTATAATTTAATTAAAGAAAGAGATAAAAGGAGTGTTAAATATGAAAAAACTTACTAACTTTACTATTTGCATAACAATGATAGCAACTATGATGATTACTTTAACAGCTTGTGGCGATAAAGAAAAAAAATCAGAAGAAACAACTAAAGCTAAGACTACAACCACAAAGGCTCAAACTACTGTTATTAATGTAACTGATACTAACGGTGTTGCAGTTACTAATACAGACGGTAAGGCAGTTACAGAAGTTGTTAAGGTTAACGGAACTACTAAGAAAGTTGAAACAACAAAAGCTACTACTTCAACTGCTACGACCACAGCACCAACAACTAAAGCAAAAGTTGCTACAACAAGAGCAACTACCACAGCAAGACCAACTACAACAGTACCACAAACCACAGCAAGACCTACAACAACTGCTCCAACAACAACAGTACAGGCTAACCCATATGGCTATGTTAATGCGTGGGGTTCTATTGCTACAATGGAAAACGATTGTAAGGTAAACGCTGAATCAATGGGAATGACTTATAGAACAGATTACACGCTTGAATCTGGTCACTGGATAACTCCATATTCCTCTTATGGTGCTCCTTCAACAGAAGCTTTTAAGAAGAGAATGTTAGAGGATATAGCGTATGAAAAAAATCATGGAACAACAAACATTAGAATATTACTTGTTACAATGGATAATTACCAAGACGGTAGATGTGGCAAATATACAGACAATGCATTGATGTATTTAAATGGAGATAATGATAAGATAGTTGTTTATATAGTAACCACCAATTAGGTGAAATTATATTAAATTAATTAAAAATAAAATAGTATTAAGTTAAAGCACCTCTTATAAGGGGTGCTTTTTATTTATGTAATTTTTAATACAAATATGTGAAAATATGTTGCTAAAAATAGAAATATATGGTAAAATGTTTTTAGACATAAAAATACAGTCTTGCTAACCTTAGTTCCTTGCCATGAACTGTCAGTTAGTAACTGAAAGGCAACACGACTTGCCGTTCCAATATTTTTACAAGACTGCAAAAGTATTGTAACATATAAAAGTTAAATTGTGTAGCCTATTTTTTATTAAAAATTGATTAATTTCATTTTTAAATAAAAATAAAGGCTATTTTTTATTGTAATTTAAAAGAAAGGAAATAAATTAAATGTTTGAAACAGGAATTAATTATATTGGTTATAAATTTGGAAAATTAGAGGTAATTGAAAAAACAGAAAACAGACATTCTAATGGAGAAATTCTATGGCTCTGCCAATGTGAGTGTGGAAATATGATAGAAGTAAGAACAAGCTATATATCTAAAAAATCAATAACAAATTGTGGTTGTAAAAAGATAATAGACTTAACAAATCAAAAATTTGGCAAACTTACAGCAATTAAACCGTTAGATGAAAATTTTAATAGATATACAGAGTGGTTATGTGAATGTAAATGTGGAAACACAACAATTCAAAATGCAACAAAGTTAAGACAAGCACAAATAACAAGTTGTGGATGTCTAAAAAAAAGAAAAATAAAGGTTGGTGATAAAAATGAAAAAGACAATAACTATATTTACAGTGGCTATAATGTTAATAATTTGCTTAATTTCTTTTGTCGGCTGTGATGAAAAAAACGAAGATAATAAAAAGCAAACAACACAAAAAAACACTAATTCAACTTTAGCACAAACTACAATTATTAATGTAACAGATGTTAACGGTATTGCAGTTACTAACGCAAACGGACAAGCAGTTACAGAAGTTGTAAAAATTAAAGACGGTACTACTAAAAAAGTTGAAACAACTAAGGCTACTACTTCAACTGCTACAACCACTGCACCACAAACACCTAAATCAAAGATTGCTACAACCGCTAAGGCTCCTGTTACCACAGCAAGACCAACAACTGCTCCACAGCCTACTCAACCACCAAAAACAACTGCTCCTACAACAACCAAAGCAAGCAACCCATACGGATATGTCAACGCATGGGGAACAATCGCACAGATGGAAAATGATTGCAAGGCTTATGCAGAATCAATGGGTATGATTTATAGAACAGACTATAATTTGGAAACTGGTCACTGGATAACTCCAAAAGCTTCTTATGGTTTTTCTTCACCAGAGGGATTTAAAAATAGACTATGTGGTTCGGACACTGTCACAACCCCTCAATCAATGGGTTACACAAACATTAGATACTTATTTGTGACAATGGACAATTACCAAGATGGTCGTTGCGGTAAATATACAGACAATGCAGAAATGTATCTTGATGGAAATAAAGACCTTGTATTAGTTTATATTATAATAACCTAAAAGTTAAATACTTTTACAGATAGAAATAACGAAAGGGGATTTTAAAATGCACAGGAAAACAAGTAAAATAATTGCTGTCCTAATGGTGATAACGCTTATATTGACGGGTACGGCAATGAATGTCTTTGCTACATCTATTGAAAACGGTCATACAGTTTATGCCAACATTAGATACGGTGCGGTAAAAGGCTCAAACAATCCAGTAATTTATACAGATAGTGCAGACTTCTACACCTATACAAAGAGTGACGGCGATAGAATAAGTTTACGCATGATGTTTGCAGCGAGTGATACCGCCAATACACCAATTTATGACAATAGTGGTCATAGGATATGGAGTTATTGCATTGGTTTTGGAACTGAAGCACACAGCACTATTGATATGCAAGCAAGTAATATAATGGATACTCCTTATTGGTGGGGATTAAGTAGAGATGCACAAAAAGGCATTACATACGCTCAAATGTATGGCTTTCCGTCTAATAACCTTGGCGTTGCTGATTGCGATGCGTATGTCGCAACACAAGTGTTGATATGGGAATATCAACAAGGGTACAGAGGAATTGACGGAACATTATATAACTCACATTTTTACTGGGATATAATCGTTGGCACTCCTGCAGAAAGTGCATACAATGAACTTGCATATATGATAGCAACGCATAACACAGTACCAACATTTTCATCACAGACCAACGGTGCAGTATCAGCAAGTATGAGTTGGAACAGTGCTAATGGACGATATGAATGTTGGTTACATGATTACAATAATGTTCTTAAGTTTTATGATGTAACAACAAACAATGTAAATGTTGGCGTTTACAAAAGCGGTAACGATTTACTACTTTATTCTTATTCAGTAGTCAACGGTGTTCAGATTAATTTACACAAAAACATCATACACGAAACTGCACAAGCACCAATGATACTGTATAACGATGCAAACCAACCTGCGGTTATTGGTAGAGCATCTGACCCAATCAACGCATATATCACAGTGGAAACCGCACAAGGTAAAGTACAGATATCAAAGACAGACAATGAAACAGGCAAAGGCATTGCAGGTGCAGTATTTAGCGTGTATAAGACAGACAATACATATATTGGTGATATGACAAGTGGTGCAGACGGAAAAGCAATAAGTGGTTATCTCAATGCAGGAGATTATTATATAGTCGAAAAATCCGCACCAATAGGTTATAAGCTTGATGCAACACCTCAATATTTCACAATATCAACGCAAGACCAAGTTGTAACCGTAAGCAAAAGTAATGTCAATCAAAAGTACAAGATTGATTGTTTTAAAAAGGGCGAAATACTAACAGGCTTTGAAGAAGTAGAAACAGAGCAAGGCACGATTAATAAACCTAAGTATACAGAACAATATCTTTCTGATTGTGTTATTGAAATTTACGCTAATGAAAACATTACAACTGGTGACGGTACTGTTCGCTATAACCAAGGGCAGTTAGTAGACACAATAACAACTAATTCTTCAAGTCCTGCAACTTCAATCGAACTGTATCGAGGAAAGTATTTAGTCAAAGAAAAGACAGCTCCTACAGGCTTTTATATTGGTTCTAATGAATTAGAGGTAACTATAGATAACAAAAATGAGAGTGTTACCTTTACAAATCAACGCACAAAGCTTGATATTGACTTGCTAAAAATCATTGAGGACAACGAAAACTATCCTAATCCAGAAGCATACAAAGATATTTATTTTGGTGTTTACACCAAAGAAGATATTACCGATAAAGACAACAATGTGCTACTCGAAAAGGAAAAGCTTGTTGATATCATGTCAATAGACAAGGACGGAAAAGAAGTTACAACAGCAGACTTGCCAATTGGTAGTTATTATGTCAAGGAACTACAGACAGCAACAGGCTTGAATATAGACAATGAAAAATACAATGTGGACTTTCCTATACAAGAACAAGCCGTAGATGTCTACAAAGTAGATTTAGGCACTTTGAATAACAGTGTTATTCGTGGGTGCGTTAATATTCAAAAGACATCAAGCTTTGACGGTAGAGTTCTTAAAGGTGCAGAGTATGGAATTTATACAATGGATGGTAAACTTGTAAGTTCCATGATTACAAATGAGGACGGTCGAGCAAGTTGGAAAGGTTTACCCTACGGAAAATACTACTTACAAGAAATAAAACCGCCATATCGTTACCATCTTGACAAAACAAAGTACCCTTTTGAAGTCGAAAGTAAAGATGTTCAGTTGCAAATTGGTGTCACTAATCCTCCAAAATTCGGATGGTTAGTTCCACAACCTTGGAAAGAACCAATACTTGAGGTGTCTGATTCGCCAGTTGCATTAGCACCACCACTCACAGAAGATAAAAATGCCCTTTTAGGCATGGCTATTCTTGCGGTAACAAGTGGTGCAGGAATTATGACTATAAAGCGTATGAAAAAATCGCAACAGAGGTGTAGAAATGAAAATGTTTAAAAAATTCATTGCAAGCATACTTTCAGTTGTTATATTAGGTTCAATGTTTAATATAAATTCTTTTGCAATAGGTGAGGGGTATAATTTTGAATTTGAGTTGTCTGCGGATGGGAATTCATATATATGTAAATGGGTCAACAACCTAAATCCGGGGTCTAACTTAAATGTCGTAATTCCAAGCACCTATAATGGAAAACCAGTAAGCGAAATTAGTCAAATGGCTTTTATGTCACGCTCTGATATTATTAATATAACAGTATCAGACGGAATAAAAAAGCTTGGAAGTGGTTGTTTTGCTGATATGCCAAATTTGATAAGTGCAACTATTCCGGGAAGTGTTACTGAAATGGGTTCAGAAATATTTGTTTATTGTCCTAAATAACTT
>Ga0209016_1000425_pt1 | contig 50385 bp, 52 predicted proteins | sample EPASupsiteSAE305_FD_187265 | JGI IMG/M metagenome (GOLD analysis project Ga0209016, IMG submission 187265) | Bioremediated contaminated groundwater microbial communities from EPA Superfund site, New Mexico - SAE3-05 (SPAdes) (version 2) | ecosystem: Environmental > Aquatic > Deep subsurface >... | reverse complement strand
AGGTAAAAGCTATAGATAACAATTGAAATACAAGTGAAATAGTAGATTATTCTACAAGTCAAGCTTGGGAAATAGACTTTTCACTTTTTGAATGATTTGAGCCTTATCCTTATGGGTTTAGTTTTGTGAATACAAGTCCAATTAGTTGAATATTAACTTGATGAATAAGCTGAAAAAATTGATTTTTTAAAGATACAAGAGAAAAAATTCCTTGAAGAAAATGGGAAATATTTAATATGTTATTTCCTGAAACAGATTTTTCTAATGAAAAGAAGATGTTTAATATATTCGAAAGTTATTGATTAAATGAAGAAAATCCTAGTATATTTTATAATTGAAATTGTCATTGATTATCTCTTATTTCTTCTACTTATAAAAAATATCCTTTAAAAATAAATGAAATATCAAATGAATTTTATAATACAATAGGTTCTTGAACCATTTATGATAAAATATCATTATTAACTGATGATAATTGAAACTGGAAAAGTTATGATGAAATAAAGACTATATTATTTTTTCAATTAATACAAAAACATACAAATTATACAATTAAAGATAATTATTATATAAAAAATAAAACTCCAATAGATATATTAAATGAATTAAAAGAAAATCCAGAAAAATTATATATATTGTCTTTTTGATGAGCTAAAACTGAAAATTCTAAAGTTAATTGACATGCAGTAGTTCCATATAGAGTAGAATGAAATAGAATATATATTTATGATAATAATGTTCCATATCCAAGTTATGAATATGAAGGGATTAAATACAATGCATATGAACAATATATAGAAGTATATTGAAATTGAAAAAATGATTTTAAAATTAAATTATATAATGATTCATTTTGATTTAATTATTTTTCAGATATGTCTATAGTAGATTTAGAAACTATATATTGAGAGACTGAAAATAAATCTATGTGATTTAATGGAAGTGATACTCTTTATACACTTTCATGAAATAATGAAATAATAATAAAAGATGAACTATGAAGAATATCATGATATAAAGATGGGCAAATATATGAAGAAATACCAGGAACTATATTTGTAAGAAATTATTGAGTTACTTTTGATACTATTGATAAAGAAAACTCATGGAAACAAATCTACTTACCACAAAAACTAGAAAATCTAAGTATAGAAATAAATGGTAAAACAGAAGAAAACTATGATTTAATGATAGCATGATGAAACTATTATACAAAATTAGAATGAATAAGTACAAGTTTATGACAAACTGATACTTTTAATGTATCAAGAGAAAATATTAAAATAGATTTTGATGATAATAAAACATCAACTTGAACATATAATATACTAGTAGACGATTTCCAAAACAACTGAACTTGAACAGTTATGCTATGAAATCTAGAAGCAATAAACTGAAAACAAGAATTAGATATAAACTGGACAGAAGTAATAAACGATAATGATAATGCAATAATATATTCAAAAGATTTGGATAATGATGGAATACAAGAAATAACAGAAAATCTTAAACCAATACTAGATTATAGTATAGAACCAGAAATAGAAATATTACCATGAAATATAAGCTGAAAGATATGACTATATCTACCACAAGAAATATGTAAAAAACTATGAAATAAAAATTGTAGTCAAATAGTAAAACAACTAGAAAAAGAAATACTAAACAAAACTACAAAACTAGTATTGGAAAAACAAGAAGATAAAGAAACAATAGATAAAGCAAAAGAAGATAATAAATGAAAAAATAAAGAAAAAGATAAAAAAGAAGACAAAAAACATAAAAATAAAAACAAAGAAGAAAAACAATACATAGAACTAGATAATAAATGAAACTATAAAATAGTTGATTTAGAACCATGAATGTATAAACTAAGTTTAGAGTTAAAGAAATGATGGACAATAAAAACTCCAAATACTTGATACTATATGTTAGAAATAAAAAACTGAGAAAATTATATAGATAAAGATTTTAAAGTTATAAACAAACTATTAGAACAAATGATTAAGAATTTTAAAATTAAATAAAAATTATGAAAGAAAAAATTAAAAATATAGTAAGAAATAAGTATTTAAAAATTTTCTTATATATTATTGTGTCATTATTAGGATATTATATGTATGTATATATACATAATATTTATGTACTATCTAATTGTAATTTAGTATCTTGATGATTATGATATGCATGATATACTTGTTATTGATATTATTGATTATTTAATAATATATTAATATACTTATATATATTAACTATTTGGATAATTTTACCAATATTTTTTAATAAAAATACGAAATTTTATTACTTATACTTTTTATGAATATTAATAATTTTTATAATAATATTATTAATAGTAATAAATAACCCTATTATAAATATTAATGATTTGCCTAAATGAAATTCAATATTTAAATAATCGAATAATCAAATAAAAAAAAAGAGTTTTTAAGCTCTTTTTTTTTATTTGATTATTCAGTTTACAGCACTTATATTGAAACTATAATTCATTTTTAAACTTCAAATTAATCATAGATAAGATACATTTCAATCAATTACTAATTTTTTTACTATTATTGTATAGTCTTTTAAAAACGGAAGTATATTTTCTTCTCATATAAATACATTTATTCAAGGATTTATAGGGAAGTTTGATATAAATTTGATAAAATTATCTTTTTCTTCAAGCATTTTTATAATTGAAAAAATAGAATCTCAAAGTCTTTTATGATTTTTTTCTAAGAAATTTCAAGTTCCAGAAAAATTCATTATGTTTTTTTCTGGTGCTATAAAAAATGCTATTTCAGAAGTAGTTTTAGCTAAATTAGTGCTTATATCACTACCAAAATCCCATATATTTTTTATATTTCAGCTTTTACTATCATTTTTTACTTGTAAAAGATGTTCTGGAGTTTGTTCCATTAAATAATTTACAAATGCTCTAAGTCATTTTGAAGTTGGTAATCTACCAGCAGAATTATATGGTTGATATACAAGTTCTAATTCTTCAAGTTTAGCCATATCATTTCTAACAGTAGCGCTTGATACTCATAAATCATATTTTTGTAATAATAATTTACTTCATAAAACTCATCAAGTTTCTAAGTATTCTAAAACAATAATTTTAAGTATTTCTATGTTTCTGTTTGTAAGCATAATTATTTTATTATTTGTGTTAATTGCAAAGCACAATTTTCTTTTGTATATTTTTCTTTTATTTCTTTATAATTTGGTTTTAATTCTTGCTTTTTTTCTAGTAAATATTTTTTTGTATTTTCATAAATACTATTTACAGAAATAGGAGAAAAATAACTAATTTTTTCTCAAAAAATATTTCTAATATTTTTTAAATCAGAAGATAAAACCGGTGTATTAAAATAAAGAGGTTCGCTTAGTCTAAAAGGGAATGGTTCATAAAAACTAGGAAATATAATTCATAAACTTTCATTATATAAATGTTTTTTTTGTTTTATTCATACATCTCATAAAAAATAAATATTTTTTTCTATTTTATTTTCTAAAATTTGGTTTCTTAAATTTATGTTAGTTGCTATATTGTTTCATAAAAAGACCAAGTCAGTTTTTATTCAATCATTATTTAATCTAGTTATAACACTTATCAATTTTTCATAATTTTTTTCTATAGAATCTCCACCAGAATATATAAAAAAATCATTATTTATTGAATATTTTGTCCTTATGTTTACATTGATATCTTCTATCTCATTTTTTGCTTCATCAATAACTTCACTTTCAGGAAAAAATCAATCTATTATTTTTATATCACTTTCTTTTATATCAAATTTTTCGATTAATTCATTTTTAGTATTTTGATCTAAACAAACTATTTTATTCGATTTTTTTAGATTTTTATTCATCAAAAACAGATATATGTATTTTTCAAAATATGAACTAAAATTCATATAATAAATATCTTTTAAACCTCAAACAATAGTTATATATTGTCATTTATAATTTACTGGTTTAAAGTGATTAAAAAATAACATTAAGTTATTTGCATCTTTGTTTAATATTTTTAAAAATTCAAATTGTTCTTTGATAGAACCATTTTTTATGTTTACTTTTTTTATATTACAATTTTCAAAATTAAATCATTCTAAAAAATCGTTAGTATAAACTATGTAATCATTTTGTTTATTTTGCTCTATAAAAGTCTTGATAAGCTGTATAGCAAATCTAGAATAAAGCTCATTTTTAACAAATCTTAAATCGATTCAAATTTTCATTTTTCTAATTTTTATTTTTATATTTTTAAAATTATCTATATTATATACTAAAAGTTATTTTTTAAAAAATTTTTTATGAATTTGTTTGATTATTTAGATAAAAAAGAAACTCACTCTTTTTTAAATATAAAAGTTATTCCAAATAGTTCAAAAACAGAAGTAGTTTGAGTTATGGATAATTGAGTTTTGAAGATAAAATCAAGATGAATTCCAGAAAATTGAAAAGTAAATTTAGAGATAATTGATTTTATATCAAAAGAGTTGAAAATTAACAAAAAAAATATAAAAATAATATCATGAGAAACTAGTAGAAATAAGTTAATCAAAATTGATTTTTAAATATTTATACTTATACTTTTTATAATTAAAATTAACAAAGAAATATGGGATTTATATATATTTTTATTTACCTAATATTTTTAGTTTTATTATATATTTTTATAATAGAAAGATTAAAAATACTTAGTAATAGGCATACTGAAAATACTTGAATAGAATCTCTTTCTAGATGATATAAAATCATAAGAAGAAGAATGATTATATTACTTATAATTTTGTTTTTTCTTGGTAGTTTAATTTTATTAACTTTTGCAAAAAATGACTTATTATACAAAACATGACTATATAATGATCAGACGCCATTGGATAATGATGTTTTTTAGATACATGAAATTTAGTTTTTTTGTATTTGTATCATTAACTTTTTATTTAATTGCTGTTAAACTATCTAGCTCTGTTTGACAAGAAGTAGTTAAATATATAATTTTACCATTGTCATTTATTATATTAAATTATGCATTTATTAAACTAATTTTGTATTATATCTGATATTATAATAATCTTCTTATATTTCATGAAGATAAAATTATAGTTATTAAATCAACACTTCTTGATACTGATAATGTAGAGATAATTGATTTAAATAAAATAACTAAAATGGATGCATTTTCAAATGGTATAATACCAAATATACTAGGCTATGGTACTCTTGTAATAGAACAACAAAGAGAAAAAGTTAGAGAATTTTGGTATGTACCAAAACCATATAAAGCATGTAATTATTTAAATGAAGCAAAAGTAAAAAGTGCAGAAAAAAATAAATAAAACAACCTGATTTTTCAGGTTTTTTTTATTTGAACCATTTTTTTGAGTTAGGATTTGTATGAGGACATCCAGGCCAACAGCAAGGTCTTTTTTTTCAACTTATAATATCGGTTACAAATCTTTCTAGATGATTTTTTCTTGTTTCTTCTTTTTTAACTATTGTAATCCAACAAATCCACTCATTTTTTGCTTTAGGTGTAAGATTTTTCCATTTATCAAGTAAAACATTATTTCAATTTAAAATTGTTTTCATGTCATCAGGTAATTCATGAAATACAGAATTTTCAATTTTTTCTTCCATATTTTAGTTTTAAAAATATTTAATCTATTATAATTTTTTTGTTTTATAAACAAATTAAATTTTGAAAAAAAGATAATATACTTAGAATAAAAAAAATAATTTTAAAAAATATGAAAAAAGTTTTAGTTTGATTATCAGGTTGAGTAGATAGTGCAGTTACTGCTTATTTACTTAAAGAAGCTGGTTATGATGTCACAGCAGGATTTATGATAAATTATTTAGATGAAAATAATCCTGTTTGTCCTACAAAGCTAGATTTACAAGTTGCAAAAGAAGTTGCAGCTTATTTAAATATTCCTTTTTTTACATTTGATTATAGAGAAACTTATGCTGAAAAAGTACTAGATTATATGTATGAATGATACAAAAAAGGTATAACTCCAAATCCAGATATCATGTGTAATAGTGAAGTTAAATTTAGGGTATTTTTAGATGAAGCTTTGGAACATGGTTTTGATATGATCGCAACAGGTCATTATGCTATTATAGAAAAATGAACTGATAATCTTTTTCATTTAAAAAAATGAATTGATAATACAAAAGACCAAAGTTATTTTTTGGCTTGATTAAATCAATTTCAACTTAGTAAAGCTTTGTTTCCAGTTTGAAATATGCAAAAAAGTGAAGTTAGGGAAATAGCGCTAAAAGCATGATTACCAAATGCACTTAGAAAGGATAGTCAATGAATTTGTTTTGTCTGAAAAGTAGATATGGTTAAATTTTTAGAACAAAAAATAGAACATAAAAGAGGACTTGTAAAAGATACTTCTTGAAAAATTTTAGGCGAACATAAATGAATTTTTTATTATACTATTGGTCAAAGAAAATGATTAGATATTTGAGGTCAATCTGAGCCAATTTTTGTAGTAAAAAAAGATATAGAAAACAATGAAATAATAGTTTGAACATCAAGTGATTTAGAACTTTATGATGATAAACTTTTTGTTAATAATATGTTTTTTTTAGCAAAAAATGATTATGTTTTTCCGCTTATTGCCAAAGCAAAAATAAGGTATAGACAAGAAGATCAAGATTGTATTATTTATAAAGAGGATAATAGATTTGTAGTAGAATTTACTCAAAAACAAAGAGCTATTACTTCATGACAAATTTGTGCTATATATTTAGATGATGAATTAATTATGAGTTGAGTTATAAAATAAGACTAAAAATTGACTTTAAATATTTAATATATATATTTCATAAACTATCAATTTTGGTAGTAATTTTAAAATTTGGAGTTTAAAATGAAAAAGTTCATGTTTTTTGTTGTTAGTTTTATTATTTTTGTTCAATCTTCTATAGCAGCTAACAATCAAAACATACTATATTATGTAGATTCATTTTATAATAATTCAGAATCTGTAAAGGATAATTTAAAACAACAATCTACTTTAGCAACAAATTCTTGTGGACCAACATCTTTGTTATTTATTAATTCACATTTTCAAATTAAAAATAATGGTATAGAACCTGGATATTCAGAAAGTATACAAAATGCACAAAATAAGCTTAGAGAATTATATTCTAATATAAATCAAGCTTATAATACAACTACATCATTAACTGAACTTAGGAGTATTGCAAGAAATAATTGGGGATGGACTAAGGTTTTCAGAATGAGTTCTACTTCTGGAATAGATACTAATGTTAATAATTTAATTAATTACTTAAATTTAAATATTCCTGCATTAGTAGTGCTTGATAGCTCTTATCCAAGTAATCCTGTAGCTGGCTCACATGGGATAGACCATATAGTTGTTGTGTATGCTTATCAAAAAAGACAAGATAGCAATGGTTATGGTGCAACAAGTCCATATAATAATAGGCAAAATGATAGAATTTATTTTTATGATCCATATTATGGAGGTAATGGTTATTTCTTAAGGTCTGAAATATTAACTGCAATTGATTTAGCTGGATTTGCTTTTTTAACAGTTGCTCCTTAAATATTGAGATTTCTTAGTAATTTTACTTAGACAATTTTTAGTATTTAAATATAATGAGTGGTATTATAACCACTCATTTTTATAAACTAAAAAACATATGAAAAAAAATATTTTAATAGCTATTCTAATTTTATTTATATTTATAATTATTTATAATTATTTAATTATAAATAATGAGTTTAAAAAAATATGTAACATATCAAATAATATTAATTGATGTGAAAAATTTTATAAAAAAACAATAATAGAAGATAATAATAGAGATTTATTTAATCAATATACATTAACATGATGATATATATCATGTAACAGCTTAAATTTAAATATAAATAGTTTATATAATTTTAATTTAAATATTGAGTGATATAACAATATTAATGATATTTTTATTAATATTGATGAAATAAATATTGATAAAATATCTAAAATATTAAATAATAGATATGTAAAGAATTTATATTTAAGTTTTAAAAAATGAACTAGTAATGATTATATAACTGAAGTTATAAATAAAATAGAATTTAAAAATTTGAATTATTTAAATATTGATAGTGATAATTTATATTATTTAAATATTATTAATAATAAATTAAATGAGACTAATTCTTTAAAGAGTCTTCATATATTTTCTAATGAAATTTTAAGCAATGAAAATATAAAAGTTATAAAAAACCTTAAAATTGAGAATTTATGACTATCTTTTTGAAAAAAAATTACAATTACAGATATAGAAGATATTTTAATTAATTCAAAATATTTAAATGAAATATATATTTATGATATTTGATTCTATAGAAAAAAAAATAATGAAATTATATTTTCTATAAACTAAAAAAATCACCCGCAGGGTGATTTTTTTAGTTTATAACAACACTAAACTTACAGCCATTACAAACATACCAATCATTACTCAACTAATAGCTAAATGATGTTCTCAGTACTCTTCAGCAGTTGGTAATAACTCATCAAGAGATATATAAACCATTATTCAAGCTATTAATGCAAAAATAAATCAAAAACTTATATCAGTAAAAAAATATTTTATGATTATAAATCAAATTATAGCTCAAACTATTTCAGCAAATCAAGATAAAAAAGAAATAATAGAGGCTTTTGCTCTACTTTTTGTAGCATAATAAATAGGCATAGCAACAGCTATTCATTCTGGAATATTATGTATTGCAATAGCAATTGCTATACTTATTCATAATTTTGGATCTTCAAGTGCTGCTACAAAAGTTGCAAGTCATTCAGGAAAATTGTGAAGAGATATAACTAATGCTGAAAATAATCAAACTCTTAATAGTTTTTTTTCTTTTTCTTTTGATATACTATTTTCATCAAAATTCATATTTTTTATTTCATGAGGATTTTCATAACTAGGAACTAATTTATCTATTATAGCTATAAATAAAATACCCAAGAAAAAAGCAAAAACTGTCATAGCATAACCTTTATCTTCTCAGTAAGCGGATATTAAATCTATTTTAGCTTTTGAAAATATTTCAACAAGTGAAACATAAATCATAACTCAAGCAGAGAATCAAAGAGAAATTGATAATATTTTTGGATTAAATTTTTTGCTAAAAAATACCATCAGACTTCATATTCAAGTTGCTAGTCAAGCAAATAATGTAAGCATAAATGCAAGTATAAAATTGGGATTTTCCATATTATTTTTTATATATAAAACTTTTTATATAGCTTATTTTAAAAAATACATAAGTCAAATTAATATGAGAATTATTCTCATAAATATTTTTACATTTTAAATTGGTTTTTTTTATTTTTTTATGTTAAAATATAAATAATAATATATAAAAATAACTTATGGTAATTGACGATTTACCAAATGGTGATAAATCTATAGATTCTAGTAATTGATATGATGTAGAAGTATCTGAAACAATTGATGAAATTTTATCAAAAGTAGAACAGGTAATAGATTTATGATGATACAATATAATAAAAAAATACTTTAGCTTAAATAATTTAAGTGATTTTTTTGATTTTTATTATATAAAATTAGAAGATTTTAAAGAAATTATATCAAAAAGTGAAAAATTACTAAGTTTTTATAAAGAAAAAACAGGAGAATCTATATCAAAAATATCAAGTGAGTGAATACTTAAATTTGCTAAGTTTTTATGAATAGAAAGACCAAGTTATAGTGATATTAAAAAAAGTATAAAAACTAAATTACAAAAAAATTGAGTAACATATTTAAATGAATTAAATACACTTTCAATAAATGAATTTAAGAAAATTTTTTGAGATGATAATGAAATAAAATATTTTGTATTTAGGGCATTTAAAAAAAGTGTTGCAAATATAGATTCAGATGATTATAGAGATTTATGAGAAAAATTAGAGTTAGAATATGTAGAAAATGATAGACTTTTTACTATAATAAGAGATAGATTAAAAGAACAAAAAATAAATTATTTAGATGATTTATTAGATTTATGAGTTAGAGATTTTGATAAAATAGTTTGAAATGATCTACTTATAGAATCATATTTTTTAAATATAGGTATTTTTAAATCATTTATTTTAAAAGAAGATATAAAAGATTTTTGAATTAAAATTGGATTAAAAACTAAAGATGTAAATAAAAGTCAGTATATAATTAATTTTTTAAAATATAATAAAATTTCAAATTTTGCAGATTTAAAAGATTATCCAAAAACTGAAATAAGAGCTTTATTATGGGAAGATAGTGTTTGTAGAGAAATTTTAGAAGGTTTTTGATTGACACATTTACAAGACTATAGACTTGATCATTTAAAAAGATTTGCTAGATTTGTATGACTTTCATGAGTTCCAAAAGACTTTGAACTGGATGAAGAAAAATCAAAATCTTTGATGATAAATATTTTGAAACAAAATAAAATTGATTGTACTTATTCGCTTAAATTTAATTGAATAAAATGATTTAAAAGACTTTTTAAACTCCAAAAAATTTGAAATATTTACAATGATATAAATACATATATTAAAAATAATATTTGAAAAACTATACCAAATTTAATATTTGAAGATTTAGAAAATATAGGAGTTTTACTTTGATTGCCTACTTTTGGGGATTTAGAACATAAAAAAAGATTTGATAAATTTTTGATATCAAAATGAGTTTTATTTGAAGATTTAAATAAAACAAAATTTAAAGGTAATGTTTTTTGGTCTAATCCTAATTTAAGATATTTTTTAGATAAAGTTTCTTGACCAACAGATGTAAAGTTACTTAGACCAAATCATATAGAAGATATGAAAAATTATATAATGTCATTATAAAGAATATGTAAAAACATATTCTTTTTTGTTTAATTTTTAAAAATAACTAAAATCAAAAATAGTTATTTTAAAAATAAAAATTAAATGAAAGATTTAGAAAAAATATTGCAATTAAAATTTGGTTTGAATTCTTTTAGAGACTGACAAAAAGAAATAATAGATAGTGTATTAAATAAAAAAGATACACTTGTTTTTATGCCAACTTGAGGTTGAAAATCTCTTACATATCAATTACCATGAGTAGTTCTTGAATGACTTGTTATAGTTGTTTCTCCTCTTATTTCTCTTATGAAAGATCAAGTTGATAAGCTAAATACTCTATGACTTAGGGCAGAGCTTATAAACTCTACAATTGATAACTACGATAAGCAAATAATTTTAAATGATATATCTAGAAATGATGGTAGTATAAAGTTTTTATACATAGCTCCAGAAAGACTAAATAGTGATGAATTTTTAAGAGTTATTGAAAGAGTTAAAATCTCACTTGTTGCTATAGATGAAGCACATTGTATAAGCCAATGGGGACATGATTTTAGACCAAGTTATATGAAACTTAAAGGTTTTTTAGAAAGATTAAAATTAAATAATGATTTCCCAATTATAGCTTTAACAGCAACTGCAACACAAAAAGTTAGGGCAGATATAACTCTTAGACTATGACTTATAGAACCTGCTATTTTTACTACAGGTTTTGATAGAAAAAATATAAGCTTAATAGTTAGAGAAATAAGTAAAAAAGAAGAAAAACTTGAAAAGGTAAGTGAAATATTAGAAAAAACACCTTGAAGTTGAATAATTTATTGTTCTTCAAGAAAATCTGTAAAAGAAGTATATGATTATCTAATTTGAAATTGAGTTTCAGCTTGAATTTATACTTGAGAAATGACTTGAGATAATAGAGAAGTAGAACAAAATAATTTTATGGATTCAAGTTATAAAGTAATTGTAGCAACAAATGCTTTTGGTATGTGAATTGATAAAAGTGATATTAGATTTGTAATTCATTTTAATCTTCCATGAAGTATAGAAAATTATTATCAAGAAGTAGGTAGAGCATGAAGAGATGGTAAAAATAGTTATTGAGTAGTTATTGCATCATTTGCAGATACAAAAATACAAGAATTTTTTATAGAAAATTCTAATCCTACAAAGGTTGAAATTATAAGTTTTTATGAATATTTATATAAAGAATTTAAAACTTGAGAATGAGCTTGAGCTAAAATACTTAAAACATATTTTGTAATGGCTTCTGAATCTGGAATTGCAAATGACTTAAAAGTTTGAGCAATTATAAGAGTTCTTGAAAAATATAATATAATTAAAAGATGACTTGATGATTTTGAAACTCCAAGTGATTTTAGAGGTAGATGAATTATGCTTTTGCAAGCAAAACAAAATACTGCTTCATTAAAAATAGATTGGAACCATCAAGAAGCTTTAAAAAAAGAAAGTTATTATAAATTAGATCAAATTAAAAAACTTCTTTTTTATCCAAGTTGTAGAAAAAAATTTATATTAAATTATTTTGCTGATGAGGAAGACTTAAAAAAAATCTGAGATAATTGTGGAAGTTGTGATTTTTGTATTGAAAAGAAAAATCTGTGAAAACAAGATTTAGTTGATATAGTAAAAATTTCAGTTTTTGCTCTCGTTTTAGAGGCAGTTAAAAAATTTGATACTAAATTTTGAATACAAACTTTTGTTAAATTTTTACGGTGAAGTAATGATAAAAAACTTCTAGAATGGCATATGGATGATGATCAAAATTATGGTGCACTTAGTGATTTAACTCCGGAATTAATTCAATCAGTTATTGAAGCTCTTATATCTCTTGATTATTTATATAAAAGTGAAGGTAAATTTCCATTACTTTGAATTACTGAAACTGGTAGAATAGCTATTGTAAGAGATTTTTTATTAAAAAATGATAATGAAGAACTTCAAACTTATCTTAAAATAAGACTTTGAACTAAATCTCTTTATAAAAAAGAATCTAGTCCAAAAGAAAAAAAAGACAAAGTAGATACATATGAAGAAACTTTGAAACTTTTAAAGTCTTGAAAAAATTTAGAAGAAATATCAAAAATTAGAGATTTAAAACCTATTACTATAGAAAGTCATATTGTTTCTCTTTATTCTGATTCTAAATTAGGACTTTCAGATATTATGAAATATACTAGTTTTTCTAAATTAAAATCTGTAAAAGATTTAATAATTTGAGATTTTAATTGAATAGTATCTGAATTAAAACCAATAAAAGAAAAATTAGAAGATTTATGAATCAAAGATATTAGCTATTTTGACATAAAAATAGCTATCTCTATGATAGAAAAGAAAGATTTATAAAAAAACAAGTTTGTCAAGCTTGTTTTTTTGTTTGAATAAATGAATTATGTTAGAATAATACTATATAATTTATTATAGTTTATATGGATATCTGAGAACTTTTTAAAAAATGAGTTGTTAAAAATAAACCTACTACTTCAAAAAATGTAAAAGTAGAGGATTTATTTGGTGCAACTTCAGATGAATCAAAAACTATAAAAAGTACTGTAAATTCAGATTTAAACTTAAATACTTATTGAGAAAAAAAAGAGGATTGATTTTTGATATCTCTAGTAAATGATATGTTTTTAAATGCTATAAAATTAAGAGCATCTGATGTTCATATTGAGCCAGGAGATAATTGAATAATTATTAGATTTAGAATAGACTGAAATTTTGTTAATTATAAAACTCTTGACTTAAAACATAAAGATTCAATTGTTGCAAGAGTTAAAATTATGGCTTACCTTAGAATAGATGAACATAGATTACCTCAAGATTGAAAAATAGCTTATAAGTTATTTGGTTGAAAACAATTAGATATGAGAGTATCTGTAATTCCTACTATTTATTGAGAAAAATGTGTAATAAGAATTTTGAAAAAAGATTCTACTCCACCAGATTTAAAAGATTTAGGTATTATGCCTTACAATATGGTAAAGTTAAAAAAACATTTACAGGATAATTATGGTATGATACTTGCTGTATGACCAACAGGTTCGGGTAAATCTACAACTCTTTTTTCACTTCTATCCCAATTTAACCCAAAAGATAAAAATATTTCTACACTTGAAGATCCGGTAGAATATAGAATACCTTGAGTAAATCATACACAAATTAATCAGAGCATTGATTTTACATTTGCAAGAGGTCTTAGAAGTTTACTTAGACAAGATCCAGATATAATAATGGTTTGAGAAATAAGAGATGAAGAAACAGCAAAATTGGCAGTTGAAGCAAGTATTACATGACATATAGTTTTTTCAACTATACATACAAACTCAGCCTCTCATACTATACAAAGACTTGTAAATTTATGAGTTGACCCACTTCTTATAACATCAAGTTTAAGAATGATTATATCTCAGAGATTAGCAAGAAAACTTTGTACACATTGTAAAATTCAGTATAAAGCAAGTGATAAAATAAAAGATTATATAGTTTGAAAAGTATGAAAATATATAAAAAATAAAGAAGAGTTAATTTTATTTAAAGCAAGTGAAAATTGATGTCCAAAATGTAATAATACTGGTTATAATTGAAGAGTATGATTATATGAGATTCTTGAAATTACAGATAAATTAGAGGCACTTATTTTAAATAATGCATCTCGTTTACAACTTGAAATTCAAGCTATTTGAGATGGTATGGTTCCAATAAAAGATGATTGATTATTAAAGGTTATTTTGTGAGAAACATCACTTGAAGAGTTATTATCTGTTTTATGAACTTAATTTAATAAAAAGTAAAGATAATTTTAAAAAAATTTGATAAAAATTTTTGCTATGTATAATTCTATATGATAATATTTAAATATATAGAAAAAATATATAAAAATGAACGCATATTTACAAAAATTATTTGAAAAACACAAAGTATCAGAAAAAGATAAACATGAAATACTTCAAATTTATACTTTTTTACCTGATGAAAAAAAACAAAATTTAATTAATAATTTTGAATTTGTAGTTTTAAAAATACAAAAAATCGAAAAAACTCTAGAGCTTGAAAAAGAAATTCTTATATGAAATTCAGTTGAAAGAGTTAGAAACTCTATTTTGGAAAAAAGAAAACAAAAAATAGATGAGCAAATAAAAAAAGAAATAGATTTATTAAAAGGAGAAATATAAATTTATAATTAAAACAAAAACAAAATGTTAAATAATAACTTAAATTCAGGTTTTTCTAAAAACCTAGAACAATCTTTTGAAAAATATAGAAATTCTCCTGAATATAAAAGGGAAGTTGAACAAAGAATGAAAACATTGGAAGTATTTTGAATATTCCCAGATTTTGCTCGTGCTCTCGCTCTTGATTCTGTTGAAACTTGAATAAAAGTTTCTGAATTATTAGATGCTAAGGAAGTAATAATTGATGAAAATAATAAATTATCTCCTAAAATATTAGAATTAGAATCATCTGCAAAATCTAAAGTTATAGATATTACAAGAGCTGCTGCAAATGATAGAAAATATGGTGGTATAAAAAAAGCTGCATAAAAAAATAAAGAAGATTTAAACCTTCTTTATTTTTTTATTAGTCAATTTATTACATCAAATTCTAAAGTTCTATTATATCATCTACTAAAAGTATCAATTTTTAAAGTTGAATAAGAAGTTAGACAATTTCATCATAAAGTATATTTTCATCATTCAAATATAATAGTTCAAGTTTCAGTTGTAGTCAAATTTACATCAGCTCATCAAACACTTATACAATGTACATTATTAATAGATATATTTTTATCCACTTTTAATGTATTTTCTTGAGTCCAAGTTGTTCAATCCATTGAATAACTTGTTATAATAGTTCAAGTTCAAGTTCAATTCCATCATTTGTTAAATTCTATTTTCCATATTTTAGGAACAGTTATATTTGTTCATATTCATTTTCATATAAGAGCATAATTTCTAACTTTTTCAATTTCTCAAATTATTTTATTAGTAAATATTTCTAAATATTGTCTATCTGAAATAGATTTAAAATTCATTTTCGTACTTCACATTATCATTATTATAATAATAGCTATTCATACAAGCAGTTCAATTAATGTAAAACCAAGAGTATTTATTTTTTTATTCATAAAAAATTTGTAAAATTTAAAAAAAAATTATAATTACATTTGTAAGTTTACTTATAAAAAAATAAGTTCAAAATATTTTTTAATTTTTTGTTTATGTTTAATAAATTATTTACTAAATTAGCATTAGTTTTTATATCGTTTTTTATGATATTAAATATTTCTTCAGTATCAGCTGAGTTTAAGGCTGCAAGTACGAAAAGTACAAGTGTAGATTTTACTTGGGAAGCAGTAGATAAAGTATTTATTTACAAAATAAATTATTGAACAGATTCATCAAAAGTTGTAGCATATGATAAAAATACTGATTTTATTGATAGTACTAGTTATACACTTTTTGATTTAACTCCAGGAACTACTTATTATTTATCACTTGTATGATATGATGAATTATGAAATGAATCATATAAATCAGATGAAATAAGTGTTGTTACTCCTTGAAGTGATTCATGAAAATCAGAAACATTGGTTTTAGAAGATGCAAATTTAGTTTGAAAAAATAAAGTTGAATTATCATTTTCTAATGAAATTAATGATTTATCTGCTGAAGAAAGAGAATTTAGAATTGAAAATATTAAAGATACAAATGATATTTTAGAAGTTTTAGAAAGTGAAGTATCTAAAACAAATAAAAAGAATTTAATTTTAACTTTAGATAAAGAAGTTGTTGTTTGAACTGAATATAAAGTTGTAGTTTTAAATATAAGAGATGTATTAAATCAAAATATTGAATTTTGAGTTGATTCTGAAGCTACTTTTGTTTGAGCAGAAATTGATGAAACTATGCCTGATTTAAATGCAGCTAGTGAAGAAGTACCAGTAGAAGTTGATAATGGTGAATTAGGATGAGTTGATTTAAATTCAGCAGATGTTGATCCAAGTGTTTTAACTGAAGCAGAAGATACAGATAAATTACCAAAAACATGACCAGAACAAATTTTAATTTTTATATTAGCATTTGTTTTATCAGGAATTATATTTGTATATAGATTTAGAAGAGTTTAATTAAAATAAAAAAAGATGCCTTAGGCATCTTTTTTTATTTTAAAAATAATCATATTATAGTTATATTTGATAGCTTTTTATAAAAATCATATTCTTTTTTTATTTTATTATATATTTCTAATTTTTTTCAAATTTCGTCACTTTTATCTAAAATAGAATCTTTTAAATATAAATATTTTGAATTTATATATATTTTTTTATGTTGTTCACATATTTTAAATATAAAATTTATTTCATTATGTATTTTTTTATAAGTATTTAATTTATCTTTTAGTTCAATATTAAAGCTATTTTCTCAAAAATCTTTTCTTTTTAATTCAAAAAATTCTTTAAAAATCTCATCACTTTTAGTTAAATAGCTTTTTGAAACTTGATAGATGCTTACAACTTGGTTATTTCTTTTTTTGAATAATCAAATTATATTTTTTTCTAAAATTTCAATTTTACTATTTAAAATTATTATAAATAAATTAAATATTACTATTAAAATTATTATAATTAAAACTATTATTATCCGCAGCATATTATCTAATTTAAATAAATATTTATTTAATTTTAACACAAAAAATTCTTTTTACAAAAAAGAGAACAATTTTATTTTGACTATTTATAAAATAATTATATAATCCTTATTGACAAATGTTGCAAGAATATTAAATTGCAACATTTTTTTTAATTTTAACTATTTTTACATGATACAATTTATAAAAGATTCTGTTAGAGAATTAAAGCATGTTGTATGGCCAACAAGACAAGAAACAACTAAATATTTTATTATAGTTATAACTGTTCTAGTTATATTTGGAATATATTTATTTTTAGCTTCTACATTATTTTCTGAATGATTATTATATTTAAAAAATATGGTTTCATAATTAATATAATTTTAAATTTTAAAAATAAACGCTATGCTTAAAAAGCCAGAATGGTACGTAATTCAAGTTATTTCTTGAACAGAAGAAAATGTTAGAAAATCACTTTTTCAAAGAAGAGAAAGTTTCTGATTAGAAGACTATATATTAGATGTATATGTTCCAACTCATGATGTAGTTTCTGTTAGATCTGGATGAGTAAAAGTTAAAAAACAAAAAAATTTATTACCAGGTTATATTTTGGTTCAAATGAATGTAACAAATGAAAGTTGGTATATTGTTAGAAATACTCCAAATGTTACTTGATTTTTATGAGCATGAAATATACCAGTTCCTGTTTCTGGTGCTGAACTTGAACAATTAAAATGAAAAGTTGAAGAAAGATCTGAAACTTTTGAAACAAAATATCAAGTTTGAGATATGGCTTTAATTATTAGATGAGCATTTGAATGAAATGAATGAATAATAACTGAAGTTAATGATAAAAAATGAACAGTTAAAATCAACGTTAATTTACTTTGAAGAGATACTCCAATTGAACTAGAATACTCAGATATAAAAGTTTAATAATCATTTAAAAACTATGAGAAATACTATATTATTTATAATATTTTTGATATTTTCATTTTTAATTAATGTTATTTTTTATTATATCTCTGCTGATTATAGATTTTTTTTAAAAAATCTTAAAAAAAATGAGTTAACTATAGAAGAACAATCTAATTTTCTAAATGATGATTTTTCATATAATACTAAAAAAGTAGATGAAAATGAAGATGATAAAATAACTGATGAAAATGAAGATGATAAAATAACTGATGAAAATGAAGATGATAAAATAACTGATGAAAATGAAAAATCAGAAATTGATGATATAAAATTAGAAGATAATATAGAGATAGTTAAAACAAGTAATGAAAATAATCTTATATTTAGTGATGATAAAGATAATAAAGTAAAAATAAAAAATAATGTAAGTTTATGAAAAAATTATAAAGATATATTAGATATTTTTTCAAATTATGATTTACAAGCATTAGAATTAAATACAAATTTATTTGATATTACTGATGAATATCCAGATAATTATTTAGAATACTATTCAAAAGAACTTACTCTATATTTTTTCCCAACAAAAACTTATAAAGAAGTTTATGATATATTTTCTGTATTAGAATTTGAACTTCCGTTTAAAATGAATGCAGCAAATAATTTTTGAGAAGAATCATTTTTTGTAAATTTAAATCAAGATATAAGCGATAATTTTGTTAGAGTTGTTATATCTCACAAATGAGTTGTTTTTTGATTGAAAATTAAAAAAAATGAATATAATCTTATAAAAGAAAAACTTAATACTTTAAGAACTAATTAAAATAAAGATGTCAAATAAAATATATTTAACAAAAGAAGGTTTATCTAAACTTCAAGAAGAATTAGATTTTTTAAAAACTACTAAAAGATTAGAAATAGCTGCAAAATTAAAAGAAGCTATATCATTTTGAGATTTATCTGAAAACTCAGAATATGAAGATGCTAGAAATGAACAAGCTCAAGTTGAACTTAGAATACTAGATTTAGAAGAACAATTAAAAAACTATGAATTAATTGATGAAACAATTGATAAAAAAAATAGAATAAATATGGGGTCAATAGTTGAAATTAAAAATATTGAAACAAAAGAAGTAGAAAAATTTAAAATAGTTTGAGCTACAGAATCTGATATATTAGCAGAATTACCTACTATTTCAAATGAATCTCCTGTTTGAAGTGCACTACTTTGAAAAAAACAATGAGATAAAGTAGATGTTAAAGCAATGTCTGGATCGTATCAATATGAAATTGTGAGTATTAAATAACAATTACTAATATATGCAATATAATTATTTTTATGAACATTTATTATTGGTTCCAGCAATTACTTTTGTAGTTACTGTTTTCCTAAAATGAATTTTTGTTAAATTAAAAACTTGAAAAATAGATCTATCAAGATCACTTTGAAGTTGATGAATGCCTTCTGTTCATTCTTCTGTAGTAGTTTCACTAGCTACAGCTATAGCTATAAAATATTGAGTTAATCATGATTTATTTGCTATTGCTATGAGTTTTACTGTTATTATCATTTATGATGCTATAAACGTAAGATTTGAGGCATGACAACATGCTATTGCTATAAATGAATCACTTTGACATAAGAAATTTAAAGAATCACTATGACATCTTCCAAGTGAAGCATTTGCTTGAAGTTTACTTGGTATAATAGTTGCTGTTGCAATTTACTATATATAATAAAAAAATCTCCAATTTATTGGAGATTTTTTTATTATTCAACAGTAACACTTTTTGCTAAATTTTGAGGTTTGTCTATATCTTTTTTTAAGTTTTTAGCAACTTCAACAGAAAATAGCCATAAAGGTATTAGAGGTAAAAAAGGAGTTAATATAGGATGAGTTTTAGGTATTTCTATTATATCATCATATATATCTTTTACAGTATCTCAAGCAGTTATAACTCATAAAACTACTCAATCTCTTGCTTTTATTTCTTTTATATTTGAAATAGTTTTTTCTCTATTTATTCATTTTGGATTTATAACTATACAAGGGAAGTTTGGTCAAACTAGAGCAAGTGGCCCATGTTTTAATTCTCAAGTAGAATAACTTTCAGCATGAACATAGCTTAATTCTTTTATTTTAAGAGAACATTCACAAGCAGTTCAGTAAACTAAATTTCTTCATAGGTAGAAAAAATTATTATATTTACTATATTTATCTGCTAGAGTTTTATAGTGTTTATGTTTTTCAAGTAATCATTGTAATTTTTCTTCAAGTTCATCAAGTTTTTCAATTATATTTTTTGCTTCACTTACTTGTAAATCTCTTTTTAATCACATTGAAAGTGCCATAAGTAATAGAACTGATAATTGAGCAACTACATTTTTAGTTGATGCAACTCAAATTTCCATTCATGAATGAGTATAAAGTCACATATCACACATTCTAGCAATTGTACTTCAAACTACATTTACGATACCAAATGTTAAGCATCATTTTTCTTTTACCATTCTAACAGATTCTCTTACATCTGCTGTTTCTCATGATTGAGACATAAAAATGTATAGAGTTTTTTTATTTGGTATAAAATTTTCATAAAGAAATTCAGAACTTACTCTTACTTCTGTTTTTATTCCACTTAATTCTTCAAACCAATTTTTTCAAACAACTCATGCAAAATAACTAGAACCAGATGCTATTATCTCAATATGTTTTATTTCAAGAGAATTTAATTCTTCAAGAGTTTCATTATTTATTGTTTTAGTTTCAAAATTTATTCTTCATTTTAATGCATTTTTCAAAACTTGAGGGACTTCATTTATTTCTTTTTCTGTAAATGTTTCAAAACTTCATTTATCAGCAAGTCACATATTGTCAGTAATTGCTTCAGTTTCTTTGTTTATTTTTTCTCATGCAAGAGAGTAAATATTGTATTTTCAATCTTTTATTATAACAGTTTCATTGTCATCAAGTGTTGTAAATTCTGTTGCTACTTTTCATAGTGCATTTATATCACTTGATAGAAAAATACCAGATTCACCAACTCAAACAACCATAGGACTTCAAAGTTTTGCTCCTATTAATATACTTGGATTTTGACTGTCAACAACAGCAATAGAATAAGCTCAAACCAATTTTTTAGTTACTTTTTCAACTGTAGAAACTATATCTCAATCAAATAATTTTTCTAAAAGTTTAGCTATTACTTCTGTATCAGTTTGTCAGTAAAAACTGTATTTTTTTTCAAGTTCTTCTTTTAAACTCATGTAGTTTTCTATAATTCAATTATGAACTACATAAAATCTATTATTTTCACTATGATGAGGATGTGTATTTTCAAGAGTTACTTTACCATGAGTAGCCCATCTAGTATGAGCAATTCAACATGTAAAATTATCTTTTTTATCCAATTTTTTTTCTACTTTTGCAGCCAAATTTGATACTTTTCAAATAGCTTTTTCTAAAAATACTTCTCATTTTGAGTTAACTCACATAACTCAAGCACTATCATATCATCTATATTCAAGTTTTCTTAATCATTCTACAAGTAATTCTATAGAATTTTCTTTTCAGTTGTAAGCAAATATTCAACACATAATTTATTTATTTAAAGATTAAATTATGATTCAAATATATTGTTTAACTCGTCTTTTGTCAATTTTAAAAAGTAGTCTTTGTTATCTAAATCATCACAAGAAAAAGTCTTGTTTTCACCTATAAATACAATAACTCTAGACTCACAAAAATGGTGAAAAATTTGTTTTATTTCTTTGTTATTTCAATAATTTGAATAAAAACTATGTAATGCAATATGATTACAATTTAGAAGTAGGGAAATACTTCTCCATGATTTTTTTTGAAGAGTATGATAAAAAAGAGCTTTTACAAAAATAATTGGAGTTATAGTTCTGGGAGAAAATCCAATTTTTTTAAAAACTCTAGCTACATAATTGTAGTCTTTTGTAGTTATTTTATTTATTCTTATTAGCCAGATAATCAAAAACTTACAAAATAATAATATTATTATATTAATTTATTTAAAAATAAAAAAAGATAGTTTTAAAACTATCTTTTTAATATTAAACTCTTATTTTAGTTACTTTTTCACCAAATTTCATACATTTACTAGTTATACATTTACCAGTTATTCATGCAAAAAATGGAAGAAAAGCCATAAAAAATACAAGTGCATCTACATCCAAATCAGGACCTTCAACTATTTTTGATGATATGTAAAATAAAGATATACCAAAAATTATTTGAACTATTCTCATAATAGATTTTTTAGCAACACATATATTAGTTGCTCACATAATTACAGGAACTATTCATATAGCTATTATAAAATAACTTATATAATTTAAAGTTTGTGTACTTACTTCTTGCCAGAAAAATACATTTTCTAAAGTATTAGGAGTTTCTTGAATAAATAAATTGTAATACATAGTTATCATATATATTAAACCAAATGCTATTCTTCAAATAATTATCGTTTTATCACTAGGTCTTTTTTGTAGTATTTTTATAAATCAAAGCATTTTCAATAAATTAAAAATTAAATCTCTTTTATATTAAAAAAAGTAACAAAAAAAGCAAAATTAATTTTGACTTTTTTATTTTTTTTATATAATACACAAGCTTTATTAATAAAGTCACATATTGGGATGTCGCCAAGCGGTAAGGCAGCGGACTTTGACTCCGCCATGCGTAGGTTCGAATCCTACCATCCCAGCCATTATAATAAATAATGAGTAGGGAATAATTAAAATTATTAGTTTTTCAATGTTTATTATTTTAAAACTTAAGAAATAAGAAAAATTAGGGTTTTTATTTTTTAAGTTTTGATACTTAAAATTACTTGGTTTCTTGCAGAAATTGAGTACAAATAATTTATTTTTTAATATTATTATAACATGATAGCTGTTATAGAATTAGGAGGAAATCAATTCACTGTTAAAAAAGGTGACGTAATTGATGTAAAAAAATTAGATAAAGAAATTAATGCAAACTTTTCAGTTGAAGCAATGCTTGTTTCAGATGAAGAAGGAAAAGATTTAAAAGTTGGAACTCCTACTGTTGCTGGTTCAAAAGTTGAATTAAAAGTTGTTGAACAATACAAAGGTGAAAAAGTTAGAGTTTTTAAAATGAAATCTAAAAAAAGATATAGTAAAAATACTGGTTTTAGACCACATTTAACTAAATTAGAAGTATTATCTGTTGCATAAAAAAACATTTGAAAAATCTTATTTTCTGGATATAATCTTCCGGCAAATAAGATTTTTTTTATGTTTTAATAGAACCTTTTAAGAGGTTAAAAGAGAGACAAACATATGTTTATTTTTCTATTTATTATCTAAAAAAAGATTTTGGTAAATAATGAAAATAGAGTTAATATAAAAGCTCGTATTGATAGACATCTTAGAATAGTTAGACAAAATGATTGAATTAAAACAAATTCACTTAATGAAAAAAGATATTCAAATACTATTTATATAGTTTTAATATTTGTTACATTTGTTTTTCCAATGTATCCAAGTCTAGCTTCTTTTGTTTATAATAATACAAATTATGATTTTTATAGATGAAATATTGATGAATCATCAATTATTGAATCTTATTATGGTTGAGATATTCAAGAATGAGAAGCTTGATATTGATTACCAATAATTGAATCAGAAGATTCTTTTTTATCTGTTAATACTATATTAAACGATAATAGAGATTTAGCTTGAACTAATGAAATACTTAGTTATGAAATAAAACCTTGAGATTCATTTTCTAGTATATCTTATGATTTTTGAATATCTACAAGTTCTATACTATGGGCTAATAATTTTGAAAAAAATCATGTCTTAAGACCTTGAGAAATAATTAAAGTTCCACCAGTTTCATGATTAATTCATACAGTTGCTTCATGAGATACTATATCTTCTATTGCTAAAAAGTATGAAATAGAGGAAACAAAAATTAAAAATCAAAATCTATTATCAGATTCTGATACTATAAAAATTTGAGATAATTTAGTTATACCATGAGCAATTAAAAAAGTAGTTGTTCCAGTTTATGTTAAACCAACAACTCCAACTAAAGCAGTTGCAAATATTAAGTGAAATACTAAAGCAACTGGTTGATATAGTTTTGCATGACAAGCAAATAGTCAAATTGTTTCTAGTCAATGAAGTTATAGTCTTGTTCGGAGAGCTCCAAAACATACTTTCTATTGGTGAAATTGTACTTGGTATGTTGCACAATATAAAAATGTATCTTGGTGATGAAATGCTAATCAATGGATTTCTAATGCTAAGGCAGCAGGAGTTTCTACTTGAAGTAGTCCTAGATTATGAGCTATAGTTCAATTTACTTGAACTTGATATAATCCTAGATATGGACATGTTTGAATAGTTATGGAAGTTAAATGAGATCATATTATAGTTTCAGATATGAACTATAGAAGATTAAATGAAATAACTTATAGAAAAGTTCCTATAAATGATAGAAGTATTGATTGATATATATATGTTGAATAATAAAAAAATCCCTTAAGGGATTTTTTTATTTTTTCATTGCATTACTTATTTTGTAAACAACTTGATTTATTGGATTTATACTTTTATGTAATCATTCTCTTAATAGATTATAATCTTCTCTTAATAATTCTAAATAGATGTGAATTGTTATATTATTTTCATACTCTGAATATGCTTTGAATGCAATAGGAAATACTTTAAATGCATCATCCATTTCTTTTTGTATTTGATTTTTTTTCTTAGATTCTTCTTGTAAAATAGTTTGTATAGTTTTTGCATTACTACTTTTTTGTTCTTCAAGTAATTTTTGAGTTTCTAATAATTTTTTATTCATCTCATCGCTATTATTAGGACTAGTTTGCAAATTATCATCCAACGCAGCCATTTGTTCATTAAATGATTTTAAATATTCTAAATAAAAACTATATTTACAAACTTCATATGTTGTTTGTTTTAAAACAGATTTTTTGATTATACTATTATTTTTCTCAGAAGTAACTTTACATTTATTGCTATTTTGACTTATTTTAAGTTCTATTGCTTTTATTTGTTCTTCTAATTTATTTTTTAGCTTAGAATCTAATTCAGGGTTACTTTTTAATAAATCTTCTTTAACTTGTTTTAAAGCTCTATAATATACTACGTTTGTAGCACATCAATATATGTTGTCCATATTTTTTCTATATTGTTCTTTTGCAAGATCAATACTTTTTGATTTTTTATAATTTTGAGTAGCTCATTCTAATTTATCTAAATCTAAAAATTGATCATCTTTATCAATAGTATAAATTATTTCAGAACTACCATCGTTTATTTTATATTCTTTACAAAAATTACTTACCCTTTCTTCATATAATGTATATCAAGTAGAAGAAGACATAGTTTTTGAGTCTCAGTATGTAAAATTTATAGTTAGAATACTAATAATTAATACCGTTATAAATGTTATGTTAATTTTTTTCATTATTTTTTATTTAAAATATTTTAAATTTTCAGTTTTCTTTTGTTATTACTTTATTACCTATTTTTTCAATTATTTTGTATCTTTTATTTTCAGTTTCAAAATTTACTTCTGACATTATATCTATATTTGAATATCATCATAAATTTTTTATAACTATTTCATTATTTCATGAACTAAATGTTGAATTTGATGTAACTATTCAATTTATACTTGGATTACTAGAGTTTAAATATGAAACAGGAGATCACGTATTTAATTTAATAGTCATATTATTACTAGAACTTAGTTTTATTCTGATTTCTTCATTTTCTTTTAATCATATATTGTAATAATTATTTTTTTCAAAAATTATTAACTCAGTATCACTTAATTCTATATTGTTAAAATTATTTGTTTCAATTGCTTCATTTAGTTTTTTTTCTTTTAGAGAAATAATATTTATTTTATCTTTTAATCATATATTTTCTTTTAGGTTTTTACTTATTTGAGAGCTTATAGAAATAAAGGCAATTCAGATAGTTAAACTTAAAAAAATAGACCAAAGTAAAATTGACGCATTTCTCTCTAATTTTTGCATAAGTTAAATAATTATGATAAAATTTATTTAAATTATATTTATTCATTTGAAAATACAAGTTATGGTTGTTAAAAAACCTGAAAATGATACGCAAAATAATATTCAAGAAGAATTAAAACAAGAGATACTTTCTAGAGAATCAAAAAGAGAGTATCATTCTTTGAAGTTTAAAAAAATTGAAGATCAAGTAAAAGAAAGTTTAAAACAACAAAAAACAGATGATACACTTAGAGATATTACTATTTGAGCACTTGTACTTTGAAGTAGTGATGTGCATTATGAAGTTTTTGAAGATTATGTTGTTGTTAGATTTAGAATAGATTGAGTATTAGTAGATATTTTTAGAATTACTTTAAAAGAATATAAATCAATCTTAGAAAGATTGAAATATGCTTCAGGTTTGAAATTAAATATAACTGATATTCCTCAAGATGGTAAATATTCTATGGTTATAGAAAATAGAGATATAGATGTGAGAATATCTACTCTTCCTGTTTGAGATGCTGAAAATGTTGTTTGTAGAATACTTGATAATACAAAATCCGTAGTAGATTTTGATGATTTATGATTTTTTTGGACAACAAAAAGAATACTTGAAAGAGCAATTTCAAAGAAAAATGGTATGGTTTTAGTTACATGACCAACAGGTTCAGGTAAAACTACTACTCTTTATACTATTTTGGCTAAATTAAATACAAGAGATAAAAAAATAATAACATTAGAAGATCCAATTGAATATACAATGGATTGAATAATTCAATCAGAGGTAAATGAAAAAAAAGGTTTTACGTTTCATTCTTGATTAAGAGCTATTCTTAGACAAGATCCTGATATAATAATGGTTTGAGAAATAAGAGATAGAGAAACACTAGAAACAGCAACTCAAGCAAGTCTTACATGACATTTAGTTTTATCAACTCTGCATACGAAATCAGCAGCTGAAACTCTAGATAGAATTGTAAATATGTGATTAAAACCATATATAATTGCTTCAGCATTAGATACAATAGTTGCACAAAGATTAGTTAGAAAAATATGTCCTCATTGTAAAAGAGAAAAAGAAAAAACTCTTGAAGAACAAGCAATAGTTGAGGCAATGATGAAGGATATAGGTATGAGTATTAGACCTGCAAAAAATATAAAATTATATGAATGAGCTGGTTGTGAAAAATGTAATCATAGTTGATATAGTTGAAGATTAGGTATTTATGAGATTATTTCATTAACTCATAAATTAAGAGAAATGATTAGATCAGAAGCGAATACAGATGATATAATTGCAGAAGCAAGAAATGGAGATTTAATAACTATGAAAGAAGATTGAATTTTGAAAGCAATAAAAGGTTATACTACAATTGAGGAAATTTTAAGAGTAATTTAATATAAATATGAATGATTTAAATACTAAATTTTTAGGAAATCCATATATTCCTGAAGTAAACCCAAAAAAAATATTAAAAGATTCTTTTAAAGAATTATGAGGTTGAAATATACCAGATATTGATGTATCTAGTGAAACTGTAAAAAGAGAATATTTAAAATATCATTATTTAATTTTAAATAAATTATATTTTGATAAAAATGATCTAGAATATACTCAAAAAGTTTTGGATAATGCTACAAAAAATACTATTAATCATAGCAGAAATAGTGTTTTAGGTTTATTATCAGATAAAAGAAGAGAAAAAGTTAATGAATGATTATCTTCTTTTGGTAAAAGACAAATTAATGAAAAAATGTTATCATATCCACTTTTTTATATGTGGGAATATGTAAATGCAAATTTAGAAGATTTAAAAACATGAAATGATAAGCAAATAGATTTTGCTAAACAATTTGGTTTATCACATCTTCAAGATGTTAAATATATAGTGGAAATTTTGTGATTTAATGATGAATTAAATTGGTCTACAGTAAATCTACCACTTGTAACATTTGAATGATTAAAAACAGAATTAGAATCTGTTGAGGCATCAGGAGTTTTATGAAGTATAAATTGAAATAGTTTACTTTTATCATTTGCATCTTCTTTAAAAGTTGAAAATTTTGAAAATCTTTATTATTGAGCAGTTGCATTATGATATAAAGATAAAATGTGAGTTCAAAATGTAAAAATGCCAACAATGAGAATGATTTCATTATTAAATGAAGCAAAAAATAGATTTTGAAAACCAAATGAATGAATTCCAGGTGAAAATGTATTAAATTATGTAATTACAGAGGAATGAATAAATAATTTATATCTTGAAAAACTTGATTTATTTTCAAGAGATAAATGAGTTTCTCTAACACCAAAGCAAATTGCACAAATTAAAAGTAATATAAGAAGTGCTCTTAGAGGGTTTTGATATAGATTAGAAATAGATAATAATAGATAATTTTATAAATATGGTAAAAGAAATATTGGATTCAAGTGAAAGAGTAAATAGTTGAGATGCTACTTGATTATCAGTTAAAATATCATCTGAAGTTGATCCTATTAAATCTAGTGTCAATCAAATAATTGAATATACAGATGAAGAAAAAGCAAAAATTGATGATTTTATGCAATATGTTCATTGAGTTGACGATATTATTGAATCATGACAAAATTTTGCAAATAGTTTAGAATATGGTTTATTTGTAACTGGTTATGATAACTTGCCACCAAGAGTACAATCACATTTTAGAGAAATATATATAGATTTAAGAATAAAATATCTTAATCAAAAAATATATAATATAGAGTCTTGATCATGAAAATGATCTGAAGGTGCATTAAAAAATTATAAAGAAGAATTAGCAGAACTTTTAAAATAAAAAAGAAGCCTTTGGCTTCTTTTTTATTTTATTAAATCACTTATTTTTAAAAAATATCAAACATTATTTTTTGTATCTACTTCTAATGCTATTCATATTAATTCATTATTTTTATTATAAATTGCTCATCCAGAATTTCATCCAACAAAGGCAATATCAGTTTTAATTTTATTTCAATTTATTTCTAAAATACTTCAAGATTTAGTTTTTGAAAAATTACTTTCTTGATCATATCATATATGCCATATTTGTTCTCAAATTTCTATATTTTTTCAAATTTTTATTTTTTTAAAATTTTCAAAATCATTTTCTATTTCTATTTTTGCAAAATCATTTTCATTATCCTTAAAGATAAGTTTTCAAGTATAATTTTTTCATCAATTAATATCTATTATTTCATATTCACTATTTGTATTATTAACTCAATGTGCAGCTGTAATTAGTGTATTTTGATTTATAAAAATACCACTTAATATATTTTCATTTATATTTGATTTATCATCAAATAATCATTTTGGATTTACACTATTTTTTACTATTTCACTATTTTTTATTATTTTTACACTATTAGTTTCTATATAGTTTATTTTTCATTCATTTTGATTATAAAAAAATATATAAAATACAAAAAAAATTATAAATGCAATAGAGTTAAAAACTAGAGATCATATTATTATATTTTTTTGTATTTTTTCCATTTTTTAAGACTTATTTTTAAATTTTAAAAATACTAACTTTAAAATATTTATTTGCAATTTTTTTTAAATATTTTATTATAAAATAGATATAATTTAATATAAACTAATGAAAAATAAACTAAAAGAAATGCTTGTTTTACAAGATAAATTAAATACAGATACAAGTTGAGAAAATTGGAAATTATGAATTACAAATAAAGGTAAAATCATAAATTGGAAAAGATGTATTTATATGGAACTTGCTGAAGCAATTGATAGCGTTAGTTGGAAACATTGGAAAAATGTAGAGTGAGGAATTGATTACCAAAATTTTAAAATTGAACTTGTTGATATTTGGCATTTTTTAATGAGTGAATTAATCGTTCAAATTAGAGATTATGATGAATTAGCAGAATTTATAGAAAAAAATAGTGATTATAAATCAAAAATTAAATTACCATTAGAATGGAAAATAGAAAATAATTCTCAAATAGATGATATTATTGAACCATATGAAAATTTAATGGCATTGAGTTTATTAAAAATAAATGATAGAGATTATTTATCAGATTTTATAAAAGCATTTTTTATATCTATAGATTCAGCAAGTTTAACTTTTGATGAATTATATGATTTATATATTTGAAAAAATGTATTAAATAAATTTAGACAAGATCATGGTTATAAAGAATGAACATATATAAAAGTATGGAATTGAGAAGAAGACAATGTAGTAATGCAAAGAGTATTAAAAAATACAAAATGATTTTCAGATATATATAATGAACTTAAAAAAATTTATATCACATTAAAATAAAAAAAGGCCAAAGGCCTTTTTTTATTTGATTTTTGCTACTAAATCTCATAGCGATTTTATTTTTATTATTTCTATTTCACTAGATTTTATATCACATTCTGGAATAAATATCTTTTTAAATCACATTTTTATAGCTTCTTTTACTCTTTTTTCTAAATGAACAGGTTTTTTAACCTTTCAAGTTAGAGAAATTTCTCATATATAAATAGTATCTTTTGCTAAACTTAAATTATTTTTACTAGATATAATTGATGCAGCAAGTGATAAATCAATACCAGGTTCTTCTACTTTTAATCATCTAGCAATGTTAGTATATACATCATATGCTTCAAGTTTTACAGGAGTATATTTTCATAAAACTGCAACTATTAAATCAAGCTTTGATGAATTAATTCATCTAGAACTTCTTTTAGGATAACCAAATTTAGTATATGTAGTAAGACTTTCAGTCTCTATTATAAGAGGTCTTGTTCATTCAATTGTTATTGATAAACTAGATCAAATAGTAGCTTCAGTAGAATTTACAAAATCAAGTCATGGATTTTTTAGATCAGATAATCAATTTTCATTCATAGTAAAAATACCAATTTCACTTGTTGCTCAAAATCTGTTTTTTAATGCTCTTAAAATTCTTAAATTATCATATTTGTCTCACTCAAAATACAAAACTGTATCAACCATATGTTCTAGAGTTTTTGGTCATGCTAAGTTTCAATCTTTTGTGATATGTCATATAATAAATACTGCTGTGTTACTTGTTTTTGCAAAAGCTACAAGTAATTCACTTATATATCTTACTTGGCTTACACTTCAAGCAACTCAAGTTACATTATTTGAATGCATAACTGAAATAGAGTCTATGATTACAATTTCAGATTTATTTTTACTAAGAGTTTCTAGTATGTCTTCGATACAACTTTCTGCTAATATTTTCATATTAGTTCAAGTAACTCAAAGTCTTTTTGCTCTATCAGCAATTTGATAAGCTGTTTCTTCTCATGAAATGTAAACTATGTTTTCTTTTACAAGAGATGCTAATTGTAGAGTAATAGTTGATTTTCAAATACCAGGTTCTCATGACAATAAAACAACTCCACCAGGAACAATTCATCATCACAAAACATTGTTTAATTCTGGAGACGAAGTTATGATTTTGACTTCTTTATTTTCTTTTATTACATCTCATAGATTAGCAAGAGTTTTTGCTTCTCATTTTAAGGTTCAATTTGTTCAATTTATTTTTGCTTCTTTGAATTCTTTTAGAGAGTTCCATTCACGACAAAAAGGGCATTGTCCAAGCCATTTTAAGCTTTCATTTCAGCAACTATTACAAATATACATAATTTTTTAAATTATATTTTATTATTTATAAGTATATATATTGTATATAATAAATCAAATTATTTTTAAATTTTACATATTTGAGTATAATAAAATAGATTTTAAAAATTTTAATAAAACAGATGAAACAACAACAAGAAAAAATAGTGTGAAAATTTCAATGAGGTGAAACTTTTGGTTTTTTAATTCCAGAAGATAGAGATTATTATGGAGGGGATTTTTATGTAAAAAAAGCACATTTTTGACTTGCTGAAACAGGTGATAGAGTAGAATGAGTTGAAATTAAATCTACTTGAAAAAAACCAGAAGCTAGAATAATAAGAGTATTTTGAAAAGAAAAACCTATAGAACAAGAATTTGTTGAGTGAATTTATAGTAAATGAGAATGAAATTTTGGTTTTATAGATGTAGAATGATTGGAAAAAGGGTTTTTTGTTTATGGTGACAAAAGAAATTGAGCAAAAGATGGTGATAAAGTAAAAGCTCAAGTTATTGATTTTAAATGAAAAAAAGAAGCAATAGTAGTAAAAGTATTTTGAGATACTCTTTGAACTGTTACTGGTAGATTTAAAGATAGTGATAAATTTGGTTTTGTTATTCCTGATGAAAGTAAAAACAATGATGTTTTTATACCTGGTCATAGAAAAAACTGAGCTAGAGATTGAGATATGGTAGAAGCAAAAATAATAAAAACATGATGAAAAAATAGAGAAGGTATTATTGTAAAAATTGTAAATTAAAAAAAGAAAACTTTTAAAGTTTTCTTTTTATTTTATTTCAAATTTAGCACTCTTAATATCATAAATCAAAGTTAGGTGATTCTCACTATTAAAAAAAGTTATTTTATTTCCTTTTATTTCAAGTATTTCTCATTCTCAAAGTATATTTATTTTTCATCAAACTTTCAAAACAGTATTTAATTTTTTATTTATTAAAAATAAATCATTTCATATAAAATGCACTATAGTTTCATCAGATACATTTATAAAAGAATTTCAATAAATTAAAAATAAATTATTTTCTCATTCTATTACAAAACAATGTTTAACATGATTATTATTTATAAAAGATAACTCTTCTTTTGATTTCAATAAAATTTCATTTGTTTCTTTATCAATTAATAAATACAATCCTGATCTTAAATCTATTCAAATTAAATAATCATTATTTTCATTTATAATTTCTAGGTATTTAAATTTAGGAGTTAATATTTTTTTTCATCTATTTCTAAATTTTTCAAAATTATCATTATCTCAATTTAAATTTATTTTTCATCTTTGTTTTTTAGTTTCTACTCTTATTTTTTTTCAAATATTTACTTTTAAATATTTTTTTCATTCGTAACTAATTTCATCTGCTCATAAATCAAGTATATATATAACTTTTGATTTATTCATAAAACAAACAAAACTAGAAATCATATTTGAATATTCTAAATTTTTTAGTTTTTCTTTCTTTCAAGTAAAAGTAGAAATTTTTTCTTCATATATTTTTTTAAATTCAGTAGAAGATAAAAAATCATATAAAAAATTTAATTCTTCATCACTAACTTTTTCTATTGCTTTAACTCTCTTAAATAAGCTAAATAAATGTTCTTTATTTTCTATTTCAAGCTCTAAAATTATTTGTTCAAAGAAGTCACTAGCTTCACTTGAGTGAATCATAGCTTCAGAAGAATTGCAATGAATTTTCATATAATATTTAATATAAATTTAATATTGTTTTTATAATAAAACAATATCTATATTTGTCAAAAGTAAAATAAAACAAAAAAATATTTAGAACAAATATTTGTATTCACAAATACTCATTCTAAATATTTTTGGTGCCCAGAGTGGGACTCGGCGCCCTTCGGGTCGGCCATTCGTTTTTATTGTTCCTATTCGTCACAATAAAATTTTTGCTTTGCAAAAAACCTCTATTCGAGTTAAAAAATTGGTGCCCAGAGTGGGACTCGAACCCACACGACCGAAATCAGAGGATTTTGAGTCCTCCATGTCTACCATTTCATCACCTGGGCAAATAAAATCATTTTAAACTAAATACTTTATCGTCAGATTACAATTTTATTTCAAACATTTACATTTGTAAACTTATTTTAATAAAATTATATCTTCCTCTAATTTATCGTTTTTGAAAAATTTTTATATTTCAATATGGTTGAGCTATATGAGCTGCTCCATAAAAAAGTAAAGTTATTATATAAAATCAAAAGTTTTTTGCAAATTTTTGATTTATTTTTTTTCTTTTGTAAAAAAGTATGTTATAATTTTTAAGAAATATTTTTTAAAACAAAAACAAATGAATAAAGCAGTAGGTATTTTCCAAGCTAGAGAAAATTTTTGATTTGTAGTTCCAACTGATAAGTCTCTTCATAGTGGTGATTTTTTTATTGCTGGGCCACACATGAATTGAGCAACAAATGGTGATTTAGTTGAAGTTGAAATTATGGATAAAAAATGAGGAAAAAGTAAAGAAGCTAAAATTATTTGAATATTAAAAGCAAGTACGGATCATAAAACAAATGAAAACAATATTATCTGAGTTTATACTCAAGGTAATGGTGATTTTGGTTTCGTTGATGTTGAAATAGAAACAGAAAAAGAAAAAACTAAAAAATGATATTATGTTCATGGTAGAAATAAATCTACAGCTATGAATGGTGATTTAGTTGAAGCTTCTGTAAAAGTTTTTAAATGAAAAGAAGAGGCTGAAATTGTTAGAGTTATTGAAAGAAAAAAAGGTCTTGTAGTAGGTACTTACCAAGTTGGTAGAGAAAGTTTTTGATTTGTTGTTCCAAAAAATGATAATATTAAAAATGATATTTTCGTAGCTAGTACAAATGCTATGTGAGCTCATAATTGAGATATAGTTTGAGTGGAAATTACAAAATTTGGTAAAAAAAATCCAGAAGGTGTAATTAAAGAAATCATAGCTAGAAAATGAAGTTTAGATAAAAGAGAAGAAGAAATTTTAACTTTGGCTGTTGAAGCTGGTGCTAAAATTACATTTCCAGATGATATACAAAAACAATTAGCAACAATTGGTGAAAGTGTTGATCCAAAAGAAATTGAAAGAAGAAAAGATTTTAGAGATATGTTTACATTTACAATTGATGGAGCTGATGCTAAAGACTTAGATGATGCAATTTCACTTGAAAAATTAGATAACGGAGATTTTATTCTTTATGTTCATATTGCTGATGTTACAAATTATGTAACTGAAAATAGTCCACTTGATAAAGAAGCATTAGAAAGAGCAACTTCTATCTATTTAGCAGATAGAGTTATTCCAATGTTACCTGAAAAATTATCAAATAATTTATGTTCTCTAAATCCATATACAGATAAATTAACTCTTACTTGTGAAATGCATATTTGAGGTAAAACAGGTCATTTAATTAAATCTAGAGTTTGGGAATCAGTTATTAGAAGTGATTATAGACTTACATATAAAGATGTAGATATGATCGAACAAAAAAAATTAAATGTAGGTGATGAACTTATGTTTAGATGAGAAGTAAGTTTAGAATTACTTGAAACAATTAGCAAAGCAAATGAATTAAAAGAAATTATTTTAAAATATAGAGAACAAGCTTGAGTTTTAAATTTTGATTTTCCTGAAACAGTTATTGATTTTGATGCTGATGGTAATCCAATTTGAGTAAAAGAATATCCAAAATATGATTCAAATAAACTTATAGAAGTATTTATGGTTTCTGCAAATGAAGCAGTAGCAAAAGAATTTTCTAAATTTCCATTTTTATATAGAATCCATGAAGTTCCAAAAGAACAAGATATTTTAGAATTACAAGATAAATTAAATATTTTTGGTGTTAAACATAAATTTAGTGAATCTACAACTGCTGAATTTGGTCTTTTGATTGAAAAATTTGCAGATCTTCCAGATACAAAAAGAAGATTTTTAGAAAGAATGACTCTAAGAACGCTTACACAAGCTAGTTATTCACATATAAATTTTGGACATTTTGGTCTATGACTTGAATTTTATAGCCATTTTACTTCACCAATTAGAAGGTATCCAGATTTACAAATACATAGAATTATAAAAGAATTTTTAGTAAAAAGATTAAATGCTGATAGACAAGCTCATTATAAAGCTATTCTTCCAAAAGTAGGTAAACAATCTAGTACTCAAGAAAGAATGAGTGATAAGTTAGAATATAAAGTTAGAGATTATTTCTTGGTAAAATATTACAAAGATAAAATCGGTGAAGAATTTGATGCAATAGTTTCAGGTACTCTATACAAAGGTTTCTTTGTAGAATTACCAGATACTGCTGAATGATTTGTAGAATTAGAATGAACTTTCTATGATGAAAAACTTCAAACACATAGAGATAAATTATGAAATAAATATACTCTTTGAGATAGTTTAAGAGTAAGATTAGTTGAAGCAGATGAAAAACTTCTTAGATTAAATTTCGAAGTTGTTCACTAAAAAAAAGTCCTTTTGGACTTTTTTTGTTTATTTGAAAATATATGTTAAAATTATATTGTATTAATTATTTAAAATAAGTTATGATTTTTTATAAATATTTTTTAAATACGTATAATTTTATTTTAAAATCTAGTTTAGCATGAGATAATCTGTGAAATTTCCTTGATTCTTATGATAAAATTGATAATGAAATAACTCTAGATTGAAAGCTTACTCCAAAAGAGAGAGAAGCCTTTTCAAAGTATTTAAAAGATGTAGTTTTTGCTGATGATAAAGTAGAAATTCATGAATTAACTAAATGAAAATTAAAAGATTTTATAACAAAAGAATGGTGAAAAGAAGTAGAAAAATCACTTTTATGGAAGTGAGGAGTTGATACGTTACAAGAAAAATTATGAATGGAAAGTGATTGAGAATTTTGACCAGCTACTTTGAAAAAATTATTAGAATTTCAAGCAAAAAAGTGATTAGATAAAGATGGTTTAGTATGAAGAAATACAATTTCAGCAATAAATTGAAATTTAACTTGATGAAAAATTACTACAATTGATTCTAAAAATGAGCCAAAAACACCAAAAAATAAAGAAAAAAGAGAAAAATTATCAGATGCTGTACTTTCTGTATTTAATAAAACAGAAAAATGAAGAATATTTTTAGAGTATGTAAAAAAATACAGTGAAATAAATATAGAAAAACTAGCATCTATTGTAATAAAAACATCAAAAGCCTTTGATATTCCACAAAATAGAATAGTTTCAGTTATAGTTTGAGAAGCTGATATAGCAAATAAATCAAATCCATTTAAAGCAAATATGACTGAAAAATGAAGATGAGCAAAATGAGTATGACAGTTTTTGCCAGAAACATTTAAAGATTTATATGCTAAAACTATTTGGGAAAAATGAGTAGCAGTTGAATGAAATGTATTACAATATTTTGAAGCTAAATGAGAAAAAAAATATGCTGAAAATTTAAAAAATATATGAATAAATAACCAAAATGATAGATATGATCCAGAAAAATCAATTATGGCAATTTGAGCATATTTAAGATATATAATGATGATTTGAAAATGAGTTAATTGAGATGTTTCTATGGCAGTTGCTAGATTTAATTTATGACCAAATGGTAAAATAACTAACCATTTAGAAAATAATCCAGCAGTAGCAGAAGTATATAAAAAGAAATATTGAAAAGATAAACCAACAGAAAAAAAAGTAGCTTTAGCTGCAAAAGCATATTATTGACAATTTGCTTAAAAAAACCTCAAAAATAGAGGTTTTTTTGTTTTATATTTTTTATTGTGATAAAATATAATAAATATAATTTAATAAAAAAATATGGTAGAAAATCAATCTCAAAAACCACAAAATGAAGATGTTAGTAAAATAAATTCTGATTATTCAAAACAAGAGTGGTATACTAAATTATCACCAGAACAACAAAAAATTATTGATACAAAATTTGAACAACAAAAAGATTTAGAAAAAAAAGTTTCTGATAAAAAATCTGAAATAAAATTTAAATGAATCAGTGCTAGGATTATGAATGCATGAATAGAAAAAAATAGACCATTGATACAAGATAAAGAAGATGTTGCTGAGATAAAATCATTTGAAGAAAGAGTTGATATGATTAATAGAGATATTGATAGATTATCAAGAGAATTATATCAAATAAATTTAGAAGCAAATAGTGCTGAACTTACGAGTTCATTTGATAAATCTAATGAATATTTTAAAAATTGATTATTAAAAGCAGGAGAATCAAATCCCGATATTTTAAAAATAGTCGAAAATAAGGATTTATCAAATATATCATCATGAGAAATATATACTCTTAAGCAAAATTGATATGATTTATCAAAGTTATTTTTAATTTGAGCATGAGAAGTTTCAAAAGATAATATGAATGTTTGAGATAGTTTTAAAGTAAATTTTTGATGAAATCAAAGTTTAAATAAAACTATATGAGCATGAGATTTACTTCCAATTGATAAAATTGATAAAGTAAAAATAAATTGAGTAGTTTGAGAAAGAAAATTAGAACCAAGACCAGGTTATTATTCAGCAGAATGAAGGTATTTATCTATTTTTGATAATTATACTGTTGAGATTGTTTCAAAAAAAGATTTTACACCAGAAGAACAACAAAAATCTTTAGATGCTTTTAAAAATAGATATGAAGAAATAAGAAAACCAGAAGTATTATCAAATTTAAGAGAACAATTAAAAGCTGCTTGAAATTCTAGTGAAATTTCATTAACATGATTTTCAAAATCAGATTTAGAAATTGTAGGTTCATATTTATCTAAATATTTACCAAAGGAAATAGCTCAAAATATAGAATTTGATGCTGAAAAATGAACTATAAAAACAAAAAATTGAGAAGGAATAAATGAAGTTATAAATAAATTTGTACCTCTTGAAAATTTATGAAAATGATTTGAAAAGTACAAAGATATAGTTTTGGAAGTTTCTGCTAAATATGGAATTAGACCAGAAAAATTAATAACACTTATAAACCATGAAAATGGTAGATGGGATCCTATGGCTTGAGCTCCAGGAAGTAGTGCATATTGATTATGACAAATGATTGATTCTACTTGGGCAAAGTATGGGAAATGATTAGACAGAAATGATCCAAAAGACCAATTAGATGCAACTTGTAGATATCTTGTAGATATTATGAGTAGAAAAAATTGTCCTATAGAATTAGCAATGGCATATTATAACACTTGAGAATGAATTATGAATATATCATCATCAAAAGCTCAAGAATATGCTAGTAAAAATCCAGCAATTTCAAAAAATATACCACCATGAGAATCAGTATCTCCTAAAAATTATTTCACTGCAGCAGTTGCTTACTATAATGATACAGATTATAGAACAGCTTCTACTCTTGTATAAAAAAACCTAAAAAAATTGAGGTTTTTTTGTTTTATATTTTTTATTGTGATAAAATATAATAAATATAATTTAATATAAAAATATGGCTGAAATTCAAAAACAATCTATTGATTCACAAACTCCAAAGGTAGAAATTCAAAAAGCTATTGATACTTCAAATTTAACTCCAGAACAATTAAGAGTTTATGAAAAAATAGAATCTCTTAAAAAAACTTTAGAGTGATTAAAATATCAAGAAGCTTTTAGTAAAAAATCAGCACAAATTTTGTGAACTAAAATGAAAAATGATTCAAGTATAAAAACTGATCCAGAAGCTAAACCAACAATTGATTTATACAATAGCTATGTTGCTAGATTTAACGAAGCAGTAAAAAAATGAGGTGATATAAAAGCAGAATTGGCATCTCTTGAATCTGATGTAACTAAATCAACTGATAAAGCAGAGTTTGAATCATGAGTTGATGAAAAGTGAGAAAAACTTAAATTTGATAATGAAAAATTAAAAACTATATCAAGTAAAGAATTTTTAAGTTTATGAGAAGAACAAAGATTACAATATGTTACAAAAGATAATGTTGATAGTAATAGTGTATCTTCTGGTTCTGTTAAAGATATAACATTTAGTTTTGATCAAGATGGTGATGGTCAAATTAATAAAGAATTATATATGCTTACAACAGCATGACAAGTTTTACCAAAAGAATTTAGAGAAGTTATAAAAGATGGTCAAACTTATTCTAGAATTTGATTAAAATGAGAATTTTATTCAGGTGATAAAAGACTTACAATTCATGATAAAACAAATGTTACAATTGATAAGATTTGAACACCAGAAGAGCTTAATTCTTTGGAACAAGCAAATTTTAAAAAATACAATGAATTTATAGAAAAAAATACAGAATTTAGCAATGAAAAATATACTCAAACATTAAAAGAAGCATTTTCTAAATGAATAGAAAAAGAAAATGAATTAAAATATTTATTAACTTGAGATTGAAAAAATTTACAAAATTCATCACCTGCAGAATTAGATAAACTTTTAGTTGTTTCTATGTACTTAAAAAATGGTGGATTTCTAGATGACTATGCAGATGCTTGAGAAATAGTTTCTACATTACAAGATATAATTGATGCAGTTAAAAAATATTGAAAATGATTAAAATATAGTGTTTGAGAAGATTGAAATATTAAATTTACACTTAATGATAAATGATTACCAGAATGATTAGAGTGAGTTGAAACTTCACTTGAAAAATTTACTCAAATTGCATTATCACAATTAGGAACAACAGAGTTTAATTGATGAGCAGATAAATATTTATCATGACATTGAAAATGATTAAATTCTAGAAATACTCCATGGTGTGCTGCATTTGTAAATTGGACATTAACACAAGCATGATATAAATGAACATGATGATTATCTGCAAAAGAATTTATATGAGAATCTGGTTATGGTCATGTATGAATTAAATTAGGGGATAAATTATTATGATGAAATCAATGAAATAAAGTTTCATTAATGAATATTAATAAACCAATTTCATGATATGCTATTCCAACACCAGAATGATTAAAAGTAGTTAAACCTGCTTGAGATAAAAAAGATATTCCAGATTGAGCAATTCTTGTTTTTGATAGAAATGTTAAAAAAGATAGAAATTTTGCATAATTTTAAAAAAAATATTATTTAAACTAATTTTTATGTCTTTAGATAAATTAAAACAAAGTGAAGTCAAAACTTCAAATGAAACTCAAATTTCTCCTGAAACAAAAACATCTCCAGAAGGTCAAAAAGTATCAGCTGAAACAAAAGAAAAATTAAAAACTATTTCAAGTAAAGAGTTTTTAAAAATTTCTGAGAATGAGAGATTGAAATATATAACTAAATCTCAAATTGATTCTTCTAAAATATCATCTTGAGAAGTAAAAGAAGTAGAATTTAGTTTTACTTTTGATGGTAGATTTAACAAAGAATTATATCTTAGAACTACTGCAGGACAAGTGTTACCAAAAGAAGTAAAAGAAGTAAAAGTTTGAGAAGAAATATATACTAGAACTTGATTAAAATGAGAATTTTATAATTCTCAAAATAGAAGACTTACAATTCATGAAGATACTAAATTGCAAGTTGCAAAACTAAGAGATACAAAAGAAATATCTGATATTGAAACTAAAAATATAGCAATATTTTCTGATTATAAAAAAGAAAATAAAGATAATCAATTAAGTTATGATGATTTACTAAAATGAGCTATTGATAAGTGAATTGATCCTAAATTTGCTATGTTTATATTTTGAGATGCAATAAAAGATATGCCAATTTTATCTATAGATAGACAAGTAAAATTAGAAGAATTACTTACAACTTATCATAGAATAAAAAATAATTTTCCAAATTGGAATTGAAATATACTAGAAGATTCAGAAGAAAGAAATAATTTTATACTTGCTTTATTAAAAGAAACAAATGAAAATTGGAAAGAAAAGGCAAAAGAGTATGGTATAAAAGAAGAACAAATTGAAAAATATGCATCAAGAAAAAAATGAATATTTGTACTAGATTTTGATAAAATAATAGGTTCAAATTTATCAGGACTTGATTTTAGACCGCTATCTTCAAAATATCCAAATGAAGCAAGTATAAAAAATAATAATCCTGCATGACTTACTTGGAATCCAACATTTGCAAATACACTAGATGCTTATGGTATAAATTATTATAAAGGTACTTCAAGACCAAGTGCAGAATGATGAAGTTATTTTGGTTTTACAAATATGGAAGAGTGATTAAATGCATTTAACTTACTTTGGGATATAAAATTAAATAAAATGTGAGATAAAACATTTGGACAATTTGCACAAAATTGGGCTGTTGATTTTACTCCATATAGAAATACATTTTGAGAACATTGGAATACAAGATTAAAAGATTTAGATCCAAAAACAATTGATACAATTAAATCTGCACAAATGAGAATAGAATCTCCAGGTATGCATAAAGAATTATCTAAATTATGAGTTGTTGTTTAAATAAAAAGAAATAGTTTAAAACTATTTCTTTTTATTATGCTATAAATTATATTTTTGACAATATATTTTATATCTGTATAATAAACTAACACCCATTTTTAAAAAATGGTTTTACAATTTAAAAATATGTATGTCTTTAAGAGATTTAGAGCAAAAAGATATTTTAACAAACTGACAAAATAGGGAAGAACTAAGTTTTCCAAAAAAGATTTCTTTAGCATTAACTGCATTTGTATTAAGTACAAATTTAGCATTAGCTGAACCAAATAAAACAATTTGAATAGTTAATTTTATAGAGTGAGGTACTGCAGAATTATATAAAGATAAAAATTGAAATTTTGAAATAAGAAACTGAAATGCAAAAAATGGTAGTGACTTTATATATGGTACTACAATTATTGATGGTAAAAAATATATAGTTTATTCTGCTTGAATAGAATATGATATAGATGTATTTTTAGAAAGTGATTGAGATTTATACAAAGAATATGTTGCTAAATATTGAATCAAAAAAGCATCTAAATTTTTAAAAGAAAGAGAACAATATTTAGAAAATTTCTTAAAAGATAATCCTGTTTCAAATTTTAAATCTGAAACAGAAAGATTGGAAAAATCATTAGAATGATGGGAATTTGTACTTGAAAGAATTAATAAAATATAAAAAAAACTTACTAATTTAGTAAGTTTTTTATTTTTTTAATTCAATTCTCATTATTGTATATTTATTGTCTTTTAATTTTATATCTATTTCTAAGTTATAAGTTGCATTTTTAATTGTTTCTTTATTTAATACATCCATATATTTTTCTCAAAATCTTGCTTTGAAAATACCTTCTAAATATAAAAATAAATCAAGCATTTTTCAAGTATTTGTTCTATTTAATTTTATAGTTAATTGATTTATTCAAGGTGTAATATTTTCTTTAAAATATGAAATGATTTCTTTTTCAGCCATTTTATAAAATTCTATTTCTTCTTTTATATCACATTTTTTTTCTGAATTATTACATTTATCTTTTAATTTTTGTTCTATTGCTTTAATCGTTCATTTATCACTTTCTATTTGATTATATGAAGACTCCATCATCATTTCTGTTAATGTATTTAAAAAATCTGTTTTATACTTTATAGATTCTGGAGTTTCTTTTAATTGTTTTGATATAGCTATTGTAGAATCAGATAGTAAATTATCAGCAATGGCATCTCATGTTTGTGTTCATAAAATTGCAGCCACAGAAAAAATTATAGCATTGCTATAATTTTGTACTTTTTTTGATAATCATTTTTGTTTATGTTTTTTTTCAACTGATTTTAATTCTTCCATAATTATATTTTTGCAAGTATTGCTTCAGCACTTTCTTCATTTGTTTTATCAACAAATTCTTCTATTTCATTTTTTCATTTTAAAAGAGTACTATTTAATTCATTTATTAGATCATGTTGTTTTTTTCTATAATCTATAAGCATATTAATAAGTTCTTTTTGTTTTTTTTCATCTAGATTCTTTAATTTTTCTGAAATTAATTCTTCTAGTTCAGGATTTAAATCAAAGATTTGATTTAATATTTTAAATATTTCTTTTGAATTCATATTGGAGTTTTATTATATTATTATACTCATGCATCTTTTAAAGCTTTTTCTGTTCTAGAATTACTGTAGTATCATTGTTTTAAAACCTCTGCTCAATTTTCTAGAGCTCATTTTTTTATTTCAGGTTTTCAAGAAGATGATTCAATTCATAACTTACTAGCTAATTTTTCAGTTAATGATTTTTCTTTAGGTAGAGAATTAACAAAAACATCTGAATCAAGTAATTGTGTTAATTGAGTGCTTAATTCTTCATAATTTCAATTAAATTTTGATGTAATTTCATTTAATCTATTTGCTAAATTAGCCATATTTTTATCAAAATTTTGTTCTAAAACTTTGTTAGTTCATTTATCAAATTTAGATTCACTAAAACTTCATATCATATTTTTTTCTCAAACTTGAACAGATGAATCTACTTTTTGTTTAAAATTAGTTAATTTAGCATCTATATCTTTAACTAAATCTCAAACTCTTTTATGATCTTCACTATAATTTTGAGTTTTACTAATTAAAGTATTAAATAAACTACTACTATCTATTGAATCTTCTCTTCAAGTTTTTTTCTCAACTTGAAATGCTTGTGATTCTACTCCTGTCATAATTTTATAATTATAAATATATTTATACACTATAATTATCTCATATAATAGGTTTAAATGCAAAAAATACATTGTTATAAATTTAATAATATTTTTATTTTAAAATCTATGTTTTTGTCTATAATATTACATAGTAAATTTTAATTACACTATAAATGAATTCTATTTTTTTAAAATCAGATTTTTATAAAAAACCAATTGAAGTAGCAATTATAAATAATGAAGTTATAGTAATAATAACTGATGATCATGATAGAGAAACTATTTTTTCTTGGTATGACTTAGATCTTCAAATGACAAAAAGTTCTTATATAAATAAATGTTTACTTTGAAGTTTTGTAAAAAAAATACCAGAGAAAGTACTTATAATTTGATTTTGATGATGAGCATTTGCTAAATATTTAGAGGATCATATAAGTGATATAAATATTACATGAATTGAAATTGATCAAACAATGATTGATATAAGTAAAAAATATATGTGAGTAAAAACTAATGATTTACATATAAAAGATGCTAAAATTGCACTAGATGAAATAATAGAAAAAAAATTGAAATTTGATAGTATTTTAGTTGATATTTATTGAAGTAATGGCGAAATACCATCATTTTTTTTGAGTGAAGAATTTTCAAAAAAAATGAAAGAAATTTTGTCTAAAAATTGAACTATTTCTATTAATTTTGCAAATGCAGATACAGATGAAAAAATATTATCATGATATAAAAAAATGCATTATTTTATGTTGAAGTATTTCGGAGAGTTTTATTCTTGTTTATTGACATGAGAAAAAAACTATTCAAATATGAGCTTGATTTATAATTTAGATAAAAATTATTATAAAGAAGAATTTCACAATAATTATTTAAAAAATGTATCTTTATGAAATATAATTTATGATGATTATATAATAGGAGATTTATTTGTGGACAATACTTTATTTTTGGATAATTAATCAAATTATATATAATCAAAAATAACAGTTTTTAAAGAAAAAATATATGAAAAATCTAAATCCAATAGAAAAAATACTCAAATTTTTTTCACTGATAAAATACAATAAAAAAGATTACGCTCTATATATTTTGTACAAGCAGTTATTAGATGAGCTCAACCATTAATTCACGTAATTTTTATAGAAAAAATAGTATTTGCAATAACAAAACAAAATATATTTTTATTTGAAAAAACTCTATATTTATATATTTTTATTATTTTTACATATGAATTATTATGGTTTATAACTCGTAGAGTTTGATGGGTTATAACTATTCCTCAAGCAGATAAAAATATTTATGATATATATCTAAATAAATTTATTCAAATGAATAATAATGACGTAGAAAAGGTATGAATTTGAAAAATAATAGCAATTCTTGAAAATGGTAGGTTTAGATGGTCTGAATCACTTGCTGACTCAATTGAAAAATGAACTTCACTTTTTATACTTTTATCTTATGTATTTTATGTGACTTTTTCGCATGGAATTTATTATACAATTTGATTTTTAGTTTTACTTTTTTTGTCTGTAAGTATCTTGGTTGTTGTAAATAATTATCAATTTAGATATCGTAGGAGAAGGTCAGAAATAAGAAATAATAGGCTTCGTCTTATTACAAAAATTCTTATGAGTAAAAATGAAATTCTTCAAACTGATAGAATAAATTCAGAGATAGAAAAAATTGAAATTTATTCAAATGAGATGTCATGAATTAACTTAGATATGTCAAATGGTAGAACAATTCAAAATAGAATAATGCCTTTTTTTATAAGTATATCACTTTTTGTTTTTGTTTCTTTTTTCTGAAAATCAGTTGTATCTGGCGAAATGTCTTTGAGTCAATTTGTGTGAATTACTTCTATTTTTTTAGTTGTAAATTCAGCTATTTCTAACTTTATTGTATTTTATTTAAATCTTACAAAAGAATTTATAGATATAGAAAAACTTTGGGATTTTTTTGAAAATACACCACAATTACAAGGTTATAATGAATGAAAAGAATTTAAATATAAATCTGGAAATATAGAAATAAAAAATCTTACTTATGGTTATTTTGAATGAAAAAATGTATTTGAAAATTTTTCTATAAATATAGAAGGTTGAAAAATAACAGCACTTGTTTGAAATAGTTGAAGTTGAAAAACAACACTTGTAAAACTTATTTCTGGTTATATAAAATCAAGTTCTTGAGATGTGATAGTAGATTGACAAAAATTGTCAGAGATAAGTTTAAAAAGTTTTTATAAAAACATAGGGTATCTTACTCAAGAACCAAGTGTTTTTGATGGAAGTGTTTTAGAAAACTTAACTTATGCTATAAATAGAAAATTAAAAAAATGAGAATTAGAAGAAGTTATAAAACAATCAAATTGTGAATTTATTTATGATTTACAAGATAGTTTAGAAACTCAAATTTGAGAAAAATGAGTAAGACTTAGTTGATGACAAAAGCAAAGACTTGCAATAGCAAAAATCATGCTTAAAAATCCAAAAATTATTATTTTGGATGAGCCAACAAGTGCACTTGATAGTTTCAGTGAAGAACAAATTACCAAAGCCATGAATAATTTATTTATTTGAAGAACAGTTATAGTTATAGCTCATAGACTTCAAACAGTAAGACATGCTGATAATATATTTGTTATGGAAAATTGAAAAATAATGGAATCTTGAAAACATGAAGAATTAATAAAAACTTGATGAATTTATGCAAAAATGCTTTAATTACAAAGCGGTTTTTAAAAAAAGAAGACTTTTAGCCTTCTTTTTTTCTATATTTTCACCATGAATAATACATACTTCTTCATATGATAGTTCAAACAAGTTCTTTATAATTTCTTTTTACTTGTCAGACTCTAGTTTTTTTTGCCTCTAGAGAAGCATTTTTAATTAGATTTAAGATAGTATTATCAGATACTGATGCATCATATCATTCCAATCTTTGACTTACTCTACAAGCAAAAATATCTACTTTTCAGTAAAATCAACTTTGCATAGTTAAGTTTGATAAATCATTTAGAGTTCTTCAGCTACAAGTATTATCATCAAAAATAATTGCATGATTTAAATGACTTAAAAAAATTTTCATTTCTTCTGAACTAAATTCTTCCATATATTCTAAAAATGGATAATCTACTATTTTTAAAAAATCAGATGCATTTTTTAGATCATAAATAGAGTAAACTATATTTCACAAATTTATAAGTATATTTTTTCCATGTAATCTTTCAAAAGTATGTTTTGCAAAATATCAAACTATACTTCAACCATAATTTACACTAAGTAAATGCAAACTTTCATCTTTTAATCAATTATTATGCAAATGATTATATGCATTTTGAGCAGTATTTATCATTACAATTGGATGATTTTCTTCTCTATGTAAACGAATTAATTTTTTTAGAGTATTTTTTTTTACATCTTTATAAGCAACATTTTTTCATTTTTCAAAAAGAGGAGGTAATTCTTTATTTTTCTTTATTGCTTTTCTTTTTTCTTTTTCATGAGATATTAATCATTTTTCATCAAGTTTATTTGAATATTTTTCAATTTGTTCTAATAGTTTTCAAAATAAATCTAAACTAGGACTAAATAACTCAACACTACTTTCATCATATCATCTATCTATTTCTTTTAAATTTGGATTTAATCAAGCAGTTGCATATATGTAAGACTCTGGTTTATCTCAAATTAATATATCCATAAAATATCCTATATTTGCATCAAGTTCTATAGCTAAATCTCTATTTGTAGTATTTTCATCTATAGTTTTTTCTTGAAATTGTTTGAAATCTTTTATTAAATCAGGATTTATTTTTTTTATGTATTCTAATTGATCTTTTCTTAAAACTAGATTTCAATCAAAATCAGGATTAAAGAAATTTTTATTAAATAAAATTTGAGTCATATTTTGCATAAATGCCAAAATATTTATTTTTGCATCTAGCATTCATAATATTACTTTTTTAAATGAATTTGAAATTTCACTATATACATATTTTCTAAAAATTTTATCAATATCTAATTTTAATATATTTTTAATATTGTTAAATCAAACACTATTATATGCTATAAATTTAACTATATCATCAATATGTTGTAGATAAAGGTGTCTATGGTATGGGTTTTCTAAATCAAGAGGTAATTTTATTTTATTTACCATTTTTAGAAATTCTTCTATTAATGATACTAATTTTGTTAAATCTTCTTTTGTTCTTTCATTAAATTTTTTATCAGGAGAACTATTTGTTTTATTAATAGCTTCTTTTATTAATTCTAATTTTTTTGCAGAAAATAATTGATTTATTTCATGACTAAAATCTTTATAATTTTCCATTATGTTATAATTTGTCCATCATGAAAAAAAATCTAGAAACATTTTTAGATGCTGATCAATCCTATTATAACTTCTATAAATTTCTTTTTTGAATTCATCTATATCTATATCATTTATTTCATAATCGTTTATAGAAGTGTTTTTTTGAACTTCTCAAATATTTAAACTATCAAATAAAAAATAATATTTATTATTTCTAAAATTTAGAGAATTTCATCAAAAATAACAAAAATCATCAACAAGTGCTTGTATAAAAGGGTGTTCTTCAGCTGGAATTTCTAATTTTTTCTTTCATCATTCTATTTCTTCTCATACAAGAAAAAGAGATCATATTATTTCTTCTATATCTTCCATTGTTAGTTTTATTCATCAATCATGATAAAACATTTCAAGTAATTTTCTTTCATCTAGTCAGATTACCTCTTTTAATAATTTGATTTTCTCTGCCATTATTTCATCTACTTTTTCTTGAGTAGATAAGGATTGATTTTCTATTGTAGAATTTCAGTTATTATTTGCTATATGACTAAAAACAAATCATACATTAAATAGACTTCTTTCATCAACTGGTAAATCTTCTTTTGAACAACTTATTTGAATCATAAATATTTAATTAAATTAATTTATTTTTATTTTAAATAAAAAAATAATTAAGTCAATTAAGTTAGTATATAATAAAAAAGAAGACTTTTAGTCTTCTTTTTTATTTATATAAATTTTTTGTTTTATTTTTTATACATTTAATCTCTACATGGTTCTGAAATTATATTTTCAAAAGCCCTTCTATTTGTATCAAAACATTCTCAATTAAACTCACAATTTTTGACATAAGGAATAACCGAATCTTTCTCAATCTCATCTTCACAAAATCAATGTCATCATACACAAACACTTTGAACTGGCATATCATCTCAAGGATACATATAATATTCATTTCAATATATATATATATATATATATGACTCTAATTTAAATCAAAATTTATAAATATATTTTCAATTATTCATATTAACAGAATAACAATTTTTAATTGGTTTAATTCAAGCACTATATATTTCATTAAATTCTTTTAAATTATAGAATTTTTTAGTATTTTTATCTATTGTTTCTAAATATGGTTTAGCCTTATTTAATTGTCAAAAATTATATATATCTACATATAAATTCTTTCAATCAACTAATAGATATATAAATATTGGTGACAATATAATTAATAGAATAGTTAATATTTTCTTTGTTTTATTTTTTATTACTTCTTTCATATTTTTAATTAATTATTTTTTATTATTTTTATTTCAATTAAGT
>Ga0209016_1000418_pt1 | contig 51064 bp, 47 predicted proteins | sample EPASupsiteSAE305_FD_187265 | JGI IMG/M metagenome (GOLD analysis project Ga0209016, IMG submission 187265) | Bioremediated contaminated groundwater microbial communities from EPA Superfund site, New Mexico - SAE3-05 (SPAdes) (version 2) | ecosystem: Environmental > Aquatic > Deep subsurface >... | reverse complement strand
GTCGTAGGCATCAGGCCCGGTCAGGTGACCGCCTTTGACCAGTACGTTGGCTGCCCCCAGCCCATGCAGGTCGCGGGCAGCCTGTTCTATGTCGGTCATGGTCAGGATACGGCGGTTCAGCAACCGTTCGGCCTCCGGCAGGTTGGGGGTCAGCAGGTAGGCCTGGGGCAGTAGCTCCTGCACAAAGACTGTCACTGCATCCGGTTCCAGTAGGTGGGCGCCTCCCTTGGCCACCATCACCGGATCGATCACCGCCGGCAAGAGGCGGGGCTGATCGGCCAGCTGCTCGGCCAGCAGGCTGATGATGGCCGGGGTGTGTAGCATGCCGGTCTTGATCACGTCGATCGGCAGGTCGGACAGCACCGCCTGCAGCTGATCCTTGACAAAACTGGGGGGCAGGCCGTGGATCGAGTGTACCCCCCGGGTATTCTGGGCGGTCAGGGCGGTCAGGACCGAGGCGCCGTAGCTGCCTAGCAGCGTGATCGTCTTCAGGTCGGCCTGGATGCCGGCGCCACCGCCGGAATCACTGCCGGCGACGGTCAACACGGCCCCGCGCGGGAAGGGGGCGGTGCGGTTGAACAGTAGCCGCAGTTCCGCCACCGCCAGCTCAGGCCGGGGTGCTGACAGCACCGCTGATATCACCGCTACGGCGTCGGCGCCGGCCTCGATCACCCGGCAGGCGTTGGCCGGGCTGATGCCGCCGATGGCCACGATCGGCAATCTGACCTGATCGCGGACAGCAGCCAGGCCGGCAGTGCCGGGCATCTGGGTGATCATCTTGCTGCCGGTGGGGTACATGGCGCCAAAACCGAGGTAGTCGGCGCCGTCCGTTTGCGCCTTGAGAGCCTCCTCCAGATTGTGGGTGGAGACGCCGATGATCGTGTCGGCTCCCAGTATCTCACGGGCAGCGGTGACACTGCCGTCATCCTGCCCCAGATGGACGCCGTCAGCACCCAGTTCGCGAGCCAGCCTGATATCGTCGTTGATGATGAAGAGGACGTTGTTGTCGCGGCAGAGCTGCTGCAGGGCTGCCGCTTCGGCCAGGCAGGCCTCGTACGGCTTGTCCTTGAAGCGATACTGCAGGACATTGACCCCGCCCCGCAGCGCCTTGGCTACCCGTTCCAATAACCGGTCGTGCTGATCGGTGATCAGGTACACACCCCGCAGCTGGCGTTCAACGGCACTGCCTTTGGCTGGGGGGGGGACCAGGCGTAGTTTTGATGATGTGGTGACGGACATGGTTGCCTCGTACGAAAAAAGGCCGCTCTGCGGATACAGAGCGGCCCTGTGCATGACATGAGCTGGCCGCTTTCCTCCGCCGGCATTACCCGGTTCAGGTTCAGGGGTTCAGCGCAAGCGCTGTCTCAGCCAGGTGCTTCATAAAAACGGCTCCCCCAGGGCAGGCATCACCATACGCTAAAAGGAGCAGCACGTCAACTGCCCCAAAACATTGTTTTCTCGTTGCCCGCCACCAGGAGCCGTGGTAAGAATTCAAGCATTATGTTTGATAGTCGCCCAACCTTTGCCGAGATCAATCTGGTTGCCCTACGGGAGAATTACCGTACCGTGCGGGCCTCGGTCCCTTCCCGTGCCGGTGTGCTGGCGGTGGTCAAGGCCGATGCCTACGGACACGGCTTTCTGGAAGTCAGCCGCGAACTGGAACAGCAGGGGGTTGATGCCTTTGGTGTGGCCTTCCTGGCCGAGGCGATCCAGTTGCGTAAAAGCGGCATCGACAAGCCAATTTTGCTGTTGGGTGGTGTCTATCCGGGCCAGGAGCGCAAATGCGTCGGCTACAACGTCTCCACGGCGGTCTTTTCCTTTGATCAGCTGAAGGCCCTGGACCATGCCGCCGCCAAGCTGTACCGCAAGGCCTTGGTGCACCTTAAGGTGGATACCGGCATGGGGCGGCTGGGGATACCCTACAACGAGGTGCCAGCCCTGCTGGATGCCATGAAGTTGCTGCCCAACATCTGTCTGGAGGGGGTGGTATCCCATTTTTCCTCGGCCGATGAGCTGGATGAGGCGGGCCAGTACTACACCCGTATGCAGGCCGAACGCTTTTCCTGGGCCGTACAGCAGGTGCGCAAGGCCAAATATGCCCCGCGCTATGTGCATATTGCCAACAGCGCCGGTGCGCTGCTGAAGGATTATCCCTTTTGTAATCTGGTTCGTCCCGGCATCGCCCTGTATGGCGCCCTGCCGTCGTCGGACTTTCAAGGCAAGCTTGAGTTGAAGCCGGTCATGCGGCTCAAAAGTAAGATCGCCATGTTGAAATGGGTGGAAGCCGGCACCGCCATTAGCTATGCCCGGCGTTTCAGTACCAGCAGCAGGAGCCTGATCGCCAGTGTGCCGGTGGGCTATGCCGACGGTTACTGCCGCGCACTGACCAATAAAGGGCAGGTACTGGTGCGGGGTGAGCGGGCACCGGTCTCCGGTACGGTCTGCATGGACTGGTTCATGCTGGATGTGACCCATATCGAAGGCGTTACGGTGGGGGATGAGGTGACGCTGATGGGTTGTGACCCTTTCGGCAATAGCATTCGGGCCGAAGAACTGGCCCAATGGGCCGGTACCATTCCCTATGAAATTTTTTGCGGCATAAGCAAACGGGTGCCACGGGTGTATCTGAAATGACTAATAAGAAGATCAAGCTGACCCAAACGGTCAAGGCGGCCGGCTGAGCGGCCAAGCTGGGCCCGGAGGGCCTGGAAAACGCTCTGTCGGGGCTTAAGCGCCCCGTTGACCCGAAGCTGCTCGTGGGACCGGAGACGGCCGACGATGCGGGGGTCTATTGTTTAAGCCCTGAGCTGGCCTTGGCGGAGACCTGCGATATCATCACCCCGCCGGTGGACGATCCCTATCAGTTTGGCCGGATCGCTGCCGCTAATGCCCTGTCCGACATCTACGCCATGGGGGCACGGCCGGTTACCGCCATGAACCTTGCCTTTTTTCCGGCCTGCAGCATGGAGGCCGGGGTGCTGGGCGAGGTGCTGGCCGGTGGTCAAGAGGCCCTGAACGAGGCCGGTTGCTGCCTGGTGGGGGGGCATACCGTGGAGGATGATGAGCTCAAATACGGCCTGTCGGTCAGCGGCACCGTCCATCCGGCGCAGATCATCCGCAACAGCACCGCCCGGATCGGTGACCGCCTGATCCTGACCAAGCCGCTGGGCAGCGGCATTGTTGCCACTGCCATCAAGGGCGAACTGGTGGAGCCGGAGGTTGAGGCCGAGGCGATCAGCTGGATGATGCAGCTGAACCGGGCGGCCGGTGAGTTGATGCTGCAGCACGACCCCAGCGCCTGCACCGACGTGACCGGTTTCGGGCTGATCGGCCACTCGTGTGAGATGGCCCGCGGTGCCGGGGTAACGTTGGCGCTGGACCTGGACCGGATCCCGCTGATGAGCGGCCTGTCTACCCTGGTGGGGGATGGCATGGTGCCGGCCGGTTGCTACCGTAACCGCGATTACTACAGCAGGATGCTGGACTGCGGTCTGGTTGACCCTGACCGGCTGCTGCCGCTGTTCGATCCCCAGACCTCTGGTGGCCTGCTGATCGCCCTGGCTCCAGCCGCTGCCGAACGTTTCCTGGCCGCAGCCAGCAGTGCCGGTATCTTCGCCCAAGAGATGGGTGCGGTGCTGCAGCGGCATGAACTGCCGGTCCGCATCCGCTAACCTTTTGCATTGCGCTATGTACGCCATCGCCTTTGATCTGGGCACCACCACCCTGGCCGCTTCGCTGGTTGAGCGCTCCAGTGGCCGCCGCTGTGCCATGGCCGGCAGTCTGAATCCGCAACGTCGGTTCGGCGCTGACGTCGTCTCACGGCTGGATGCGGCAGTTCACTCCTCCGGCGCGGCAGATGAGATGTCCAGCCTGATTCGAGCTGAACTGGCTCGGCTTGCCAACAGTCTGTTGCAGGAAGCCGGGGTGGCTGCCGACCAGGTAGCGCTGGCCGCCGTGGCCGGTAATCCGGCCATGCAGCACCTGCTGCTGGGTTGGCCGGTGGAAACGCTGGCCCGGCCGCCGTTCCGTCCTCATCAGACAGCCGGCGTACTGATGCCGGCTTCTGATCTGGGATGGAAGTTCTGTGAACAGGTCTATCTGTTTCCCCAACCGGGAGGCTTTGTGGGGGGCGACACGCTGGCCTTTTTGTTCGGCTGTCTTGAACAGACACCAGCGGCACCGGCCCTGTACCTCGACATGGGCACCAACGGTGAGATGGCGTTGGACGATGGTGAGACGCTGTGGGCCACCTCGGCCGCTGCCGGCCCTGCCTTTGAGGGGGGCAACCTGAGCTGCGGCATGGCTGCCTTGCGAGGCGCCATCTGTGATCTTACGGTTGATGACGATCGGCTGCAAACCAGGGTGCTTGGTGGCGGGAGGCCGTTGGGTATCTGCGGGTCTGCCGTGATCCGTCTGGTGGCGGCGCTGCGCCGCAACGGGATTATCGATCGCTCCGGTCGTCTGCTTGGACCCGCAGAGGTGACCTCCAATCTGGCCACGCGGATCATGGAGCGTGATGGTGAACTGGCCTTTGTGCTGCACCGCGATGCCCAGGGACAGATTGCGCTGACGCAAGGCGACATTCGCCAGCTGCAGCTTGCCAAGGGGGCGGTGCGGGCCGGTCTGGAGGTACTGCTGGAGCGAGGGCGTATACGTTGCGACGCCTTGCAGGACCTGATCTTGACCGGCTCCTTTGGGGCGGTTTTGGACCCTTCGGATCTGAAAACCGTTGGCATCTTCAGTGAGGAAATGGTAGAAAAGTGCCGTTTTATCAGTGAGGGAGCCCTGGCTGGCGTTGAGCGCCTGGTAGTTCAGGCAGAGGGCACAGCGGCTGTTGAACAGTTGGCAGCCCGTTGCCGGGTGGTGCCGCTCTCCGGCACACCGTTGTTTGAACAGAAGTTTCTTGAACAGATCGATTTTCCCGCATAATTTCCCGACACTATAGCGAAAAAAACAACAAGAAGGGGTTTTAAGTATGGCACACATTACCCGTGCGTTGATCAGTGTTTCCGATAAGACCGGTGTGGTCGAGTTTTCAAAGGCCTTGGCCGGTTACGGCGTGGAGATCCTCTCCACCGGCGGTACTGCCAAGCTGTTGCGTGAGGCAGGCCTGACGGTCAAGGATGTCTCCGAGTTTACCGGTTTCCCCGAGATGCTGGATGGCCGGGTCAAGACCCTGCATCCCAAGGTGCATGGCGGCCTGTTGGGCATCCGCTCCAACCCGGAGCACCAGGCCAAGATGCAGGAGCACGGCATCCAGCCGATCGACCTGGTGGTGGTCAACCTTTACCCGTTCGAGGCCACTGTGGCCAAGCCGGATTGCCATCTGGAGGACGCCATCGAGAATATCGACATCGGCGGCCCCACCATGCTGCGCTCGGCAGCCAAGAACAACCGCGACGTGACCGTGCTGGTGGACTGCAAGGATTACCAGCTCGTGCTGGACGAGATGGCCGCCAATGGTGGTTGCGTCTCGGAGAAAACCAACTTCCGGCTGGCGGTCAAGGTCTATCAGCACACCGCCGCCTACGATGGCGCCATCTCCAACTGGCTGGGCGCCCGCCTGGGTGATGCGGCGGTGGAATACCCGGAGACCTACAGTCTGCAGGTGAAAAAGGCGCAAGACCTGCGTTACGGCGAGAACCCGCACCAGTCGGCCGCCTTTTATGTGGATCCCAGCGTCACCGAACCCTGCGTCTCCAACGCCGTGCAGCTGCAGGGCAAGGAGTTGTCCTTCAACAACATCATCGATCTGGACGCCGCCATTGAGACCGTCAAGGAGTTCAACGGCAAGCCGGCCGCCGTCATCATCAAGCATACCAACCCCTGTGGCGTGGCCCTGGGCGACAGCCCGCTGTCGGCCTACCTCAAGGCACGTGAGTGTGACCCGGTTTCGGCCTTTGGCGGCATTGTCGGTTTCAACCGCCAGGTGGATGCCGATGCGGCCCGCGAACTGACCTCCACCTTCCTGGAGGCGGTGATCGCCCCCGGCTATACCCAGGAGGCGCTGGACATCTTCACCGCCAAGAAGAACGTGCGGGTGATGCAGGTGCCGCTGTTGGGGGACCACGCCCAGACCGGCTACGACATGAAGCGGGTGGTGGGCGGACTGCTGCTGCAGGGACGCGATTTGGGTATGGTGGCTGCCGCCGATTGCCGGGTGGTGACCCAGCGGGCCCCCAATGCCACCGAGCTGGCAGCCCTGGATTTTGCCTGGCGGGTCTGCAAGCATGTCAAGTCCAATGCCATCGTCTTCACCAACAGCGACCAGACGGTAGGGATCGGCGCCGGCCAGATGTCGCGGGTGGATTCCTCCAAGATCGCCGTGCAGAAGGCGCTCTTGCCGATCAAGGGTACCGTGCTGGCCTCGGACGCCTTCTTCCCGTTCCGTGACGGGGTGGATGCCGCTGCCGAGGCAGGCGTTACCGCCATCATCCAGCCCGGCGGCTCGGTGCGGGATGAAGAGGTGATTCAGGCGGCCAATGAGCATGGCATTGCCATGATCTTTACCAATATGCGCCATTTCCGTCATTAAGACCGCCCCTTTTCCGCGAGCTCGGCGTCAGATAGCGCATATGCTTGTGCGGCGTACTTCGTTGTACGCCTCCGCGCATCTGCTCATCTTCCTTGATCTTACGAAAAATTGATCGGTCTTCGGTTACGACTTACAGAGTGTTGAGGTGGCTAGTATGAAAGTTTTGGTGGTGGGCGGCGGTGGCCGCGAACATGCCCTGGTCTGGAAGATTGCCCAATCGCCGCTGGTGACCCAGGTGTTTTGCGCGCCGGGCAATCCCGGTACAGCCAATCTGGCGCTGAATGTGCCGATCAAGGCCGATGAGATTGATAAGCTGCTGGGCTTTGCCAAGTCGGAGGGGATCGATCTGACCGTGGTGGGTCCGGAACAGCCGCTCTCCTTGGGCATTGTGGATCTGTTTCAGGAGTACGGGATGAAGGTGTTCGGCCCCAGCCGGGCTGCTGCCCGGATCGAGGCCAGCAAGGCCTTTTCTAAGGATCTGATGCAGAAGTACGGCATCCCGACCGCCGCCTACGGCGTTTTCACCGAGGTCGAGCCGGCCCTGGCCTTTATCCGCCAGACCGGCGCGCCGATCGTGGTCAAGGCCGACGGCCTGGCAGCCGGCAAAGGGGTGGTGGTGGCCCAGACCGTTGAGGAGGCCAATCAAGCTGTTCAGGAGATGCTCTCCGGCAATGCCTTCGGTGCCGCTGGGTCGCGGGTGGTGATTGAAGAGTTCCTGGAGGGTGAGGAAGCCTCATTTCTGGCAATCACTGACGGAAAAGAGGTAATCCCCCTGGCATCGGCCCAGGATCACAAGGCGATCTTTGATGGCGACCAGGGACCCAACACCGGTGGTATGGGCGCCTATTCGCCGGCACCGGTGGTGACGCCGGCCGTACATGACGCCGCCATGGAGCAGGTGGTGCAGCGGGCCGTAGACGGCATGGCCGCCGAGGGCTGCCCCTATCGCGGCATTTTGTACGCCGGTCTGATGGTCAAGGATGGTCAGGTCAAGACCCTTGAATTCAATGCCCGCTTTGGCGACCCAGAGTGTCAGCCGCTCCTGATGCGGATGCAGTCCGATCTGGTGCCGTTACTGTTGGCCGTGGCGGAAGGCAACCTGGCCGGTAAGACCATCGAGTGGTACGACCAGGCAGCGGTCTGCGTGGTGATGGCTGCCGAGGGTTACCCGGGCGAAATTGCCAAAGGGGATACGATCAACGGCCTGGCTGCCGCCGATAAACTGGCTGATGTTACGGTGTTTCATGCCGGTACTGCAGAAAAGGACGGCACGGTGGTGACCGCTGGCGGCCGGGTGTTGGGGGTGACCGCACGGGGTGCTACGGTGGCAGCTGCCATCGAGCGGGCCTACCAGGGTGTGGCCGCCATCAGCTGGCGCGGGGTGCAGTTTAGGCGCGACATCGGTCGCAAGGCGTTGGGCAGGAACTGATTGGTATGCTTAATGCTTGACATTGGAGAAAGGGCTATGCTTTAGTCCAGCTACTTTTGAACCCAAACAGGAGGTTGTAACGATGAAAAAAGCTCTTATTGCGATGGTTGCCGTGGTTGCCTTTGCCGGTTCCGCCTTTGCCGCTGCCCAGGAGAATTATGAGTACAAGGGCGGTTCCTTCGGTAAGGTGGCCTTCCCCCACAAGGCTCACATGAAGCTGGGCTGTGCCAAGTGTCACGAAGGTGCCCCCAAGAAGGTCGAGATCAACAAGGACGTGGCCCACAACCAACTGTGCGTCAAGTGTCACAAGGAAATGGCCAAGGGTCCCCAAGGCTGCAAGGATTGCCACAAGAAGTAAGCTGACCAGACGGTCATTGTTGTGCGGAAGGGCCGGCATCTGCCGGCCCTTTTTGTTTACATTGTCGGGCGCTGTTTGGGCAAAAAAGCACTACCTTTTTCAAGGCGGATGGTTTATAAACAGACCTAATACAAGACATAAATGGTCTGGTATTGTGAGGCTCAGCTAATACATCTTCTGGAGCGACAACCTTGAGTACGAACGAACGTAGCCCGATACAGCAGATCTGGGATTTTTTCTGCTCACTCAAACTGACCATCTTCCTGCTGATTACCCTGGCGATCACCTCGATCATCGGGACCATCATTCCCCAGTTCCCCAACATCGACGAGCGCTACTGGGCAACCATCAGCGCCACCAAGAGGGCCTTGTACGAGAAGCTGGGCTTCTTTGACATGTACCACTCTTGGTGGTTCCTGGCGCTGCTGGCCCTGTTTACCATCAACCTGATCGCCTGTTCCATCAAGCGTTTGCCCCATGTCTTCAAATTTGTTAGTGAGCCGGCCACCACGCTGTCAGAGACACAGCAGAAGATCTTTCCTTCACGCGATTGCAAGCTGACCGCGTCCCTGGAGGAGAGCAAAGAGCGTCTGGCCGTTTTTTTGGGTGCTGAGTTTGCCAAGCCGGTCATCACCAAGGTGGATCACCAGTATCACCTGTTCGCCCAGAAGAATCCCTGGTGCCGTCTGGGGGTCTATGTGGTGCACTTCAGTATCGTGGTGATCTTTGTCGGGGCCATCATCGGTAACCTGTTCGGCTATAAAGGCTTTGTGGCGATTGTGGAAGGTGAAACCATCAATGCCATCCAGGCCCGTAGCGGCAAGACCATACCGCTGGGCTTCGAGGTCCGCTGTGATCAGTTTACGGTCACCTTTTACGATGCTCCCGGCGGCGGTCCGAGTGGCATGCCCAAGGAGTTCAAGAGCATCCTGACCCTGACCGAAAACGGCAAAGAGATTCCCGACTACAAGCATGTCCGGCTGATCGTTAACGAGCCGCTGACCTATAAGGGGATCACCTTCTATCAATCCAGTTATGGGCCGGCCTCGGATCCGACTGCCTTCTTCTTCTCGGTGACCAACCGCGGCAGCGGCACCAGCGAGCAGATAGCCCTGCGACCGGGGGCCCAGACCAAGCTGCCCGACGGCCGCAGCGCCAGCATCGTGGATCTGACCGACAATCCTGGTGAGGGACTGGTGGCGACCCTGCGGGTCACTGGCAGCGGTGAGCCTCAATTTTTCAGGGTCTACAAGGAGCAACCCTCGCTGGACGATCTGCGCGGCGACCGGTTGATCTTCACCTTTACCGGCACCGACGCCAAGATGTACACCGGCCTGCAGGTCAACAAGGATCCCGGTGTCTGGGTGGTCTGGACCGGCTGCATCATGATGTGTCTGGGTTTGTGTATCGCCTTCTTTATGTCCCACAAACGGGTTTGGATCGTGTTGTCCCCCGGCCATGCGCGGATATTTGCCAATGCCAGCAAAAACCAGCCTGCCTTCCAGGACGAATTTGAGGCCCTTGCAGAAAAACTGCATAATCAGAACATCTAGCGGAGGAATGACCGTTTATGCTGAGCGCCAAACTGTTCAACACCACCACCATCTTTTATATGGCCTCCACCTTGGCCTTCTTTATCTACCTCGCCGGCCGTAACCAGAAGGTCGGTCTTTCCGGCACGGTGCTGGCCTGGATCGGCTTTGCCATCCATACCGTTGCCACCGGTCTGCGCTGGAAAGAATCCTACGACATCGGCCTAGGCCATGCCCCCCTGTCCAACCTCTACGAATCGGTGGTCTTCTTTGCCTGGAGCATCGTTTTGATCTTCGGCATCATCGACGCCAAGTACAAGTACCGGGTAATCGGCGCCTTTGTGATGCCCTTTGCCTTGCTGGGCATGACCTGGGCCCAGCTTTACCTGCCGGCCGATATCAATCCGCTGATGCCTGCCCTGCAGAGTAACTGGCTGACCTACCATGTGATCACCTGCTTTTTGGGCTATGCCGCCTTTGCCGTGGCCTGCGGGGTCTCGATCATGTACCTGATCAAGGTCAAGAGCGAAGAAAAGGGCACCGACGCCGCCGGCGGCCTGTTGTCCGTCTTCCCGCCCACCAAGGTGCTGGACGACCTGAACTACAAGGCGATCATGGTTGGCTTTCCGCTCCTTACCTTGGGGATCATCACCGGCGCAGCCTGGGCCAACTACGCCTGGGGCACCTACTGGAGCTGGGACCCCAAAGAGACCTGGTCGCTGATCGTCTGGTTCATCTACGCCGCCTTCCTGCATGCCCGCTTCACCAAGGGCTGGGTGGGCCGCCGTGCAGCCTGGCTGTCGATCATCGGCTTTGCCGCCACCATCTTCTGCTATCTGGGAGTGAACCTGCTGCTGTCCGGTCTGCACAGCTACGGCGGCCTGTAGAAACGATCTTTTTCCGCCCAGAGCGCGTCTGTCTGCGGAAGGTCTTGTGCGGCGTACTGGTTCGTACGCCTCCGCGCCCTTCCTGGCCAGCCGCACTCAGGACGAAAAAATCTTCGTTCTATGCATACAAGACAGAAAAACCGGGTCCGCCCGGTTTTTCCTTTTTAGTCGAGGCATTCTTGACCATCACGATTGTCATACCGATCAAGCCGGGGCTGGTGCCCCAGGCAGCGGAACAGGTCAGGCGGCTGACCTGGCCCCAGGGGCAGCTTGAACTGCTGGTGGCGGAAGGAACCAACCCCAGTCGGCAGCGCAACGAGGCGGTGCAGCATGCCAGGGGTGAGATCATCTATTTTCTGGATGACGACTCAGGGGTGGTGCCCGATTGCCTGCAGCGGATCGCGGAACTTTTTCGCGATCCCCAGGTGGTTGCCGTGGGTGGACCGTCGCTGACCCCAGCCAGTGATTCATTGCTGCAGCGTGCCATCGGCGCAGCTTTGAGTTCTCCTCTGGGGGCCGGCGGCGTACGTAATCGCTACCGCGCCGTGGGCAGCCTGCGGGAGACAACAGAGCGGGAGCTGATCCTCTGCAATCTGGCGATACGTCGCGAGGCATTCCTGGCCTGTGGCGGGTTTGATGAGCGGCTGTATCCCAACGAGGAAAATGAATTTTTGGACCGTCTGCGGGCAACCGGCGGGCGGCTGCTGCATGATCCTCAGCTGGCGGTTGAGCGTAGCCAACGTCCGCACCTGGCAGCCTTTGCCAAGCAGATGTTTCGCTACGGACGTGGTCGTGCACGCCAGACCCGTATGGCCGGTTTTTCAGGACTAATGCCCTTTGCGCCACTGGGGTTGGTGCTCTACCTGGCAACCCTGCCGCTGGTGTCAACACTGCTCTGGCGCCTGCCGTTGGGAGTGTACGCTGCAGGCTGCCTGCTGTGTGGGCTGCGGGGGGGCATTAACGGCCGTAACCCGTTGTTTGTCGTGTTGCTGCCGGCCCTGTTTCCGCTCTTGCACCTTGCCAACGGGGTGGGGCTTCTGGCCGGCTTTCTGCTGCCGTTGCCGAAGCAAACATGCTATAACCAGGCAGCAGTTACGGTGCGCCGTCTAGGGCTGGCCGATCAGTAATCAGGAGTCGTCTGTATGGACCTGAGTGTCGTTATCCCGATCTATTATGAAGAAGCGAATATCCGCCCGCTGTATGACGCCGTCACTGCGGCCCTAGACCCCACCGGGCTTTCCTATGAGATCATCACCGTTGACGACGGCTCCGGCGACGGATCCTTTGCGGTCTTGAAGGAGTTGGCCCTGGCGGATATACGGGTACGGGTGATCCGTTTCCGTCGTAATTTTGGCCAGACCGCCGCCATGGCGGCCGGATTCGAGGCGTCTCGCGGTGCGGTGATCATCCCGATGGACGGCGACCTGCAGAACGACCCGGCCGATATTCCCTTGTTGCTCGAAAAGATCAGGGAAGGCTACGACGTGGTCTCCGGCTGGCGTAAGGACCGTCAGGACGCCTTTATCAATCGCACCTTGCCGTCCCGCATCGCCAACGGCCTGATCTCCCGTATGACCGGTGTCCACCTGCATGACTACGGCTGCACCCTCAAGGCCTACCGTCGCGAGGTGCTGGATGGGATCGGCCTGTACGGCGAGATGCACCGTTTCGTGCCGGCCCTGGCCTCCCGTGTGGGGGCCAAGGTGACCGAACTGCCGGTACGCCACCATCCCCGGCTGTACGGCCAGAGCAAGTACGGCATCTCCCGTACCATGCGGGTGGTGCTGGATCTGATCACGGTCCGCTTCCTGCTGTCCTACGCCACCAAGCCGATCCAGCTGTTCGGTAAGTGGGGTATCTATGCCGTACTGTTGTCGTTTGTGACCGGCGGCGCCACGCTCTGGATGAAGCTGTTCAACGACTACAGCATGAATCGCAACCCGCTCTTGATCCTGACCGCTTTCCTGCTGTTCATGGGGGTGCAGTTCATCGCCCTGGGGCTCTTGGGGGAGCTGAACGCACGCACCTGGTACGAATCACAGGGTAAGCCGGTCTACACCGTGCGTGAGCGTTTGAATGAGCCGGATGCCCATGTCTGATCAGCAGGCTCAGACTGGATTGCGCATCTTGATGATCGCCCCGACCCCCTACTTCTCAGACCGGGGCTGCCATGTCAGGATCTATGAAGAGGCGCGAGCCATGATGGCGCTGGGGCATCAGGTGCGGATCGTCAGCTACCACCTGGGACGCGATCTGGAGCCGGTGCCGGTTGAACGGACCATCGCTATCCCCTGGTATCAGAAGCGGGAGGCCGGTCCTTCCTGGCATAAGCTGTATCTTGATCTGCTGTTGCTGATCACTGCACTGATGGTCGGGTTCAGTTTCCGGCCACAGCTGATTCACGGCCACCTGCATGAAGGCGCGCTGGTGGGCTGGATGGTGGCCAAGCTGCTGCGGGTGCCGCTGGTCTTTGACTACCAGGGCAGCCTGACCGGCGAATCGCTCAACCACGGTTTTTTTAAGCCGGATTCACTGCTGCACCGCCTGTTCAGGGCGGTTGAGGCCCGGATCAACCGCCTGGCCGATCTGGTGGTGACCAGCTCCACACCCGGCCGGGACGAACTGATGGCCACCGGGTTGCCTGGGCAGCAGGTGGTCTCCTTTCCGGACGGAGTCGATACCATGGTCTTTCGTCCGTTGGAGCGCAGTGAAGCCCGCCAGCGACTGGGCATCAGCGACGACCTGCCGTTGGTGGTTTACTTGGGCCTGCTCAACCGGTACCAGGGTACCGACCTGCTGCTCGAGGCCGCCGTGATACTGAAAGAGCGGCGCTGCACCTTTCATCTGTTGCTGATGGGCTTCCCGGACGAGGTCTACCGCGTCACGGCCGAACAGCTCAAGCTGTCCGGTTTTGTGACCTTCACCGGCCGGGTGGACTATGGCGATGCACCGTTGCTGCTCTCGGCCGGTGACCTGGCGGTTTCTCCCAAGCTCTCGACCACCGAGGCCAACGGTAAGCTGCTGAACTACATGGCCTGCGGCCTAGCGACGGTCTGTTTCGACAGCCCGGTTAACCGTGAACTGCTGGGGGAGGATGGCATCTATGCCGAGCCGGGCAGTGCCGAAGACCTGGCCCGCTGCATAGAACAGGCCCTGCTTGATCGGGATGCACTCGTGCAACGGGGTAGACAGCTCAGGTTGCGGGCCCGTGAGGAACATGGCTGGAAGAGTCGGGCAAGCCAGTTGGAAGGTCTCTACCAGCGTCTGTTGACGGTTGCAAAATGAGCGGGTCTGAGGTAATGGTTCACACCATGAACAAAAAAACGCAGCTATCGTTGGATGACTACACCGTCTTTCGCCTGCTCTGCGAACTGGACAAGGGTGATGTTGGCTCGCAGCGCGACCTTGCGCGTCGACTGCAGAGCGCTCTGGGTCTGGTGAACGGCTACCTCAAGGTCTGCAGTGATAAGGGGTGGGTGCGGGTGCGTGACCTGTCCAGCAACCGCAAAAGCTACCAACTGACTGCCAAAGGTGGTGCCGAGCGCCGGCGTCTGGCGCTGGTGCATGCCCGTTACCTGGACGAGATCATCGCTGTCGTGCAGCAGGAATATCGTCAGATAGCCGCGCAACTCCGGGAAGAAGGGGTAGAACGGGTCGCATTCTGCGGCATTGACGGGGTGGCCGGTATTGCCTGGTTGAGCATGCAGCAGGCCGGTTTGGAACTGTCGGTGGCCATGGATACCCGTGGCGTCGGCGAACGGTTCATGGGGGCGGAGGTGGTCTCACTGGCCTATGGCCTGCTGGGAGAGACCCATCGGATCGTGATCTCATCCCAGCAAAGGGCTGCAGAGTTGAAGGCAGCGCTGCTGGAGATGGGGGCCAAGCCGGAAACCATCCTGGTGCCGTCCTGTTTTCTGGAACTGCACCATGCCGCCTGATACCGTATTTCGTTGCGTCAGCCCCTCGCGCTGAGCACTCACGCCATGTTTGCCGTCATGCACCGTTATCTCCCCGCTTTCATTGCCAGCCGCCTCGACGTACTGCTGCAGGCGCCTGGCTTCAATAACAACCTCTGGCTGTTCAGCGACCGTTTGATCCGGATGGGCGTCGGGCTGGTGGTGGGGGTCTGGATCGCCCGCTATCTGGGGCCGCAGGGCTACGGCTTGCTCAGTTTTGCCGGCTCCTATGTGATGTTGTTTTCAGCGCTAGCCCTGTTTGGTCTGGAAGCGTTGGTGGTGCGCGAGTTGGTGTCCGATGGGGACCAGCGGGGCACGATTTTGGGCACTACCTTTCTGATTCGTCTGGCAAGCGGCACGTTGGCCTACCTGCTGGCTGTTGTCACGATCATGCTGCTGCGTCCTGGCGACAGTCTGGCCCTGCTGCTGGTGGCCCTGTTGGGGAGCTCGTTGCTGTTCCAGTCTGCCGAGGTGATCGATCTCTGGTTCCAGTCCCGGGTGGCGTCACGCTATGCGGTTATGGCGCGGATTGTTGCCTTTCTGGTGTCGAGCGGGGCGAAGCTGGCCTGTGTCCTGGCCGGTGCCTCGCTGACCGCCGTTGCCCTGGCCACGGCAGCCGAGGCGTTGCTCTTGGCCGGTGGTCTGGTGGTGGTGTACCTGCGTACGGCTGAACGGCTGAGTACGTGGCAATGGGATGCTGTCCGTTTCCGTGCGCTGGTCCGCAGTGCCGTCCCGATGGTCCTGTCGGGGGTGGTGTTGATGATCTACCTCAGGATCGATCAGGTTATGCTGGGGGCGCTGGCCAGTGAGGCAGAGGTCGGTTTTTATGCCGCTGCGGTACGGATTTCCGAGGTCTGGTACTTTGTGCCGGCTGCCATTGTCTCGTCACTCTTTCCCCGTATCGTCGAGCTGCGGGCCAGTGACCAGGTCCAGTTTGAACAGCAGCTGCAACGGCTCTACAACCTGCTGGCCTTCCTCGGCTACGCGGTGGCGCTGCCGGTGACGCTGCTGGCCCCCTGGCTGGTGCAGCTCCTGTTCGGCAGCGCCTATCAGCCCTCTGCTCCGCTGTTGGCGGTGCTGATCTGGGCTGGCCTGTTCGCCAACCTGACCGTCGCCCGCAATGCGCATTTCATCGCCCTTGATTGGGGGCGGGCCCAGCTGTGGACCGCCTCGGCCGGTGCCATTGCCAATATCCTGCTCAACCTGCTGTTGATACCGCGCTTCGGCGCCATGGGGGCCGCCGGAGCAACCTGCCTTTCCTACTGGGTGGCCGCCCAGGGGGCCTGTTATGTCTCGCGCACGCTCAGGCCGGCGGCCGCCATGATCATGCGGGCGCTACTGATGCCGCGCTGGTGGTAAGATGCCCTCATTGACGAACCTGAAGATAGTGCTGTTGTTTGGCAACCTGGAGCTGGGGGGGGCGGAACGGCAGGGGTTGCTGCTGGCCCGGCATCTCAAGGATCAGCAGGGGGCAGAGGTGCAGGTCTGGGGGCTTGGCGCCGGACGGGGCGCCGTAGCCGACCAGTGTGAGGCCTGGGGGATCCCCTGGCGGGCGCTGCCGCTGCACTGGGGACTGCGCCGCAGGTTGCCGCACCTGTTGCGGCTCTGGTGGTGTCTGCGTGGCGCACGGCCGCAGATACTGCTGTCGTACACCACGGTGCCCAATTTGGCTGCGGCGTTACTGTGGCCGTGGTGCGGGGTCCGGCTCTGCATCTGGAACCAGGCCGACGCCGGTCTGCTGCTGGCGGACACCTGGCTGCATCGTTGGGCCATCAGCCGGGTCAGGCAGTTCATCGCCAATGCGGAGGGTGGCCGGCAGTACCTGCTGGAGACCTTTGGTTTGGCGCCGTCCCAGGTGCGCCTGATCCGCAACGGCGTCAGCCTGGGGCCGGTGGTGGACGATTGCGCCAGCTGGCGTCAGCGCTTGCCTGCGGCACCGGATGCCGTCGTGGTCGTGATGGTGGCTAACTTGAGCCGCTATAAGGATCACGCCACCCTGCTGCGGGCCTGGCGCCTGCTGCTGTCGACCCGTGGGGACCGCAACGACCTGCTGGTGCTGGCAGGGCGTTTTGACGATCAGGCCGCGCCATTGCAGCAGCAGGCCGAACAGCTGGGGATTGCCGGCCAGGTGCGTTTTCTGGGCGCGGTGTCGGATGTGGCGGGGCTGCTGGCCGCCGCCGACCTTTGCGTGCACAGTTCTCCCAGCGAAGGGATTCCCAATGCCGTGCTGGAGGCGATGGCCAGTGGTCTGCCGGTGATCGGCAGCGATATCCCCGGTCTGCGGGAGGCGGTTGGTGAGGAGGGGCTCCCGCTATTGGCGCCGGCTGGGGATGCGGAGGCTCTGGCCGTTCTGCTGCAGCGGCTGATGCAGGACCCTGCCCTGCGCCGTCAGCAGGGGGCGTTGATGCGGCAGCGTGCCGAGCAGCAGTTCGGCCTTGAACGGATGTGTTGCGAAACGGTCGACTACCTGCAGGATGCCCTGGGGGGTGCCCTATGACGACCTCAATGCATAGCCATCCGCTGGTGGTCCTGCTGGTCAGGCTTGGCTCCGGCCTCGGCCGGCTGATCGGCCGGTTGCTGCCGGTCCGCAATCGCTCGGGCCTGTTCTTCTTTTTCCCCTTTTATCACACCGGCGGGGCAGAGCAGGTACACGCTACTATTGTAAACTGTTTCGCACAGGAACGGCCCTGGGTCTTTTTTACCAAGCGCTCCCAAGATCAACGTTTTTGGAAACAGTTTACAGTGGCGGCGCGCTGCTTTGCTGTCGGTCCGTTTTTGAAATACGGCTATCCCTTCAGCGCCGGTCTGCTGGCCGGTCTGATCGGCAGCCATCCCGGAGCGCGGGTCTTCGGCTGTAACGCCCTGTTTTATTATCTCTTGCTGCCCCACCTGCCGGACCATGTGCGGGCAACCGACCTGCTGCATGGCTTAGGCGGCGGCGCGGAGCGGTTTGCCCTGCCGGTGCTTGATCGTCTGCAACAGCGGGTGGTTATCTCGCAAGGGGTCGCGGATCAGCTGCTGGCCTGCTACCGTGCTGAAGGGGTGGCTGCTGGTTTTGACAGCCGGCTGACCGTTATTGCGAATCGGGTGGAGGTGCCGCCGGTCTGTCCTGAAAAGGCGGCAGCCGGGCCGTTGCAGCTGTTGTTTGTGGGCCGGGGCAGCCAGGAAAAGCGGATCCATCTGATCGGCCGTGCCGCACGGCGTTGCAGCGACCAGGGACTGCCGGTGGTTTTTACTCTGGCGGGCGATGTTGCTGCCTGGTTGGAAGCCGGTGACGACGCATGCTGTCGGCTAACCGGGCAGATCGACGACCAGGAAACGTTGGGGCAGTTGTATCAGGAGGCTCATCTGGTGCTGATTACCTCAAGCCGTGAAGGATTTCCGTTGACCGTGATGGAAGGGATGGCCCAGGGCTGCGTGCCGCTCTGCACCGCAGTAGGCGGTATCGCGGAGCATGTCAGGCATCTGGAAAACGGCTGGCTGCTGCCGGCCGATGATGATGATGCCGTGGTGGAGGCCCTGGTGGCGGCGGTTATCACACTGGCGGACGACCGTCAGAGCTTGGCGCGCTTGTCGGCCAATGCCTACGGTTATGCCGGCCGGCATTTTTCCGGTGAGCGTTTTTGCGAGCAGTATCAACGGGTGATCAAGGGATGAGCAGGCCGCTGGTCAGTGTGGTCATACCCTGCTACAATCAGGGGCGCTATCTGGCCGAATCGATCGGTTCGGTGCTGGCATCCGGCTATGCCGAGTGCGAGATGGTGGTGGTGGACGACGGCTCAACTGATCCGGAAACGCGCGAAATACTGGCTGCACTGGACTATCCACGTACCCGGCTGATCCGCCGCTCAAACGGCGGCCTGGCTGCTGCCCGCAACAGCGGTATCCGTGCAGCCCAGGGCACCTACATTCTGGCGCTGGATGCCGACGACCGGATCGATCCTGCCTATCTGGCCCAGGCGGCCCAGGCCTTTGCGTCCGATGACCGTCTGGGGATCGTCTACTGCCGTGCCGAGAAATTCGGGGCAGAGTCGGGGCCGTGGCGTCTGCCGCGGTTCAGCCGCTGGCGGATGCGGCTCGGCAACGTGATCTTCTGTTCGGCGCTGTATCGTAAGGCGGACTGGGAGACGGTGGGCGGTTACGATGAGCAGTTGCGCCGCGGCTGGGAGGATTGGGATTTCTGGCTTTCCCTGCTGGAGTTGGGGCGGACGGTGCGTTGCCTGGAGCTGACCGGTTTCTACTACCGCAAGAACCCAGCCTCCATGGCGGCCGGTATGGAGGCCGATCTCAAGGTCGACCTGCATCGGCGGCTGCTGGCAAAGCATGACGGCTTTTTCGGTGCCTGGTCAGGCGCACTGTCGCTGCTGCTGCCGTTGTATTATCGTCTGGCCGCCAGCCGGATCTACCGTGGTATCAAGAGAGGGGCAGGGCGTTAGGATGAGGATCGTCTTTCTGGCACCGTTTGGTATCCGTCCCAAGGGGACCGTGCAGGCCCGCATGCTGCCGCTGGCAACGGCGCTGATTGCACGGGGGCATGAGCTGGAGATTGTGGCCCCGCCCTACACCAACCCGCAGGATACCGGTCTGGTGGAAGTGGTTGAGGGGGTAACGCTGCGCAACGTGACGCTGGGGCCGGCCATCGGTCCGCTGGCTGCGCCGCTGATCGCCTGGCGCATGCTGCAAACGGCCCTTGAGCGGCGACCGGATATGATCCATCTCTTCAAGCCCAAGGGGTATGGCGGACTGGCGGCCTTGCTGCTGCTGGGCCTGCGGCTGTGCGGCCTGAAGCTGCCGCTGCTGCTGGTGGACTGCGATGACCGTGAAGGCACCGGCGGCATGAATGATCTGCACCCCTACAGCTGGCTGGAGAAACGTCTGTTTGCCTTTCAGGAACAGGCCCTGACCCGCTGGGCCGACGGCGTGACCGTGGCCTCTCGCGCCCTGGAGTCACTGGCCTGGGGGATGGGTGCTCGACATCAGCGGACCCTGTATCTGCCCAACGGACCACTGTTGCGGCCCATCGGCGACCGTCTTGCGGGACGGCAACGGTTCGGGATAGCGCCGGACGTGCCGCTGCTGCTGCTCTACACCCGTTTTTTCGAGTTTTCACAGCAACGGCTGCACCAGGTGCTGGAGCGGCTCTGCCTGCGGTTGCCGCAACTGCGGGTGCTGGTGGTTGGGCAGGGCCCACGTGGCGAGGAGCGGGAGCTGGAGCAGGCGGCCTTTCTGGCCGGTTTTGGCGATGCCGTGGTCATGGCGGGCTGGCAACAACCGGCTGCCTTGCCCGATTGCCTGGCTGCTGCCGATGTGGCGATCTACCTGTTTGACGATACCCTGCTGAACCGCACCAAGTGCCCGGCCAAGCTGGCCGAACTGGCGGCAGCCGGCCTGCCGCTGGCAGCGGAGCGGGTGGGGCAGATCGGCGAATACCTGGTTCACAACGAAAGCGGACTACTGGTGGCCTCCGGCGATGTCGATGGTCTTGTGGAGGCTGCGCAACGCCTGTTGACTGACCGGGAACTGGCCTGCCGGCTGGGGGCGGCTGCTGCGCAACGGGTGCGGACCCAGTTTGCCTGGGAGGCCGCTGCCGGGCGACTGGAGCAGTTGTATGATGAGGTACGCCGGTCATGAACCGTTCCACATCCCGCAACTGGCCTCTGCTGCTGCTGGTGCTGGCCGTGATGGTGGCCCTGTTCAGCCCGATCCTGTTCACCGCCAAGATCGTGCGAGCCCCGGATATCCTCAACGAGTTCTACTGGGGGGTCTACGACGCCTATGGCAAGCCGCTCTGGTCGCTGCTGCGGATCGATCTGTCCAGTGCCGGCTGGAATCCCTATATCAACAGCGGCCACAGTAATGACGGCGGCATGGCCTCGATGCAGTTCCTGTATCTCTACCGGCTGATCTTCGGTCTGATCCCGGCCCCGGCCAGTGTGGCCTGGTTCATGGTGCTGCATCTCTTTCTGGGTGGGGTGGGCTGCTACTACTACTGCCGTCTGGTGGGCAGCTCACGCTGGGGGGCCCTGTTCGGCGGCCTGGTCTTCGCACTCTGCACTGAAAACGTCTCGTTGATCAATGCCGGCCATGTGATGAAGATCGCCACCATCGCCCACGCCCCCTGGGTGCTGTACTTCCTGGAGAAGGGATTCCGTTCCGGGCGCTGGCTGCACTACCTTGCAGCCGGGATGGTGCTGGCCTTCCAGTTTTTCAATACCCACTGGCAGATTGCCTTCTACACCTGTCTGGCCGTGGCGGCCTATCTGCTGGTGCGCTTGTTGGCTGGCGGGACGGCGCGTGAAAAGACGCACAGTCTGCTGTTGACCGTGGTGATGACCCTCTTCTTTTTGTGTGCGGTGGCCATCTCGCTGGCGCCTCTGGCCAGCTGGTCCCGCGATACCAACCGTGGCGCCCACTCCGGAGCCAACCAGGGTAAGGGCGGATTGGCGCGCCACGAGGCGATGATGTGGTCGCTACCGCCAGAGGAGACCGCTGCCCTGGTGATACCGGGCTTGTTCGGGCTCTCACGTCAGGAGGCCGGTGATCGCCCTGCAGCCGGACAGGTCTACTACTGGGGCCGGATGGTCTTTACCCAGACCGCCTCCTACTTCGGCCTGCTGCCCTGGCTGTTGCTGCCGTTGCCGCTCTTGCTGCAGCGCGATCGGATCACGGCGGCCGCCCTGTGTGCGGTGGTGGGCGGGCTGCTGTTCTCGATGGGGAACTACACCCCGTTCTATCACCTGCTCTATGAGTATCTGCCCGGGATCGACCGTTTCCGGGTGCCCAAGATGATGCTGTTTGTGACCGCCTTCGGCCTGGCGGTGCTGACCGCGCGGGGGATCGACCTGCTGCGGGATGAGAGGCGCTGGCGCTCGCCACAGATCAAGCCGTGGCTGGCATGGGTGCTGGCCTTTCCGCTGCTCTTGACCCTGCTGTTGCTGATCGAGCAGCTGTTCGGCGCTGTGATCAGAGATTGGATCTCTGACCTGCTGGCCCGGCCGACCCGCTATGAGAGTGATGCCGGCCTGGCTATGCGGCGTTGGGCTAATCTTGAGCAAGAGACCGGCATCGCCCTGGCCCTGGCCAGCCTGCATGCCTTGTTGCTGCTGGCGTTGGTGCGGCGCAGGCTGGCAATCGGCATCGGAACGGTCGTTCTGCTGGCCCTGCTGGTGGGGGACCTGTGGCGGGTCAACCGGCAGTTTCTGGTGCTGACCGATCCACCCAAGCAGCTGGGACAGCCTGCCAGTCCGGCCATGCAGTGGCTGCACGAACAGGTGCATCGCACGCTGCCGGTGGGCGAAGTGCCGCCCTGCCGCACCCTGCTTTTGGGAACGACCGACCCGATGCGTTACGCAGCTGCCAAGCTGCCGGTGCTGTTCACGGCCAATGCGGTGCAGAAGCGTCGTTGGCAGGAATACCTGGATCTGTTCTCCTTCCGCTCCGCCCTGCCCGACATGATGAACGTGCGCTGGCTGGTCTACGGTCAGCAGGCGTATCAGCGTGACCAGAACTACTTCGGCCCCCACTATCAGCAGGTCTTTAGCGGTGGCAGCGAGGTGGTGCTGGAGAATCGGCAGGTGCTGCCCAAGGCCTGGCTGGTGAGCCGGGTCGAGGTGATTGCCGACTCGGAACAGCGCCTGAAGCGGCTGCAGGAGGCATCCTTTGACCCTGCCCGTATGGCAGTGGTTGAGTCGCACCCACTGGTGCCGCTGGTGGCCTCGGAACAGCCAGGGAATGTTGCGCTACAACGGAACCAGGCCGAGCTGATCACGCTGGCTGCTGAAACAGGTTCCAATAGTCTGCTGGTACTGGGCGAGAAGTACTATGACGGCTGGCAGGCTACGTTGAACGGCAGATCAACGTCCATCGTTCCGGTCAATCATATCCTGCGGGGGGTCTATCTGCCGCCTGGCAAGCACAGCATCGAGTTTCGTTTTGATCCCTTGCCATTCAAGATCGGTAAATGGCTGACCCTGATCTCGTTTGCCCTCTTCAGTCTGCTGCTGGTTCGAGAGTGGCTGACATCAGGAAGAAGGCATGGCAACCACTGACGAACTGACCCGCGATGAGCTGAAGCGGTTCGGCCTGGTGCTGCAGCAGCCCAAGAGCGGCTACCGCTTTACCCTTGATCCGCTGCTTTTGTGCGATTTCAGCGGCGCCGGTGCAGAACAGACCATTGCCGACCTGGGTACCGGCAGCGGTGTGATGGCACTGGTGCTGGCCCGTATGGCCTCCCAGGCCCGGGTGATTGCCTTTGAGCAGGATGCTGCTGCTTCTGGACTGGCTACGGAAAACGCCCGTCTGAACGGCCTGGCCGAGCGGGTGACCGTGCTGCATGAGGACGTGCTGCATATTCGCCGCCATCTGCCGGTCTCCAGCTGTGACCTGGTGGTCAGCAACCCTCCCTACCGCAAGCAGGGTAAGGGACGCCTGAACGAGCATCCCGGCCGGTTGGCGGCCCGCCATGAAACAACTGCCACCCTGGCTGATTTTCTGGCCGCTGCCAAGTATCTGGTGAAGCCTTCCGGCCGGATCTGTCTGGTGCACCACCCCGACCGCCTTGCTGATCTGCTGGTCGCAGCGGCTGAACAAAAACTGACCGTGTTGCGCCTGCGGATGGTACACGGGACTCCGGAGGCTGAGGCCAAGGTGTTCCTGGTGGAGCTGACCAAGGGACGCCGCCATGGTGCGTTGCGGGTGCTGCCGCCACTGATCGTCAGGAGTGATGGTCAGACCTATACCGATGAGGTCAGAACGATCTTGCTGGGGAACTAAAAAGGGCGCCGATGGTGGGCGCCCTTTTTTATGAATGGTGTCGCTGTGTCAGCTTACTGTTTGATAAACAGTGCCAGCTCCATTACCTCGTCATCGCTGACGTGGATCGGAAACAGCAGTGCCCGGTAGCTGTCAGGCACCGGCAGGCCGTTCAGGGCGGGATGGATGGTGATCGGCGGGTTGATCTCCATGTTAAGGCCGGATTGGGAGGCTTTGGCCACCACGTTGCCGCAGACGATATTCACAAACTCCATCACCGTATCCTCAAGCACCTCCGGCGGCTCCTGATCGACGTTGTCTTCTTTCAGAATCGCCTTGGCGATGGTTTTCTGCAGTCCGGCCGAGACTGATAGCAGATAACGGGCAGTGGCATCACCGCTCAGATCCATGGCTGCCACCATATGGTTGGTGGAAAGGCGGCTTACTTCCTGGCATTTGCCGGGACGAAACTGGATGCCCAGTACCCGGGTGATCATCTTGTAGGTCATGTCAACCGTGGTTTCCCACAGTTGCTGGTTGATGAGCCAGCCTGGCAACTCGATGCGGTCGGCCACATAGGGGGCCTGATCGACCTTGAAGGCGGCCAGGTAGGAATCGAGCTTTTCGGGTGTCAGTGCCCCCACCTTGACCAGCGCCTCGCCGATATAGAGGTGGGTGGCCTTCTGGCGGTCAAGAACTTCCTGCAGCTGAGTCGGCGTAAGGATACCCAGATCAACCAGCAGGTCCCCCAGCTTCATATCCTTGGAGAGCTGCGAGGCGTGAGCGCGTTCGATATCGTCGGCGGTGATGTAGCCCATGGCCACCGCCATCTCCCCCAGCTTGAGGTTGGTCCGTTCCTGTAATTCAATGGCATGCAGCAGGGCCTCGCTGGTTACCGCGCCCTGTTCCACCAAAAATTGTCCAAAAAATTTTACCGCCATTGGATAGGTCTCCTCTGATGGCTGTCAGTTTTGCTGCGTACGGGCTACAGTGAACGCAGGATGTTGAGCACGTTTTCGGGCTCAAAAGGCTTCGAGATCACGTTCTTGGCCCCCAGCTTGATCGCCTCGGTGAACTTGTCGCCTACGCCGCCCAGGGAGGTGACCATCACCACCTTGACAGTCTTGTCCAGCACCACCAGGCTGCGTAGGGCGGTCAGACCGTCCATGCCGGGCATGTTCATGTCCATGCAGATAATGTCGGGATCTTCGCTGTGATTCATCTTGATCGCCTCGGCTCCGTTTTTGGCATGGCCAACGGAGACAAGATCACCGGACTCATTGATGATCTTCTCAAGCTGGCGGGCAACGGAGAGGCTGTCGTCGACGACGAGCACCTTCTTCATGGACACCTTACCTCCCAGAGTAGTTGTTCTGGGCAGTGCCGGATGGCACGGCGCGCATGAACTCTAGCCTAAAGCCGGAAAAATGTCAAAAATGAATCTGTTTTACTTTCCCCTTTTTCAGGGTCTGGCAGCATGGTATACAGGCATAAATCTGTATTTCACTCCAAAGGAGAAGTCGCTCCCATGAACCTGCAACGCCTCGTTCCGGTAGTTTTGATCACAGCCAGCATCCTCTCGTCGGCCGTTTGTCATGCAGCTGATGCGGTGCCCCATAAAACGTCCACTGCGGCTCCCAAGCCGTTGCCTGATCCGATTGCCCAAGTGAATGGTGTTCCGATTGCTGCTGCCGACCTGCAAAAGGCCTACAAGGCCTTGTCAACAAATCGGGGTGGCGCTCAGGTGCCGGCTGGCAAAGAGCAGGAGGCCCGCCAGTTCGTGCTGAATCAGCTGATTGCTGCTGAATTGATGTACCAGCTTGCTGAAAAGACGCCGGTGGCTGATCTGGACAAGAAGATCGATGCTGCCGTTGCGCGACTGAAAGGGCGTTTCAAGACAGAGGAAGAGTTTCGCACGGGCCTGGCCCAGCAGGATTTGTCAGAAAAGGAGCTTCGTGAACTGATTCGCCGCAACCAGGTGATCGAGAACCATATTGAGCAGACCATTGCCTCCAAGGTGAAGATCAGTGAGCAAGAGGTACGCGCCTTCTATGACAATAACCCCGAGACCTTCACCATGCCTGAGCAGGTGCGGGCCAGCCATATTCTGATCATGGTCGATCAAAAGGCTGCTGAGGCAGAAAAACAGAAGGCCCGCGCCAAGGCTGACGACCTGCTGAAACAGGTCAAGGCCGGAGCTGATTTTGCCAAGCTGGCGCAGGAGCATTCCGGTTGCCCCAGCAGCAAGCAGGGCGGTGATCTGGGCTTTTTCGGCAAGGGGCAAATGGTGAAACCGTTCGAGGATGCTGCCTGGTCCATGAAGCCGGGCGAGGTGAGCGGTGTGGTGGAGACTCAGTTCGGCTATCACATCATCAAGTTGACCGAGAAGCGGGCCCAAGACAAGATGCCCTTTGACGCCCTGAAAGCCCGCATTGAAGAGAGCCTTAAACAGCGCAAGATTGGCGAGCAGGTTACTGCTCTAATGGAGGCGGCCAAAAAGTCGGCCAAGATTCAGAACAACCTCCAATAATACAGGTATTTGTTTGTCTGGAGTGTAGCGAGGCCGTCTTCCTTTAAAAAGGAAGGCGGCCTTTGTTGTGTCTAGGGTGTGTGGTTGCTTATAGTTAGAGGCGCGTCGGCTGCTGTAGTTGCAAGTGTAACCACGCCCAGGTACTCGCCCTGGTGGTAGACCGCTACCTCTCCAGCAGGCAGGGCGTGACCGGAGGTGTTCTGCAGGGTGAGGTTGAAGCGAGTCAGCGGACCGGAGGTAACCTGTTGCTGGGTTATCGGCAGTTGCCAGGAGGTCAGCGGTGTTGCCTTGCCTGATAGGAGCGGGGTAGTGCGTTGAGGCAGACCATCAGACAGGGCTGACGGCGTGACGAGGGTGGTGAAGCCGGGCCAGGGTAGCTCTGCCATCGCCAACTGTGTCAGGCGTGCTGTGCCACTGCCGTCAAGGCGCAATTCGTAGCGCGGCTGCCAGCCGCTTCCGACCAGCACGGCTGCGATCCTGACCCGTCCGTTGGCGGGGCTGATGGTGACGCGGGCGGTGGGCCCCCCGACTGCACCCCTGGTTAGCTGATCAATCCGGTTGTCTATCCGCTTCAGCTCCTGCTCGGCCCGACGCCGGGCGGTAAAGACCGCCTCCAGTTGGGCGATGGCAAAATCGGTTCCCTGGCGCACTGATGCAAGGGGATCGGGATTGGTCTTGGTCTTGCGGGGTGCCTTGGAACTCTGTGACTTGGCGGCAGCCTCAAAGATGCCTTCCCTGGTGTCGAGGGCCTTGAGGCGATCTTCCAGACGCTCCTTCTGTTCGGTCAGTTGGTCCAGCTCCCGCTGGATTTTTTCGGGCATCCTGAAGGGCAGCAGCGCTACCTGTTCGATGCCGGCGTTGTCCAGGGGCCTGACGCGCAGGCTGTTGGTGCGGATCGGCGTCGGCAAGGCCAGTTCGGCGATCCCTTTGTTGGCAACCGCTTCCATCTCGATCAGTGTGCCATCGCTGAAGACGGTAAGCTGGCGCTGGGCCGCCTCTGCAGAATGGTTTGCGACAAAAAAAGTCAGCAGACAGATCAAGCTGCGTAGCTTCATCAGAGGCCTCCCAACTGCAGCAGTATACTGAATTGGTCTGGGGTGAGTGGTTGGATCGACAGTCGGCTGCGGTTGACCAGCGGCATTTCCTGCAACAACGGATGCCGACGAATCATGGCCAGCGCAACCGGGTGGGGCAGGGGCTGGTCGGCCCGCACATCCACCATGTACCAGATCGGCTGGTCAGGGGACGCCTTGGGGTCAAAATGGTCGCTGCCGGGGTCAAGGGCGGTATGGTCGGGGTAGCCGGCCCGTGTCACCGTGCAGAGTCCCACGATGGCCGGTTCCGGTATTGAGCTGTGATAGAACAGCACCCGGTCGCCCACCTGAATGTCGTCCCGCAGGAAGTTGCGGGCCTGGAAGTTGCGCACACCGTCCCAATGTTCGGTGGCATTGGGACGGACCTGCAGGTCCTGGAAGGAGAAGCAGGTCGGTTCCGACTTGAAGAGCCAATGGCGCATGGTTAGCTCAGGAGGTGCACAAACAGGCCGCTGCGCAGCTTCGGCTCAAACCAGGTGGATTTGGGCGGCATGATCTGGTCGTCGTCGGCCAGATCCATCAGCTCGCTGATGCCGGTTGGGTACATCGAAAAGGCCACACTGTACTCGCCGCTTTCCACTAGTCGCTCCAGTTCCGCAACGCCGCGGATACCGCCCACAAAGCTGATCCGTTTGTCGGTGCGCGGGTTTTCGATCCCAAGCAGCGGCTGCAGCAGGTGGTTTTGCAGGATGGAGACATCTAGCCGTGCCACGGTGTTGCCTTCGTCGGCCAACGCTGACGTGGCCTGCAGGCGGTACCACTGTCCGGCCAGGTACATGCCGAAGCTGTGCCGTGCGCTTGGTGTAACCGCGTTTTCTGCCGGGCTGACCTCAAAGACGGCGCTCACGGCCTGCAGGAACTGCTCCGGAGTCCGACCCTGCAGGTCCTTGACCACCCGGTTGTAGGGCATGATGTTCAACTGGCTTTCCGGGAAGATCACGGTCAGGAAGAAGTTGTATTCTTCATCGCCGCGGTGGTTGGGGTTGGCTGCCTTGCGTAGATCGCGCACCCGGGCCGCTGCGGCGCTGCGGTGATGTCCGTCGGCCACGTACAGGGTGGGAATCTCGGCGAACAGGCCGGTCAGGTGGCTGATCAGGGCCGGGTCGGCCACCACCCACAGGCTGTGGGAGACGCCGTCGTCGGTGGTGAAATGGTACTCCGGCGGCTCGTTGGCCGCGCTGGCCAAGATCTCTTCTACGGCAGGGTTGTTGCGGAAGATGTAGAAGACCGGCTCATCGTTGGCATCCAATGTGGCGATATGTTTGATCCGGTCCTCTTCCTTGTCGGCACGGGTATGCTCATGTTTCTTGATCACACCGGACTGGTAGTCGTCCACGGCGGCGCAGGCTACCAGGCCGGTCTGGACGATGGAGCCCATCCGTTGGCGGTAGATGTAGTAGCAGGGCACCGGGTCCTGCAGTAGTACCCGACGGGCCAGAAAGTCGTCCAGGTTGCGTTTGCCCTGCTGGTGTACCTGGTCGTCGTGGGGGTCCACTGAGGCTGGCAGGTCGATCTCCGGGCGGGAGACATGCAGAAACGAGTCGGCATTGGCACCGGCCATACTGCGTGCCTCCTCGACATCCATCACGTCATAGGGCAGCGCAGCAACCAGCGGCGCCAGGTGAATCGGCGGGCGAAGGGCGTGAAACGGTCTGATAACGGCCATGGTCAGGCTCCTGCTTTTATTGGAAATAACGACGAGCGCCTACAAAACGGCGCTCGAAATAGGATTCATCAAGGGCAGCGGTCTTGATTTCCTCGCCCCGCTTGGGGGCGTGGACGAACTTGCCGTTGCCGACATAGATACCGACGTGGTTTATGGCGGATTCAGAAGAACCGAAAAACAGCAGATCGCCGTCCTTCAGGTCGTCTCTGGTCACCGGGTTGCCGGCCTTGTACTGCTCGCGGGAGGTACGGGGGATGCTGACACCGCACAGGTTGTAGACCGCCCGCACGAAGCCGCTGCAGTCCAGACCATCCACCACGGTGTTGCCGCCCCACTGGTAGGGGATGCCGATGAATCGTTCGGCGGTGCGGGCCGCGATGAAGCCCATGTCCCGTTCGTCTGAGGATCTGGTTGTGCGTGGCTCGCGGATTTCAGGGGGCTTGGCGGCCTGAAAAGACGGTAGCCGGGTATCACTGGAACCGCCTGCCGGCTGGGCTGATCCGAAGACCAGCTCATCGGGTGGCGCAATGTAGTAGCCGCTGATCAGGCCATCTTTTACCAGTCGCTGGGCTGCGACACGGGCCTTTTCCTTGCTGGCATAGTCGCCGAAACGCACGGCGTAGATGCCGTTGTCCTTGCGGAAGTAAAAGGCCTCGATCCCCTTGGCCTGCAGCCTCGCGGTGAATCGTTCGGCGTTTTTCACATCGGCGAAGGCCCCCATCTGGATGGTATGACCCAGACGACTAACCCCCTTGCCGAACTTGACACCGCTGCCGCGCAGCAGAGTGCCGTTGCGGTTGCCGGCAGGGCTGGCGCAGCCTACGGTGGCGGACAGGGTTACGATCAGTAGCGTGATGAACAGTCGCTGATACGTACGCATGATGCTACTCCTCATCCTTGACATCCCGTCGCACACCCATCAGGAACGGGATCACAAAGTCGTCCAGGGCGCCGTCCAGCACGGCGTCAGGGTTGCCTGATTCCACGCCGGTCCGCAGGTCCTTGACCATCTTGTAAGGGTGTAATACGTAAGAGCGGATCTGGCTGCCCCAGCCGATCTCCTTCTTTTCGCCGGCGATCTCGGCCGCCTTGCTGGTTCGATCGGCCAGTTCACGCTCATACAACTTGGCACGCAGCACCTTCATGGCGGTGGCCCGGTTCAGGATCTGGCTGCGTTCCGACTGGCAGGCCACCACGGTATTGGTGGGCAGGTGGGTGATCCGTACCGCAGAATCGGTGGTGTTGACGTGCTGGCCGCCGGCGCCGCTGGAACGATAGGTGTCCACCCGCAGGTCCGATTCGGGGATACGGATGTCGATCTCTTCTTCCTCGATCTCGGGAAAGACGAACACCGAGGCGAAGGAGGTGTGACGGCGGTTGTTGCTGTCAAAGGGGGAGAGCCGCACCAGGCGGTGTACCCCGGCCTCGGCCTTGAGGTGGCCGTAGGCGAATTCGCCGGAAACACTGAAGGTGGCCGATTTGAGGCCGGCCTCTTCACCGTCCTGGTAGTCGGTGATCACTGTTTTCCAACCTTTTTTCTCGCAGTAGCGCAACAACATCCGCAACAGCATGCCAGCCCAGTCCTGGGATTCGGTGCCGCCGGCGCCGGAGTTGACCGAGACGAAACAGCCGTTTTTATCGTGTGAGCCGGACAGCATCCGCTGGAACTCGGCCGTCTCGACCCCCTGCTTGAGGCGCAGGTTCATCTCATGCACCTCGCTTAGGGTGGCCTCGTCCGCAGCCTCTTCACCCAGCTCGATCATCACCCGCAGGTCGTCGGCTTGTCGGTTGAGAGCATCCCAACTCTGCAGCAGTTTTTCGAGGATGGTGCGGGTCTTTAAGACCTCTTGGGAGCCGGTAGGGTCGTCCCAGAAACCGGGGGCCGCTATGCGGGCATCCAGCTCCTGCAGCTCTTCCCGTTTGCGGTCGAGGTCAAAGGGACCTCCGCAGAGAGATAATACGCTCGGACAGGTCGTCGAGCAGTGCGGTTTCTTCGCGATACATGGGGGCTCCTGCAGAAAAGTAAACGTTGCTTACTATCGTCTGTTCAGGGGGGATGCGTCAAGGGCTTTGTGGGGTGGCCGCTCTTCTAGCACGCCACCATTGCACCAGCAGGATCAGGCCGGTCAGCATCAAACAGCCCTGGGCAAACAGATCACCGATCCGCAGGTAGAGGGCGTCGGCGGTCCCGGCCTGCAGCTCGCCCACCATGATCGCTTCTTTGAACAGCGAGGTCATGCCTTTGATATGGCCATTCTGATCCACGATGGAGGTTATGCCGGTGTTGGCGGCCCGCACCAGTGGGGTGCGAGTTTCTACTGCACGGAAAGCGGCCATGGAGAGGTGCTGCCAGGGGGCGGAGGAACGGCCGAACCAGGCGTCGTTGGTGATATTGACCAGCACCCGGCTGCCGCTGTTGACGTGAGCCCGGCCCAACTCGGGGAAGATCGCCTCGTAGCAGACCAGTACCCCCAGCGGGACGTCGCCCGTTGTGAGTGACCTGATCTCTCTGCCCGGCACAAAGTCGCCGATGCCGTGCACCAGTTTGTTGACGAACGGTAGCAGCCGGGCCATCGGCACGTACTCACCGAACGGCACCAGGTGCATTTTATCGCTACGCCCCAGCAGGGTTCCGTCGCGATCCAGCAGATAAGCGCTGTTCAAGTAGGCCGGTGTGCCATCCCGTAGTTCAACGGCTGGGCTGCCAAAGAGCAGCGATACCTGCAGCTCCTTGGCCAGGTCCCGAATCTGGTCAGAGGCAGGTCCTCCTTCCTGGAAGAAGAACGGTGCTGCACTTTCCGGCCAGATCACTAGATCCACTGGCCCACGGCTCAGCGCCTGGCGGGAGAGGGCGCGGTAGGTGTCGATGGTCGCCTGCCGAACAGCCGGTGACCATTTGACCGATTGGTCGATATTGCCCTGGATCAGGGCGACACGTAGCGCTGTCGTGTCAGGCAGAGGGACATTCAAACGGTGAAAGCCGTACCAGAAGGTGATCGCCAGGGCTGCTACCAGCAGTACGGCGCTATTGGCAGGGTAGGGGATATCGGCCCCGGTCAGGGCGCGCAGGATGCGGTAAAAGACCACGTTTGCCAACACCACCAGGGCGGTGATGCCGTAGACGCCGGTCATGTCGGCAATCTGGATCAATGGCAGCAGCCGGTACTGGGAGTGGCCCAGCATGGTCCAGGGGAAGCCGGTTAAGAGGATGCTGCGCAGATAATCAGCGCCAACCCAGGCCAGCGGGAACAACAGCACCCATTTGCAGCCCCGTTGCTTACCCAGCGCCGCCGCCCAGGCGGTCAGTCCATAAAAGGTGGCCAGCCAGGCCGCAAGACACCACCAGAGCGCAGCGCTGACCAGCCAGGGGAGGTTGCCGTAGGTGGTCATCACAATCGTGACCCAGTACAGCAGGCCGCAGTAGGCGGCAAATCCAGCAATGAAGCCCAGCCGGAACGCGGCTGCCGGCGATTGTCCCTCCAGGGCGATCAACAGCGGGATCAGTGCGATCCAGGCCAGCGGCGAGATGCCGGGCAGTGGGAAGGAAAGGGCGATCAGCACGCCGGAGGCGAGTGCCAGCAGCAGTGGCCGCCAGCCTCCGCTGAACAGGCAGGACAGATGGTGGGAGGCGCTCACTGGCCAGCGGACTCCCGCAGTTCATCACTGCGGGCGATCAGCACCCGTTTGAGGCGGCGCTGGTCAGCCTCGAGGACCGTAATCCGCAGGCCGTCGCCTTCGATGATGTCGCCTTCCGCCGGGATGGTGCCGGCCAGGTGGAATACCAGACCGCCCACGGTGTCGAACTTGTCCCGCTCGATGGTCAGGTCGAACAGTTCTTCAAGGTCTTCAATCGGCAGGCGTCCATCCGCAGTGACCGTATCATCGGCATTGCGGGAAAACAGCACTTGCTCCATGTCGTACTCGTCCTGGATGTCGCCGACAATCTGCTCCAGCAGGTCCTCAATGGTCACCAGGCCCGAGGTGCCGCCGTATTCGTCGATCACGATCGCCAGGTGAACCCGTTTTTTCTTGATCTCCTGGAGCAGTTCTTCAAGGTTTTTTGTTTCGGGGATAAAGTACGGCGGGCGCAGCAGTTCACGGATGCTGATTTCATGTTCGGCCCGGCCCCAGCATTTTAGCAGGTCCTTGGCGTACAAAAGGCCGATGATGTTGTCTACGGTGCCCTCAAAGACCGGCAAACGTGAATGGCCGCAGGCGATGATGGCATCCAGGGTCTCGCGCATCGTTGATTCAACGCCGATGCAGGCCATCTCGGTGCGCGGGATCATGATCTCACGCACTACGGTTGAGTCCAGGGCAAAGATGGCGCGAATCATGTCGCTCTCATCTTCGTTGACGACCCCTTCTTCTTCGCCGGCCTCGATCAGGTCCTGAATCTCCTCTTCGGTCACCCGGCGACGACCGCCCAACAGTCGAGCCATCAATTGAAACAGCCCTGTGTTTCTCCGCGAGTTGCCGCTACTACTGCCTTCTTCCACTTCCCTCTCCTTGTGCCAGTGTTGTCAGTCTTGCCTGCTCAAGCAGTGCGTACAGTTCCTGTTCCTTTTTCTCCATGCGGCGCGCTTCGACTTCGCCGCTCCGTTCATGGTCGTAGCCGGACAGATGCAGAATACCGTGCAGCAACAGAAACACCATCCGCTCCCAGGGGCTGATGCCGCCTGCCTCTGCTTCCCGCGCTGCAGTGTCGGCCGAGATGACCACATCGCCTAATGCCGCCGAAAGATGACCGAACTCCCCCTCCTGCAGTGAGAACGAGATCACGTTGGTGGGGCGGTTTTTGCCCAGGTACTCCCGGTTCAGGCGGTGGATCGCCCGGTCGCCGACGATGGATATCGACAGTTCGGTGGTGTCAGGACATCCCAAGGCGCTTAAGATCGTCACTGCTGCCTTTTTTAGCTGGCGCAGCGGCGCTTTGTGCCTTGTCTGGCTGTTCCTTGCCTGAATCAGCATGGGACTTTTTGCCTCCGTTGGTTCCTTTGTGGACCGGTTCCGGATAGTCGATCCGGTGGTGAAAGATGGCGCACAGGATCCGGTTGAAACTCTTGGCGATCTCGTGCAGGTTCTTGAGGGTCAGCTCACACTCGTCCAGCTGGCCGTCACTGAAGATCCGGTTGATCAGCTTCTGGACCATGCCCTGGATGCGATCCGGTGTCGGGTTGACCAGGGTGCGGGAAGCCGCCTCCACGGCGTCGGCCAGCATCACCAGACCGGCCTCGCGGGTCTGTGGTTTGGGGCCGGGATAACGGAACTCCTGCTCGTCAATCTGGGGTCCGCTGCCGTCGTGCTGGGTCTTGGCTTTTTCATAGAAGAACTTGATCAAGGTGGTGCCGTGATGCTGGCGGATGATATCGATGATCGGTTGTCCCAGTCGCTTTTCACGGGCCAGGGCCTCGCCTTCCTTGACGTGGGAGATCAGGATCAGGGCTGACATGTGGGGTGAAAGCTTGTCGTGGCGGTTTTCGCCCCCCTGCATGTTCTCGATGAAATAGAGCGGTTTGGCAATCTTGCCGATATCATGGTAGTAGGCTGCCACTCGGGCCAGGAGTGGGTTTGCGCCGATCGCCTCGGCCGCCGCCTCCACCAGGTTGCCCACCACCACACTGTGATGGTAGGTGCCGGGTGCCTTGACCATCAGGTCGCGCAAGAGTGGTGAGTTGAGGTTGGCCAGTTCCAGTAGCTTGATATTGGTGGTGTAGTGAAACAGGGTCTCAAACAGGGGGGTAAAGGCCGAGACCAACATTGAGGAAAGCAGTGCGCCCACCATGGCAAAGGCGGCCACATAGAGCGTCTGCAGCGAAAACAGGGCGCCGTTCATGGTCTGAAAACAGAGCCCCATGGCCAGGTTGACTAGCACCAGCTTCAGCCCGGCGGTGTAGATCACGCCACGGTCCTGGCACTGACGTACGCCGTGGGCGCCCACCACGCTGCCCAGCAAGGCATAGACCATCACGAACATGTTGCTGTTGAACAGGATGCCTAACAGTGGCGCCATCATGGCGCAGTAGACCAGGGCAACCTCGGAGTTGAGCAGGATGCGTACCATCATGGCGCCGGCGGCAAAGGGGAACAGGTAGTAGTAGGAGCCGGCCGCCACGGTCGGAAAGGCGGCACCGATATTGGCCGATACCAGCAGCGCCAGTTTGAACAGCAACAGGTTACCCACGATCAGCAGGGCCATGGCCAGGATATCGCGATTGGTGGGGTTGAACTTGCGGATGTTTTTGCAGGCAAAGCGGTAGGGGAAGTAGAACAAAAGTAGCACCAGCCCGAAAATGCCCAGGCTGATCGAAAAAGTTACCCGGCCATGGCTGGCCTGGTAGAGCATCTGCAGTTTCTGGGCCTGCTCTGGGCTTACCCGCTCACCAACCCGAACGATCATCTCCCCTTTTTGCACCTTGTACAGTACCGGCCGAACACCTTCCAGGATGTGCTGCTTCAGGGTTTCGCTGGCTTCCTGGTTGAAATACAGATTGGGTTTCATGATCCTGGCAACCAGTTGCTGGATAACACGGCTATCAGCTGCAGACGCCACGCCTGACAGGCTGTTGGTGAGCAGGGATCTGCGGGCAACGGCGATATCCAGGAACGCGGGTGCCGAATCCAGTTTACCGATACTGACACCATGGATATCGCGCAGTTCAATCCCGCGCCGGGCGTCAGCCTGGAACACCTTGGCATCCAGCACGATCCGCTGGCGGTAGAGTGGGGTAAGCTTGCGTTCCAGGTCTGCCAGTAGCGCCTTATCGTTTCGAACGCGGCGGAGCGCCTGCAGCTCGCTGTCACTCAACTGGCCGTCAAGGACCGGCAGCAGGTTGTGCCGTTTGGCTGTGTCTTGCGCCAGGTCAAGGGCACGCGACATGACGCTCAGCAGGTCTGCGGACACCTGCTCGCTAAAGGTGTAGACTTGGGGAGTTGTCTGTTCAGCCTTGGCCCGCAGCTGGCGGGTCAGTTCCTTGTCTTCCAGCAGGTAATCCTGCGTTGCGCGAATATCAGAGGCGGCAATCTCGCCGGGCTGGTACAGGGCGGTGGTCAGGTGTTGGCTCGGCAGCAGGATCAGCGTCAAGACCAGGGAGGTCACGAGCAGTAGAAAAAAACGGTTGCGTCGGGCTGTTTCCGGGTTTGAAAAGCGTCGGACCACCGAATCGAGCAGGTTGGTGCCCAATTTGCGCAGGTATGTCAGGGGGGTATGGTCCTGAGTATGTCCGGAAGGGTCGGGCATGGTGGCCGTTACGGTAGCGGGTATAAACCGTATGGAATGAAGTGGTCAGCTGGCATAGGATAAGGTTGTACTATACCCGGCAGGTTGCATGGCTGTCAATCAAGTAGCTCAGCGGTCATCGTTCGGTGATCTGTGAGGCGGTGATCTCAAGATCGGGCCAGCCTTCGTAGATCCAATCCTCAAGCTGTTCCAGCGCCTTGCGCGCGATGACCTTGCTCGGACTGACGGTGACGAACCCCAGCACCGCCAGTCCACAGTTGTCCTGGCGGTCAACCTCGGCGCAGGCCACGTTGAACCGGTTGCGAGCCCTGCCCAGCACGCTCTTGACGATGCCGCGCTTTTCCTTGAGTGAGTGGGCTGGCAATGAGAGCTCAAGCTCCAGGCAGAAGACAAACATGGCTCAAAACTCGGCGTGGCGAGGCGTGCGCGGAAACGGGATCACGTCACGGATGTTCTCCATGCCGGACAGGTACATGACCAGCCGTTCAAAGCCCAGCCCAAAGCCGGCGTGGGGTGTACTGCCCCAGCGTCGGGAGTCCAGGTACCACCAGAGCGGCTCCTGGGCGATGCCCAGCTCTTGCATCCTCATCTGCAGCCGGTCCAGCCGTTCTTCCCGCTGACTGCCGCCGATGATCTCGCCCACCTTGGGCACCAGCAGATCCATGGCGGCCACGGTCTTGGCGTCGTCATTCATGCGCATGTAAAAGGCCTTGATCTCTTTGGGGTAGTTGAGCACAAAGACCGGTCCACCCACCACCTGTTCGGTCAGGTAGCGTTCGTGCTCGGTCTGCAGGTCCAGACCCCACTGCACCGGGAACTGGAATGAGACCGGCGCCCGCTCCAGGTGACGGATCGCATCGCCATAGTCCATGCGGGCAAATTGCGCCTCGGCCACCGCACGTACCCGCTCCAGTAGGCCTTTTTCGATATGCTGATCAAAAAAAGCCAGCTCCTCTTCAGACTCCTCCAGTGCAAAACGGCACAGGAAGCGTACAAACGCTTCGGCCAGATCGGCATTATCGGCCAGATCGCTGAAGGCCATCTCCGGTTCGATCATCCAGAACTCGGCGGCATGGCGCGGGGTGTTGGAGTTTTCGGCTCTGAAGGTGGGACCAAAGGTGTAGATGTCGCTAAAGGCCTGGGCGAATAGCTCGCCTTCCAACTGACCGCTGACGGTCAGGCCGGTCTTGCGGCCAAAAAAATCCTGGCTAAAGTCGATCTCGCCACCTTCGTTGCGCGGTGCTCCGTTGGGCGGCAGGCTCGTCACCCGGAACAGTTCACCGGCTCCTTCGCAGTCACTGGCGGTGATGATCGGAGTATGCACATAGAGAAAGCCTCGCTCGCCAAAGAACCGATGGACGGCCTGGGCCAGCCGGGATCGCAGGCGAAAGACCGCACCGAAGGTGTTGCTGCGGGGGCGCAGGTGGGCGATGCTGCGCAGATATTCAAAGCTGTGCCGTTTCTTCTGCAGCGGGTAGTCCGGATCGGCCGGGCCTACAATCTGCAGTTCTGCAACCTGCAGTTCGTACTGTTGGCCGGCAGCGGGAGAGGCCACCAGTGTGCCGATCGCCCGCAGGGCGGCGCCGGTGCCGAGTCGGCAGAGTTCGTCAAAATCGCCCAACCGCGAACGTTCAAGCACCAGCTGGATACCGTTCAGGTTGGTGCCGTCGTTGAGCACAATGAAGGCCACTTCGTTTGAGGAGCGTACCGAGCGGACCCAGCCACAGACGGTGACATCGTCGCCAGCTGCGGGACTACAAAACAGATCAGAGATTTTTGTTCGGTGTGACATGGCAAACTCCGCGACGCAAGATAGGCCGGTCAAGAATACGGGAGCTGCCCTGCTTGGGCAAGGGAAAACAGCGCGCGACAACCCCTGTTAGCTATGGTGGCTGGCGATCATCTAGAAACCAATAAAGCCTTGCAGTACAAAGCTTCTGTGTTAGTATTGCTGTAAACTGATTTTGTGTTTACAGGGGGCGTTAATGCTCGATGAACGGTTTCTCACTACGGTTTCTGGGCTATCTGGTCAGCAACGTCGTGAACTGGTCCGCTACTATGCTCAGCTGGACGAAGAACAACGGGTCTATGTCCATTGGCAGCAGCGTACGGGCTTCAAACACCTGCTGGCAGACGGCAGGGCCATTCCCGGTAAGGGCGGCGAGGCTAATTACGTTGCCCTGCTGTTGGCGTTGAAATCGTTGTGGGAGGATGAGCAGCGTGGTGTGAGAGGCAATGCCGGTGACCTTGAGCAGCAACCGCGACCACGCAAACCCCGTAAGCAGCAACTGCGCGACGCACTGGAAAAACGGTTCATGGATGCACTGATTAAGTTGCGGGAGCAGGAGCAGCTCTCCTGGCGGCAGATAGCTGTTCAGTTCAAAAAGCAGTTCCGCAAACAGGTTTCACATACCTACCTCAAAAAGATCTACGACGAACGCACCTCTGTTTGATTGGCTGGCTTTTGTTTCAGCGGCATTACCTCATCACACGATCATGCATCAAAAAAAGGGCGACCCGAAACGGGTCGCCCTTTGGTGTTACATGGTGCGGTTGGTTTAGAACTGGGCCTTCAGGTACTCGCGGTTCATCCGGGCGATGAACTTGACGTTGATACCCTTGGGGCAGGAAACCTGGCACTCGTAGTGGTTGGTACAGTTGCCGAAGCCGCACTCCTTCATGGCGTTTACCATGTTTATAACCCGCTGCTTGGCCTCCGTCTTGCCCTGGGGCAGTACAGCCAACTGGGATACCTTGGCGCCAGTGAACAGCATGGCGGCGCTGTTGGGGCAACCGGCCACGCAGGCTCCGCAGCCGATGCACTCGGCAGCGTCCATCGCCTCGTCGGCGACCGGCTTGGCAATCAGGATGGCGTTGCCGTCCGGTACACCGCCGGTGTGGCAGGAGGTGTAGCCGCCAGCCTGAATGATACTGTCCAGTGCGGCCCGGTCAACCACCAGGTCCTTCACGATCGGGAACGCCTTGGCGCGCCACGGATCGATGTAGATGGTGTCGCCGTCATGAAACTTACGCATGTGCAGCTGGCAGACGGTGGTACGGTCCTGGCCGCCGTGGGGCATGCCGTTGACAACCTGGGAACACATGCCGCAGATCCCCTCGCGGCAGTCGTGGTCGAAGGCCACCGGGTCTTTGCCGGCCTTGATCAGGTCTTCGTTCAGTACGTCCATCATCTCCAGAAAGGAGTGGTGTTCGGTAATCCCCTTGACCGTGTAGTTCTCGTATTTGCCCGGGTCGTTGGCATTCTTCTGGCGCCACACGACGAGGTTGATTGTCATGGTCTTGTGATCGCTCATTATTTATAGCTCCTTACGGCGAGATGGACGTTCTCGAATTTCAGAGGCTCCTTGTGCAGCTCGGGCTCGCTGTTGACACCCTTGAACTCCCAGGCGCCGGCATAACAGAAGTTGGCGTCGTCACGCTTGGCCTCGCCGTCATCGTACTGATGCTCGGTACGGAAGTGGCCACCGCAGGATTCCTCGCGGTGCAGGGCGTCGCGGCACATCAGTTCGGCAAACTCAAGGAAGTCGGCGGTGCGGCCGGCGTTCTCCAGTTGCTGGTTGAACTCGGCGCCGGTGCCGGTGACCTTGACATTTTTCCAGAACTCCTCGCGCAGGGCGGGGATCTTCTTGAGGTTTTCCTTCAAGGAGGCGTCGGAACGGGCCATGCCGCAGTTTTCCCACATCAGGCCGCCTAGCTCACGCATGAACTCGGTGACGGTCTTCTTGCCGTTAACGTTCAGCAGCTTGTTGTTGGTGGCGTTGACGTCTTCCACCGACTTCTTGAATTCGGCTGCGTCGGTAGAGGTGCCGGACGGCTTGACGCCGGCCAGGTAGCCGCCGATGGTGTAGGGGATGACGAAGTAGCCGTCGGCCAGACCCTGCATCAGGGCCGAAGCGCCCAGGCGGTTGGCGCCGTGCACCGAGAAGTTGGCCTCGCCCAGCACAAACAGGCCGGGGATGTTGCTCATCAGGTTGTAGTCAACCCACAGACCGCCCATTGAGTAGTGGGGAGCCGGATACATCCGCATCGGACGCTTGTAGCCGTTCTCGTCGGTGATCTTCTCGTACATCTCGAACAGGTTGCCGTAGCGCTCGCGGATGGTGTCCTCGCCAACGCGGTTGATGGCCGAGGAGAAGTCCAGGTAAACGCCGCGGCCACCAGGTCCAACACCACGACTATCGTCGCACTGCTCTTTAGCGGCGCGGGAGGCAATATCACGGGGGGCCAGGTTACCGAAGGAGGGGTACTTACGCTCCAGATAGTAATCGCGATCCGCTTCGGCGATCTCGTTGGGGTGCTTGCCGCAGTCTTCCTTCTTCTTGGGCACCCAGCAACGACCGTCGTTACGCAACGACTCAGACATCAAGGTCAGTTTGGACTGGTAGTCGCCAGCCTGCGGGATACAAGTCGGGTGGATCTGGGTGTAGCAGGGGTTGGCAAAGTAGGCGCCCTTCTTGTGAGCGACCCACTGTGCGGTCACCGAGCAGCCCATGGCGTTGGTGGACAGGTAGAACACGTTCACGTAGCCGCCGGTTGCCAGGCAGACCGCGTCGGCTGCGTAGCACTCGATCTCGCCGGTTACCAGGTTGCGCACGGTGATACCCTTGGCAACGCCGTCCACCACCACCAGGTCCAGCATCTCACGGCGGTTGTACATCTTGACGGTGCCGGCCTTGATCTGGCGGGACAGTGCAGAGTAGGCGCCCAACAGCAGCTGCTGGCCGGTCTGGCCGCGAGCGTAGAAGGTACGGGATACCTGGGCGCCGCCGAAGGAGCGGTTGTCCAGGTAGCCGGCGTAGTCGCGGGCAAACGGCACGCCCTGGGCCACGCACTGGTCGATGATGTTGTTGGATACCTGAGCCAGACGCCAGACGTCGGCCTCACGGGCGCGGAAGTCGCCACCCTTGATGGTGTCGTAGAACAGACGGTAGATTGAGTCGCCGTCGTTGGGGTAGGCCTTGGCGGCGTTGATACCACCCTGGGCAGCGATGGAGTGGGCGCGGCGGGGGCTGTCCTGATAGCAGAAGGCCATCACGTTGTAGCCCAGCTCACCCAGCGAGGCGGCGGCAGCGCCACCGGCCAGGCCGGTGCCGACCATGATGATGTTGTATTTACGCTTGTTGGCGGGGTTAACCAGCTTCAGATCGAAGCGGTGCTTGTCCCAGCTCTGTTGAATGGGTCCGGTAGGACATTTACCATCGAGTATCACGTGTACCCCCTTAACCTTTCAGAATTCCGAAGAAGATGGACAGCGGAATGGCAACGAAGCCGAGGAACACCACCAGGGCCACCAGATTGCCGACCTTGATGATGGTTGGCTGGGTGCAGTCGTTGCTCAAGCCGATGGTCTGGAAGAAGCTCTGGATGCCATGGAACAGGTGCAGGAACAGCACCACCATGGCAGCGGCATAGATGCCGGTGTCGGCGAAGCTGGAGAAGCTGGAGGCCACCATGGCAAACACGTCGAAGTGGCCGCTGGCATCGTTAGTCAGGGTCAGGCCGGGGGTGACCCGCATGGTGAAGTGCAGCAGGTGGTAGAGGATGAAGGCGCCCAGCAAAAGACCGGTCCAGATCATGTTTTCACTGGCGAAGGTGGTCTTGCGGGTAGCCTTGACCGCATAGGTCTGCGGGGTGGCGGACCGGTTCTCGATGGTCAGCTGGATGCCGAAGATGATATGCACCAGCACGATGGCCAGCAGTACCAGCCTAAACCCCATGATGATCGGCAACGGCATGCTGTGCAGGTGCTGTGCATAGGCGTTGATTCCGCCAGCGCCGGCAAAGATGGAGCTGTTGCCGAGCAGATGGACGATAGCGAACAGGACCATACTGAATCCTGTAACGGCCATCACGATCTTTCTGCCAATGGATGTGCTCAGAAATTCCATAAACTCCCTTCCTTTGTACGTAATGAGTGAGTAGCCCTCACGAAATGCTGGTTCGCTGACGAAGGTCGTGACGTGGCGGTGGGCCCCGCCAATCGGCCCTGCGATGATACTGCATTGGGTACCCCTTTGACGTTTCAGACGGAAGCTGGCTGAAACCTGCGTTGGGTCTGTCCGGGGGAATGATTCGAGGCATAGTAAACATCGTTTTAGGAAATTTCAAGGATTTTGTGTATACGGTCTGCAAAGGTGTGTCATTACGCTAGGACACGGGCCCCTGCATCGCTTTGGTGACGGTGCAGGGGCCCGTGGGGGGCGAATCGTTAGTGACCGCAGCTGTGGCCGTGCTGGTGGCCGCCGCAGTTTGCAGCCATGGTCTGGTTAAAACTGCCGCTGGCAAGCAGGTTCAGGTTTTCGCCGACGGTTGTCGCCTGGGCCTTGAAGACCTTGATGCCGGCCTGCTGCAACCTGGCAACGGCGCCGGCGCCTATGCCGCCGACCACAACCGCGTCGACATTGTGGCCACCAAGGGCGCCCACCGGGTTGCAGGCCCCATGTTGATGTTCGAGATCGCGATTGTCGATGGTGCTCAGCTGACCTGATACGCTGTCGACGATAATGAATTGGCGGGACGAGCCGAAATGCTCATTGACGACACTTTCCAGGCCCTGTACGGCAACTACCGGGAAACAGATCTTCATTGGTCTTCTCCTTTGTCTGATGCTACATCCGGATCTTTGGGGGCTATGACCAGCGCCTGTTGTCTGACCAGGGCGATGGCCATCTTGCGGCGGGCTTCCGACACGAGACGCTGTACCGTGCCACGGGAGACTCCCATGCAGCAGCCGGCCTGCTCCTGGGTCTTTCCCTCGGCATCGCAGAGGTAGAGCGCCTCCAGCTCGTCATGGAACAGTGGCACCTTTTCCAGTTCTTTCAGCGGTATGCCGGCCGGCTTATACACCGCTTCAAATGCGGCTCGCTGGGGGCAGGCGCAGGTGCGTGGTTTGCGTGGTCGCGGCATCTCAGTCTTCTACGCAGATTTCATTTCTGCTGATGGCCTGGATGGTCTTGTAGGTCAGCACTGCAATGATCAGTGTCAAGAGGGCCAGTTCAAACCAGGCGATGAAGCTGATGAACGGGCTGCTGATCAGGCTCAACATCAAGAATGAAGCCAGTGCCTTTGCTGCCATCGGGAACGAGTAGGCCCACCAGGACAGATAAAAACGGATCTTTAGCAGGCGTGGCAGCGAGTACAGCACCAGGAAGAACATGAACAGCGAGAAGTAGTAAAGGATCCTGCCAAAGGCATCCAGGCCGCCGCCGGTGAGACGAACATAGGCGATAAAGCCGATGGCCGGGGGGGCAAACAGGATGAACAGGGTTGGCATCAGCTTTTCAGCGATCGGGGCGTGGAAGAACATCCGGTACAGCACGATCACCAGCAGGATCAGCCAGAAGATCAGGCCAACGCTAAAAAAGAACCAGGAAAGTTCGATAAAGCCATGCTTTACCCCAGCGATCGGGATGATGATCGAGCCGACAATCGGGATGAACCAGCCCGGTGTCATGTGCTCGATCTTGAAACGGTCGTGATGCACCCATTCGCTGATGATGTAGATAGAGGCGATGAATTGCAGTACTGTTCCGACCAGCCAGCTGTAGTAGGAGGCGGTCATGTTGCGCTCGAGCAGGACCACGCTCAGGACCAGCAGGATCTTGGCTATCAGCGGAAAAAAGTTGATTTTTATCGGATGGGCGAGCTCCCTGGCGATTGATCCGGGGCAGCTGAGCCCCTTGTACAGATAGACCGCGCTCACCAGACCGAACAGGACCACGGTGACATACAGCAGGATGGTGCTGATCGGGTGCAGGCTCTGCAGCAGGCCGGCTGCTTTTTGGACTGCAAGGGTAAAGCCGGCCAGGCCGAGCACTATGGCGAAGAAGGTGATATGAAAGTTGCACAGGCGGCTGCCTGCGGTTGCGTGCTGCTCTGCTGACGACATGCTCTGCTCCTTGGTTTTTCGGTTTACAGTGATTCCTGGATCACACGCTCAATCTCGTCGTAGGTTGCCCCGACAGAGGTTGCAAATTCGGCATCCTGTACTACGGCCTCGATCATCTCGCGGCCCAGACGCAGGAAGCGGACCTGGGTGCGTCCAGCGTTGCTGAAGACGGTTATGAATTTGGGCATAAGCGCGGCCCGCTCGGGATTTTTCTGCAGACTCGCGGCCGCTTTTTCAGGCTTGCAGACCTGGATCATATGTAGATCGAACCCGTCTGCCACCTGGACGCCGTGGGAGCCAAAGGTGTTGGCCATCTCCATATGGTCCTCATTGTGGATCAGTAGCCCGTATTTCTGGCCAGCCTCTTTCAGGTCTGCTACAAACTGCCAGACCGCTTTTCCGGTCTCGCCGCGGTAGAGTTGCGCGCAGGTGGTCATGCTGTTTCTCCTTGGGTTTTATGGCGGTCTGCACCAGCCATGTCGACCTCGAAGCTGATCGGTGCGGCCTCACCGGTGACGGTGCTGATGTACTGGCTGATGGCGGCATGGACCGCCGATGCGATCAGGTTCGAGCAATGCTCTTTGTCTTCAGGCAGGCCACCCAAGGCGTCGGTGACGGTCTGGTCGGTCACCAGCAGCGCCTGGTTCAGGGTCTTGCCCTTCACCAGCTCGCTGCCCATGGATGCGGTGGCAATGGCTGCACCGCAACCCTTGATCAGGTAGCTGATGTTGGCAATGCAGTCTTCTTCAATTTTCATGAACAGCAGCAGGGTATCGCCGCAGTCGGGGTCACCCACCTGCACGACTACGTTGGCGTCGTCAATACTGCCGACATTACGTGGGTTGCGGGCATGATCCAGCACAGCGGGGGTGTAGTTTGCGAACATGGGTCTCTCTAGGGTGCGAGATTATTTGCATATGCACAATACTTTTGACGGGTCACCCTGTCAAGGTTTTTGTGTATATGCACAGGATGGCTGGGGCGGTAGGGGCTGCTACTGGAGGCCGAATCCTCTTCTGACGAGACGGCTAAGGTGTTTGTATTCTGTTCTGCTCAGCGGCTGGTTGCCATACAGGCTGCGGGCATACAGCGCGATGAATTCCTGTACCTGTGGGTCATCAACCTGATGGGCCAGATCCATCAGGCCAAACGGTGCGCTGCGGGGGATGCCGTGACCGCGTTCTACTGCACGCCGAAAACGACGCAGCAGCCGGGTGTTGCGATCCAGCAGGCCGTTGCGTCGCAGCTGCAACAGGGTCCGGTAACTCAGTGCGCTGGCAGCCAGCAGGGCAATCAGGCTCCCAAAGAGGCCAAGGTCTTTTTGTCTGAGTGACTGTAACCGGCTATGTGCCTTGCCGGCGGTCTGCAGTTGACGCTCTAAGTCGTAGCTGATGATGGCTGAGTTCCAGGTATGATCGAGGGAATCCAGCACCATCCGCAGGCGCAGGAGCAGTGAACGTTGGCGCGGTTCTCCCAGGGCTGCGTCAGCGTTGACCGAAAAACTGCTGGGATCGATCCGCAGCCAGCCGCTGCCGCGCTGCCAGACCTCAACCCAGACATGGGCCCGTTCATCAGCTACCCTGTAGTAGCCCCCCAGCTCGTTATACTCGCCGCCGTAGTAACCGCCCACCAAGCGGGCGGGCAGGCCGGCTCCGCGGGCAAGCAGGGCAAAGCCAGAGGCGAAAAACTCGCAATGGCCGCGCCTGGTCTCAAAAAGAAAGCGCTCTAGGGCGTTGACGCCGGTGGGCAGGTCGGTGCGGCTGTAGCTGAAACCATTGGCAAGAAACCAGGCCTCAAGGGCAGCAAGCCTCTGCTGATCGGTGTTGCCGGCCTGGCGCAGTTGTTGTGACAATTGTCGTAGGCGTGGCGGCGTCTCGTTCGGCAGTCGGGTCAGGCTGATCAAGGCCTGTTCAGTAATCGGCGGCGGTGGGACAAAGGCAGAATAAACCTGATAGCGAAGACGACGGGAAGCGGGTAGAGGACGGTTCCAGGAGGCCCAGGGTATCGTGGTGCCGTTGGCATGGCTGAAGGAAATCGGCATATCCAGCCCTATCAGCGTGCGTGAGCTGCCAGGCTCCATGGTGATGATCTGGCTAAGGGGTGCGTTGGTTGAGGCGGGCGGTTGCGCTGTTCCAGTCGGAGGGTCCCGTAGCCAGCGCAGACCGTCAAGGCGGCTGAAGCTCGTTCCGCGCCAGTAGAGCTGGCTGGCAGCGACGCGGGGCATGTCGGCACGGAAGACCAGCTGCCCGGTTTCCGTCACGTGGGAACTGCTGCCGGGGGTGACTGTATCGGCCAGACCCGCTGGTTGGCTGCCGCCGGTTTGCTGGATGAAGTTCCAGAGTGGGAACTGGGTGCGGGGCAGGATCGGAAAAAAAAGCGGTGTCAGCGCCAGAGCGGCCGCAGGGATCAGTAGTCCAGTCAGCGCTGCCTGACGCAGGCTGCGTGGCGATAACGGCTGGTTAGCGGTCTGGAAGGTGAGCAGTACCAGCTGCAGGGCGATCATCGGCAGCATCAGGGCCAAGAACAGTAAGAAACGGGGACCCAGATCAAACAGCGTGGAGGCTGATAGGCTGAACAGTGCAATGGCGCTGGTCTGCAGCCAGGTGCGGGGGGTCTTCTCGGCAGCTAGCCGTGCAGCCAGCAATACTGCCAGGATACTGACTACCGGCAGTGCCGGGTTGGCTCGGCTGAACTGGGCTGCGTACCAGAGGAAGAACAGGATGGAAGCGCCAGTTAGCGCCAAGTGAGGGACCAGCGGCGTTGAGCGTCGTTCAGAATAGAGGCCGACGGTCAGGCCGGCCAGCAGCGCCAGACGCGGCATTGGCGGCAGATGAGGGATGAGTGAGCCGGCGCCCAGCAGGGCGATGCCGTACCCCAGCAGACGTATCAGGCTGGGCAGCTCCAGGCGCATCTGGTCTTACCGTGCTCGGGACGTCGGGCGACGGGGTGACGTGTGGCGCTCTGGCCTGGCTTTGGGGCGGGTCTCGGCTGTGCCTGGACGGGGCGACCGTGCAGGCGGCGGCCCGTCAAGCTCAGCAGCCTCCTGTTTGGTCAGCAGGCGATATTCGCCTGGTTTGAGACCACCCAAGGTCAGATTGCCGTAACGGATCCGGCGCAGTCTGACCACCGACAGTCCTACGGCGGCGCACATCCGCCGCACCTGCCGGTTGCGTCCTTCACGGATGGTGACCGAAAGCCAGTCGTTGTTCTGATCGGTCTTCAGCAGGCGGACCGTGGCGCCGCTCACCGGGCCATCCTCCAGTTCAATCCCGTCGTTGAGTCGCTTGATCTGCTGCTGGTCCACCTTGCCCCGCACTCGCACATGATACTCTTTATCCACCTGATGGCGGGGGTGCATCAGCCGGTTGGCCCAGGCGCCGTCATTGGTCAGCAGCAACAACCCTTCCGAGTTGTAGTCCAGTCGGCCCACGGGGTAGAGACGCGCATCGACCTCCTTGACCAGCTCGGTCACCAGTTGGCGTCCCTGGGGGTCCTTGAGGCTGGTTACATAGCCGGCCGGTTTATGCAATAGGACATAGTAGAGCGTTTCCGCAGGCTTGACCGGTGCGCCGTCCAGGGTGATCTGGTCGGTCGCCGGATCAGCCTTGGCGCCCAATTCAGTAACAATAGTGCCGTTGACTGCCACCCGGCCGGCCAGGATCAACTCTTCTGCTGCCCGTCGGGAGGTGATACCGGCGGCGGCGATGATCTTCTGCAGGCGCTCAGTCATGGTTGATCCTTAGGTTTTTCGTTGGTGGTGTCATCCGGGGTGAGCGCAATGGCGAAACCGGCAATGGCGCCATACAGTGCCCCTGACCAGGGGCTGCCCAGCATGGCTCAGCCGCTGCCGGTACAGCGCGCCAGCCAACCCAGCAGGCCACCGGCCAAGGCGCCGGCGACGGTCAGAAAAATGAATTTGAGTAGTTTGCGGTTCATGGTTCCTCACAACGAGTCGGCAGTCGCAGCAGATACCAGACAATGCCAGCTGCCAGCAGGATCAGCAGTGTTTTTAGCCAGACCGGCGGTACCAGCAGCAGGGCCGATGGCGGCAGCGTCAGCAGCACCAGCGCTATGGCGGTCCGTTTTGCTCTGAGCGGTATGCCGCTGCCATCGAGGTAGCCGCCGATGATTGGTCCCAGATGGCGGTGCTGTACCAGCCAGCCGTGAAAGCGCTCTGAGCTGCGGGCAAAACAGGCGGCAGCCAGCAGCAGCAGGGGGGTGGTGGGCAACAGAGGTACAAAGATTCCCACCACACCCAGGCCGGTGGCTAAGAGCCCCAGGGCGATCAGTAACCAGCGCAGGAGTGGATGGTGATCAGTCATCGGCCTAAAACAACAGAGGGGCGCCGCGCAGCAGGCACCCCTCTGTATCCTGTTGAGTTCGCGTGATGGTTATTCCGCCATCTGGGTCATGGCGCGAAACTTCTGGTAACGGTCCTCTACCAGCTCTTCCTTGCTCATGGCCTTCAGGTCGGCCAGGTGGCTACGGATGGCCGAGCCCAGCGCCTGTGCGGTGGCCTCGTGGTCGCGATGGGCGCCGCCCACCGGTTCATGGATGATCTCGTCGATCACACCCAAGCCGATGATATCCTGGGCTGTGGGCTTTAAGGCCTCGGCAGCCTGGGGGCCCTTGGTGCCGTCGGACCAGAGGATGGCGGCGCAGCCTTCCGGCGAGATAACGGCGTAGACCGAATGCTCAAGCATCAGCACCCGGTTGCCCACGGCGACGGCCAGTGCGCCGCCGGAACCGCCTTCACCGGTGATGCAGACGATGACCGGCACGGTCAGTTCAGCCATCTCGCGTAGGTTGCGGGCAATGGCCTCGGCCTGGCCGCGTTCTTCGGCGCCGATGCCGGGATAAGCGCCGGGGGTGTCCACAAAGGTGATGATCGGCAGGTTAAACTGTTCGGCCATCCTGAACAGTCGCAACGCCTTGCGATAGCCCTCCGGGTTGGGCATACCGAAGTTGCGGAAGACCTTCTCTTTGGTGTCACGCCCCTTCTGGTGGCCCACCACCATCACCGGCTGGCCATCGAAACGGGCCAGGCCACCCACAATGGCGTGATCGTCGCCGTAGTTGCGGTCGCCGTGCAGCTCGTTAAAGTCGGTGAACAGGTGCTTGATGTAATCCAGGGTGAAGGGGCGGTTGATATGCCGCGCCACCTGGGCCTTCTGCCAGCGTGTGAGGTTGTTGAATATCTCCTGACGTTCCTGCTCCACCCGTTTTTCCAGGGAGCTGATATCATCGGTCAGGTTCAGTTCGCTGCCGCCGTTTAAGGCGCGTAGCTCCTCGATCTTCTTTTCCAGCTCGGCAATCGGTTTCTCAAATTCAAGGTAGACAGTGGCTGCCATAGGGGCTCCTCATATCGGTTCCAGCTTGATGGGTTCTACTCAAAGATCGCAGCATTATAGCCGACCAGCCGCTCCACTTCCAGCCTAAATTCATCGCTGGCCGCCACCTTCAGGTTGTCGGGCAGTCGCTGACGCGCCATAAATCGGCTGGGAGACTCGAACTGCAGCGTCAACGGCAGGCTGCCGGCATGCCGTTCGATCACGTCCCGCAGTGAGGTCAGCTGATCGGCTGAGAGCTCCGCCAGTCTGAGTGCGAGGCTGACCCGGGTGGTGTTCTGAGCCTGGGCCTCCAGCAACAGACGGATGTCACCGTTAGGAGCGCCTGCCCCGTTTTTGCGGCTATCTCGGCCGTTGGAGCGCATTACCAGCAGCTTGCAACCCTTCTCGCCCCGTTCCAGTTTGCCGGTCACCAGTAAGGGATCATCGGTTTTCAGCAGCGAGGAACACTCGGCATAGACGTCGGGGAAGACCGTAATCTCGATGGAGCCGGTCAGGTCCTCCAGGGTGGCGAAACACATCCGGTCGCCCTTCTTGGTCATGATCTCCCGGAAGAGGGTCACCACGCCGCAGATGCGGACCTCGCTGTTGTCAGCCAGCTCGGGCAGTCGAGCGATCTCGGCGCTGGCCAGTCGCTTGATGTCGGCGGCATAGCGATCCAGCGGGTGGCCGGTGATCAGGAAGCCCAGCGCCTCCTTCTCAAAGCCCAGTTTCTCCTTGTCATGCCACTCGTCCAGCGTGGGCAGTTTGCGGTTTGTGCGGCTGGCAGTCGTCTCGGGCAGGTCACCAAACAGCGATACCTGGGCGCTGTCCCGCTCTTCCTGGAAGCGCTGGCCAGAGGCCATGGCGTCATCCAGCACGGCCATTACCGGGGCGCGCCATGTGTGCAGCGAGTCGAAGGTTCCGCACTTGATCAACGCCTCCAGCACCCGTTTGTTGACCCGCCGCAGGTCGACCCGTTCGCAGAAGTCGTAGATGTCGCTGAAGGGCCCTTCCCTACGGGCCTCGATGATCGACTCCACCGCGCCGCCGCCGACACCTTTGACTGCGCCCAGGCCAAAACGCATCGAGTTGCCCACCACGGTGAAGGACTGGCCCGAGGTGTTGATGTCGGGCGGCAGCACCTCGATCCCCTGCTCGCGGCAGTCGCTGATACTTTTGAGTACCTTGTCGGTGCTGTCCATATCGCAGGAGAGCAGGGCCGCCATGAATTCAACCGGGTAGTGGGCCTTTAAGTAGGCAGTCTGGTAGGCGATCAGGGCGTAGGCCGCCGAGTGGGACTTGTTGAAGCCGTATTCGGCGAACTTGGCCATCTGGTCGAAGATCGCCTCGGCTTTTTTCGGGTCGATCCCTAACGCCTTGGCCCCTGCCAGGAACGGTTCCTTTTCCTTGGCCATGACCGCCGGGTCCTTCTTACCCATGGCGCGACGCAACAGGTCGGCGCGGCCCAGGGAGTAGCCGGCCAGGGAGCGGGAGATCTGCATCACCTGTTCCTGATAGACGATGACCCCGTAGGTGTCCTTGAGGATCGGCTCCAGTTGCGGCAGGTCGTAGACCACCTTCTGGCGGCCGTGCTTGCGTTCGATGAATTCGTCCACCATGCCGCAGCCCAAGGGGCCGGGACGGTAGAGGGCGCAGGCCGCGATCACATCCTCGAAGCAGGAGGGCTTGAGCTTGACCAGCATCTCCTTCATGCCGCTGGATTCGAGCTGGAAGATGCCGGTGGTGTTGCCGGCCGAGATCAGGTCGTAGCTGGCCTGATCATCGTCCCTGAGCAGGGTGATGTCGAAGGCGGGGTCCTTGCCCTCCCGCACCAGCCGCACCGCGTT
>Ga0209016_1000417_pt1 | contig 51107 bp, 34 predicted proteins | sample EPASupsiteSAE305_FD_187265 | JGI IMG/M metagenome (GOLD analysis project Ga0209016, IMG submission 187265) | Bioremediated contaminated groundwater microbial communities from EPA Superfund site, New Mexico - SAE3-05 (SPAdes) (version 2) | ecosystem: Environmental > Aquatic > Deep subsurface >... | reverse complement strand
CCGGGATCTCGCCCATCTCCAGGCTGTTGACCAGGTACATGGCGCCGAGCGTGCGGGCATTGAACATGAGGAACAGCCCCATGGCGATATTGAAGATCGAAGAGATCGAGGGGCTCAGAGCGGCCTCAAGACCACGAAGCGGATGAGTCCAGGTGACGAAGTTGCTGGCGCTCAACTGGAAATTGGAGCCGGTGTAAAAGGTACCCACAGCGGCACCGATCAGGAGAATGCCGACTGCGCCGTTGATAAAGAGAAACCCCTCGTACACCAGGCTGCCAAAAATGTTCCACGGTTTGTTGCGGAATTCATAACTGACCGCCTGAATGACAAAGGTAAACAGGATCAGGATCCACACCCAGTAGGCCCCGCCGAAGGAGGTCGAGTAGAATTTAGGGAACGAGGCGAACAGCGCGCCGCCAAACAGCACCAGGGTAGTGAAGGTTATCTCCCATTTGCGGCCCAGGGAATTGATGATCAGGTCCTTTTCGGTCCGGGTCTTGGCCACCTGCCAGAGCAGACTCTGTCCGCCCTGGACAAAGGTGAGAAACAAAAACAGCGAACCGACCACTGAACAGAGCAGCCACCAGAGATGCTGCAGGGTTGTGTACTCAAGTTGTTCTATCATCTCAGTTTTCCTCCGGTCCGATGTTGATCTGTTTGACCATGATGCAGATTTCAGCAACTAACAGCAGGGTGAACAGGGCCAGGAACATGAAAAAGGTGGTCTGTACCGTGCCTGTGGTCAGGTTGGTCCGGGCAATGGAAACAGGCAACAGACCCTGGATCGTCCAGGGCTGGCGCCCGACTTCGGCCACGATCCAGCCGGCCTGGGTGGCGATCATGCCGAGGAAGTAGGTGATGGTGCCCAGTCCCAGCAGCCATTTCTTCTCCACCAGGGTTTCTTTCCAGGAAAAGTAGAGATAGCCAAGGAAAATCAGTGGAAACAGGCAACCGAGAATCACCATGACGTGGAAGGCGTTGAAAGAAAGCGCCACCGGTGGGACCGCCTCTTCCGGTTTTTTCAGGTAGCCGTACCCGAGAAATTCCACGTTCTCATTGAGAGCGGCGAGGTGAACGTCGGCCGCAGACTTATCCCCGGCCTTTTGGGCCTGCTTGTAGGCATCCAGGCTGGCGACTGCCTTCTTGCCGCGCTCCATTTTCTGGACCGAGCCGAGGATGTTGTGTTCGGCGTTGCCGTAGACGAGATCCTTCATGCCGGGGACGAAGGAGCCAAACGATCGGTTGGCCATCAGCGACAGCAGTCCGGGAATTTGGAGATTAAAGCCGATAAAGGGTTCCTGGGTGTCATAGACCTTTTTCTCGGGATTGATCAGGCCCAGCGCCATCAGGCCGGCGTTTTTCTGCCCCACGTACAACCCCTCGAAGGCGGCCAGTTTCATCGGCTGCACCTGGGCGATTTCATAGGCCGACTCGTCACCGTTGAACACGGTGAAGACCGAGGCCAGCAGGCCCAGAGCAGCGGCCACCACGATCGAACGTTTGGCCAGCATCACATGGCGGCCGCGCAGCAGATACCAGGAGGAGATCGAGATGACGAAAAAAGCGCCGATCAGCATGGAGGAGCTGGTGGCGTGGGTGAATTTGTTGATCGCGTAGGGCGAGAAGGCGACCTCGGCGAAATTCTGCATCTCAAAACGGGCGGTGTCCGGATTGAAGGCCTGGCCGACCGGATATTGCATCCAGGCATTGGCCACCAGGATCCATACCGCCGACAGGCTCGAGCCGGCCGCCACCATCCAGGTGGAGAACAGGTGGAACCCCTTGGAAACTCGATTCCAGCCAAAAAACATTACCGCGAAGAAGGTGGCCTCCAGAAAAAAGGCGAAGATACCCTCAATGGCCAGAGGGGCGCCGAAAATGTCGCCGACCATCCAGGAGTAGTTGCTCCAGTTGGTGCCGAACTCGAACTCGAGGATGATGCCGGTGGCCACGCCAATGGCGAAATTGATGCCGAACAGCTTCATCCAGAACTTGGTCAGCCGCTTCCATTCTTCGCTTCCCGTCTTCACATAGATGGTGTGATAAAAGGCGAGGAGCCAGGAGAGCCCCAAGGTGAGTGGCACAAAGAGCCAGTGATACATGGCGGTCAGGGCAAATTGCGCCCGTGCCCAGTTGACCATGCCAAGATCCAGGTTTTCAATCATAGTCATTCTCCTTTGGCGGGGTTGGTATAATCTTGGGCGGACTGGGTCAGTTGCTCGATCACATAATCAGCCCGTTGTGTATCAGTTGAAAACTGTGTTGCCAAGAAATCAGGAAAAAAGAAAAATTTCAAGACCGCAAAGAGGATAAACAGTTTTATGAAGATTATTTTCCACAGGGTCCGGCCCACGGTCATCTGGCGAAAGCCGTCGCAATAGAACCGGAAAATCCGGATAACACGCCCAGGACGGGATGCTGTCGAGGCACTCATTGCAGATCGTTCCGTGTTGAGGGCGTCGTGTCAAGCCCTTCTGGCTCCAGCAGTGTCGAATATGCGGCAAGACAGGAGGTATCGGCGATCAGCTGGTCAAAACTGACCTGACGCAGGGTGGCGCGCAACTGCGCACGGGCATCCAGCCAGACCCGGTGCACGGCGCAGTGGTAGCTGGCCTTGCAACCTACCGGCCGGGCGACACAATCGTTGAGATGGATTTCGCCGATCATAATCTCCACTACCTCGAGCAGACTGATGGCGGCCGGATTTTTATTGAGGACAAAACCGCCCCGCGCCCCTTGGCGAATCTCGATCAGGCCGGCCTTGGCCAGATCCTGGGCGATTTTGGCAAGAAAATGGGCAGGGATGTCTGCCTGCCGGGCAATCTCCTGACGACTGATGAGAATGCCCCGTCCCTGTTGCGACAGGTAGAGCACACAGCGGATGGCATATTCGGCGGCACGAGTCAAACGCATGGCCTGATCCCAAAAGGAGAGAAATAAGATTAATCTGGTCTTATTTAGTTAATCCCATCGGGGCTGTCAATACTAAACCATGGGATTTGATACAGAAAAAACAAGCGGGATTAGAGCGGAGGCACAGCTGTGGTCAGGCCGTGGCAACCAAGCCATGTTTTTTCTGGTACGTCTCTCGAGTCTTACCCATCTCCACCATGTCGAGGAGATAGGCCTCCGAACGATCGAGGTAGAAGGAGAGCGCCTTGGCAAAATTCCGGCCCACCATGCCGTCAACAAAGACCTGGCTGATCTCCCGCTGCCGGTTAAGGACAAGCTGCGAACGGTAGAATATCAGCCACTCCTCGGTAGGCATGGTCGTGACGATCTGCTGCAGGGCCTTGCGCGCCCTGGGCTGATACATCCAAATATACATCAGATCCAACGCATTGACGATAAACACTTTTTTCAGATCATGCGCATCCTCGTGGATGGCGGCGATCAGATTTTTTGGCGACTGGAGCAGATCCAGAACATCTTCTTCCGGAAACAACACATCCAAGCGGGCGTAGGCAGAAAACATCTGCGAGATTTTCTCCCGGTAATCGGCCAACCGGATGCGGACATTGCTCTGCCGGTCGGCCAGCCCCTCGATTACCGCGGCAACACAGTCCGAGGCCAGCTTGGAGATGACCGCCGCCCATTTCTGCAACCCCTCCTCCACCCCTGGAACCAGGGCCAGGTGCAGCCCCGCGGCCAGACCGTCATTAAACAAAAGGGCCAAGGGGATGGAAAGAATCGACCGGAAAAAATTACCGATCACAGCGCTGCGTGGCAGGCCGCGCAGGGTGTTGTGGGTAGAAATATAGATGCCATTGGCCAGGGCCATCACCGAATACAGCGCGAGGGGACTGGTCGAGGTGGTAACGCCCAGGTACTGTTGCAGCAACAAGGTTTTGACCAGATAGTCAAGCAACGGCACGGAAAAGCCCGTGTACAAGAGAGAGTCGGCAATCCGGCTCCAGCTCACCAGGGAATTCCACGGCAGCAGGGGGGAGCGTTTCAGGCCGCCGCCGCCAAGAATCGATTGGATTATATTGCGTACGCCAGTGATTCCGAACCAGATAAAGGCCCCGAGATAGGCCAGCACCCACCAGTCCTTGGTCAGCGCGAAGGTACAAAAAGCCGGAATAAAGCCCACTGTAATCTTGAGGATGTTGCACAGGTGGCTATTGAGATATCTGAAAGGATGCTTGATCTTTCCAGTCTTATTCTTCAAGGCTGGATGCAGGTCAACGGAGGGGGCACGGCGGATGCCGCCCAAGGTGGCGATGTTGCCGTCAAGGCCGGGGTGCACCTCGAAACGATCCAGGCTCCAGTCGTTCCACTGTACCGCATTGTTGCGGCGCATTCCCGGAAGATGGCCGATGAGTCGTTTGTACCAGGGGAGAGTGGCTGCATTGGCGGCGCGGAGGTGGTGATGATGAATCATCCGGGCGCTGACCGGAATGAGCTTGCGCTGTTCCCCTTTGTGCGTACGCATGACCTGACGAAAAGCCCGCTGGGGAAGGGTGTCCAACACGACCATGCCCATGCCATGCTGACGTTGCGATTGACCGGTGGAACCGGAACCGATACGGGAGCCGAGGTATCGCCTGTTGTAATGACTGTGAAACGATTCAATTTTGAGCAGAATTTCGAGCAGGACGTCCTTGCGCTCATTCATCTCCGCCAGCTCCGCCAGCAGAGGAGCAAGCGTTGCAGGCGGGACCGAATGTTCTCGTCCCTCCTCGCAGTTCTTCTCCACGACCAGCCGAATCCGTTCGAAATCCCAGATAATGGCCCGGATCGCCCGTTTGAGGGTAATGACGTTATCCTCGTTCAAAGCCTTCTGGAGGACGTTGATCAACTTGTAATTGCGCTCTGGACTACTGATGTCCACCGCCTCACCGGCAAAACCGCTGCCTTTGACCGAAGCGAGGGCGGTCATGCCATGGCCCGAATCTTTGAGATTGAACGATTCGAGATGGGTGATCCTGCCCTGGCAGATATACAGCAGCTCCAGAGTGTCCTGGATCGAAAGATTGCTCAGATTCAGGGTGAAACATGAACTGGAATGCATGGAGGCCAGGCGCCCGAGCAATTCAGGCGGCGCCAAATTCATCAGCGGCGGCACGCCCTCGTCATGCGGCACGGTGGGATCATGGAGGCTGGGATTACGGCACGGCTGCAGGAAGCGGTTGATGATGCTCTCAAGATCCAGCTTGGCCATCTTGCGGGCACACACCTGCAACAGTTCTTCCCTTTTTTGGCTCTCCTGGAGATGAGCATCGTGAATCCTTTCCACCTCCGCATCGAGAAGGGCGTGATAGCGGTTCTGGATGAATTTGGCCAGATGGAGCAGTGAAGGCTGCCCGGTACCGACAAAACCAAGGAATCGCTCCGTTTCCAGAGGTTGGCTCTCCAGGTCCAATTCCCGGTCCAGCTCCGGCCGGTGCATCCTGTTGAACTCACCAAGCACATCAAGAACATAGCGCTGCTGGTAGGAAGAGACCTGCCGCCCTTGGTCCATCATCTCCCGCACCGTGTCTTCCTGAAGAAACTGCAACAGGCTGTGGTTATCGAAAAAGCCCTCGAGTTCCCAAATGAAACGAACGAACTTATTGCGGAACCGTGACGAGTGTTCGATACCGATGCGAACATGGATGTCGAGAATGGCACCGGCCTCGAGCAGTTCCTCCACCACCTCCCGTTCAACATGGTTGTAATAGACCACGGTCAGTTTCCGGATACCCTTGATCCAGGCATCCATCAGCAGATGGGTGGGTGATTTCCGGCCTTTGGTGTTGGCGTCGTGCACATGATCGTCAAAAGCAAACTGGTTCCATTCTTCGGGCATTTCCAGGAGATGATATTTGGCCAGTTCCTTGCGCACCAAGAGCGGCTTGCCGGTATAGACCCTGCGGAAATCGTGGGCCAGTTCCAGTTGCCGCAGATTGTTGCCCTGATTGCGGACCAGTTCCTTCATGATCTGCATCAACACCCGGGCGGTATTCTTATGGTAAAAGGAAGTTGAGGAGCTGAACACCTCGTCGCGTAGGCTGCGCAGGGCTACGATCCGGTCGCGAGCCTTGCCCGCCTCAAGGGAACCAAGCAGGCCAACGATGGCATAGGCGATCCGCAGTCCGCTGGGAGCGGCCATCTCTTTAATGCCGTGCGGATGCATGTACGGCGTCATCAGCGAGCTCACGGACTGCGGCCGCGAGCCCCGCTCGAGGACATCGTTGACAATGTCGAGCAGTTTGTAGTCGTTGGCATCAAAAAAAAGCCGTGACGGTTTATGCTTCATGGGCAAACGTCCCTCATGGGGATAACCGGTCCACCGAACCGGACTCTTCGGTGAGTAGATAGTGGAGAATACTGTCGCCGGAAACCGGCTGGGAAAAAAAGTAGCCTTGTGCCTCCTGACAGCCCATGGCGCCAAGCTTGAGGAGCTGTTCCTCCATTTCCACACCCTCGGCCACGACATTAAGCCGCATCTGCTGGCTGATGGCGATAATGGTCGCGACAATACCGCTGTTCGCCTGCAAGTCGTCGACAAACTGCTTGTCGATCTTCAGGGTACTCACCGGCATCTTGCTGAGAGAGCCGAGCGAGGAGTAGCCCGTGCCGAAATCATCAATCGAGAACAGAATACCCAACTCGCGGAGACGATGCATGATGTTTAGGGTGTGCTCCACATCTTTCATCGCCGTTGTTTCGGTGATTTCAAATTCCAGAAAATGGGGCTCCAGTTGATAGCGGTTCAGGAGATCTTCAACGATATCGACAAAATCAAGGTTGAGAAACTGTCGCGGCGAGATATTGACGCTGACCGGCACCGCCACCCGCTCCTTTTTCATGATTGCCTGGAAAGCGCACGTTTCTTCCAGCACAAAGAGACAGAGGTCATCGATCAGACTCGACTCCTCGGCGATGGGGATAAATGCGGCCGGACTGATCAGCTTGCCGCCCTTCTTCCAGCGGATCAAGGCTTCCAGGGAGGTGGTCTTGCGGGTGCCGATATTGACTTTGGGCTGGTAGTGCACGATAAATTCGCGATTGAGCAAGCCGTAGCGGATCCCGTTTTCGGTCCGCAATTTTTCGTACAGTTCCTCATGCATCCCCTTGGTGAATTGCACCTGCCTGTTTTTACCCTCACGCTTTGCCCTGTGCATGGCCATGTCGGCGCTCCTGATCAAATCCAGGGGGCTGTCGCCGTCTCCCGGAAAAACGGAGATGCCAATGCTGGCGTTAATGAAGATTTTCTTGAAATCGAGGATGAACGTTTTTTTAAGAACAGCTTGAATCCTGCCCGCAGTCAGGTAGATCAACGATTCATTGTCGACATTCTCCATGAAAAGGATAAATTCGTCGCCGCCAATCCGGCACAGCATGTCGTTGCCGCTCAGCACTGAGGACAACCGCTGGCTGACCTGGACGAGCAGGTCATCCCCCTGTTTATGGCCAAACACATCGTTGATATTCTTGAAATTATCCAGGTCAATGTAGAAGAGCGCCAGCTTGCCGCCCTCAGCCTTGACCCTGGCCAGGCTTTTGGCCAGTTTATGCTCCAGATGGGAACGATTGGGCAGACGGGTCAGGATATCGTGATAGGCCATGAAGGCAACCTGCTTTTCCCGTTTCTTTAGTTCGCCTATTTCGTAGAAGGTCGCGAAATAATAGGCAGTTTTCCTATGCTCGTTGCAGATGCTGTTGATCGTCAGCCATTCCGGATAGATGGTGCCGTCTTTCTTCTTGTTCCAGATCTCCCCCTCCCAGGTGCCCTTTTCCTGGAGGTGGCGCCACATCTGCTCATAAAATCCGGCATCATGTTGACCGGACTTGAGCATGCGCGGATTCTGCCCAATGGTCTCGGCCTGATCGTAGCCGGTGATGGTGGTAAAGGCCTCGTTGATTGCCAGGATCTTGCCCGAACCGTCGGTGATCACAATGCCTTCGGTGGCGCTGTCAAAGATCTTCTTGTAAATCTGCAGGAAGGTTTCGGCGCTCTTCCTAAGCTGCGCCTCGCAGGCCAGCTTCTCGTTGGCTCCACGCAACAGCTTGCTAAAGTGATCGAACGTATCGAATAGGTAGGTGGTTTCGCAGCCATCCTCGAGTCTCTTTTCCTGCTCGGGCGCCTCCAGTTGCAGGGCAAATCGCCGCAGGGGGTTGGCAATTAAACGGCTTAGAAAAAGCGCGGCGCACACGGCAAGGGCCGTTCCGGCCAGCACCACCATGGCCGCGATCATCCGGGCCGAGAACAGACCGGCATAGGCCTCGGCCACACCAGTAGTCACGCCGACAATCAAGTTGAGACGGGGAATGGGATGAAAGAAAAACAGTCTTTCCTTCTCTCCCTGACCCAGCGCGTCGTGCCAAGGCAGCCGAACGGTTTGCTGCCGGCTTGCCGAGGCGCTCTTTAAAACCGGCTGCAACCGGACGGCATATTCGTCGGCCCTGTCCATCTCCCTCTTGAACGGATGCGCCAGCAGCTTCCCTTGACCGTTGAGGAAAAACGCATACCCGGAGGGACCATATTTGACCTCGGCCATCCGTTTTTCAATGTCTGCAAGATCAATGATCCGGTCAATTTCTTCCCGATAGCAAACAGCAGCGACGATCCATTCCCAGGGCTTGAAATACTCCATGTAGAGGGCTTTGGGACGCGGAATGTCTTCATCGGGATTTTTCCAGGAATATTCAAGATATCCCTGCTTGGTGGCAATTTGTTGTCTGATAAAAGGCCAAACCGCCTTGTACTCCTCTTCAGCCAGAATATTTTTACCCACCAGGGCATCATGAAGATGGAATTGGACGACTCCCTTGGAATCAATGCAGGAAATGTAGCCGGAGGGCCCTATTTTCTGGGCTCTGAAGGTGTTGAAGATCTCCTGTTTGAGCTTTTGCGTTTCCTCGTATCCGGCTCCTATCGACTTCTTATGAACATGCTCTATCTGCTGAAGATTGTACTCGGCAATACCGCGAAGATAGTTGCTCAATGAGGCCTCGATCGAGGCCTCGATCATGCCGGCGATGGAGGAGCCCGCCGCTTCCATGCCATCCTCGATGCTCTTGTCCAGGCGGGCAAGGGTATAATGCAGGATTGCTGCAGTCACCATGAGCAAGGGGACGAGCACGAAAAGGAGATTCCCGAGGAATATCTTTTTCCCGATCGACCACTGTGCGATATCCGGCGGCTTGACCGCCCATTTCGGAACGCCCATTTATCTTACTTTACCGCAAAACAAGGAGAACAATTGTTGCCTTTTTCAGTGTATCGTATCTGGCCCTGAGAACAAGATTATTTTCCAGGAACGCTGTTCGCATGCAACATATTGAAATCAAAATATGTTGTATTGATTCGCGCTGCCGATGGAGGCAAAGAGGGTGGCACAAGGGGCATGGCGTGGTCAGAGCAAAGGGTGTGCATGCCGTCGAGGTGTTGCCATCGCGGCCGTTCTTATCCTTGCGGTCCGGAAACGATGAGCAACCGGAGATCCCGGGTCGGAACAAAATCCTTTTCCTCCACCACGAAGGTGGTGGCGCCGGTCTTGCGCATACCGTCAAGGCATAAGGAAAGAACGTTACCTGGCTTGCCCTTGTCGATGGTCAGACGGAAGGTGCCGATCGGACCGTGCCAGGTGTTGGCCGTGGTCAGGACATAATCGAGGAGAACGGCCGTTCCGATCCCCGTCAGTTCGCCGGCGCGCTGGCGATGCAGGCGAGTGCTCAGGACTTTCCGGGTACCGGTGTCGATGCAGTAGGTTTGGATCAACTCCCGCTGGTAGACGTCGAGGTCCTTTTCGTGCTCGGGCCAGATAAAGATGCCTCCCGGCGGTGCGGGTGTGTAGCTATGTTCGATCTTGGTTTCCCGGCCAGCGGCAAAGGTCTGCGGCCAATGGTAGCGAACGATGATCGACCAGGCGGGAGCGGGTGGCTCGCCGTCAACAAAATCAGCCAACTCCTTGGCTTTCAATGCATCCTTCGCTGGTTGCGGCAGGCGGTCGAGCACAGCGGCCACTTCGGCCACATTGAGCGACAGGGGAATGCCGTGTCCCTTGAGCAGAGAGGTGACATCTTCGCCGGGCGAGTCGTACCCGGCCGAGGGCTTGCGGCGCTCATCAAAGGGCGGCTCAATGACGGCGATCCGCTCGGTGCGAACCTTAATCTTCTTGCCATCAACCATGGCCATGAAATCCACCGGATTGTCCCGGTGCAGGTTTTCCTCGGGCAGGGCAAACATGGATTCGCCAAGGCCAGTCAGGGAAATCGGCGGCAGGGGAAAGATGATCTCGCCCTGCACCTCAGCGGGGCTCTGGTTGCGGAAAACATACGCCACCCGAACCTTGTCCGGACTGAGGAAAAGATCTTCCGAGACCATGCGGACGCTGGCGCTTTTTTGAAACTGCAAACCTGTGGCAGTCAGACCACCAAAACCGTCGTTGGCCAAACTCAAAGCCGGCGTCAGCAGCAGCCAGATCAACAGCGCTAACTGTTTCTTCATGCGCCAGTCTCCGCTCCAGTAGGCGGTGGCAAGATCCGAATCCTGGCGTCCAGGGCCAGGACATCGCCGTTTGTCAGTAATCGCACCGGGTTGATGTCCAGCTCGACGATTTCAGGGAAATCCGCCAGTAATCGGGCAATGGTGCCGATCGACCGGATAAAGAATCCGGGATCGATGGGTGGGCGGCCCCGCAGCCCGGCCAGAATCCGCCAGATTTTGAGGCGCTCCAACTTGCCGCGAATTTCATCAAGCGAGGAGGGACACAACACCCGCTCCACATCCTGAAAAACCTCGATGTGGACGCCGCCGGAGCCGAAAAAAACCACTGGCCCGAAGGCGGGATCCTGAATTCCTCCGATGAACAGGTCATGCCCGTCCGGGGCCATGGCCGTGACCCGCACCCCGTCCAACCTGGCGTCCGGCCGATACCGTTCCAGATTGTCACGGATTCGGGCAAAGCCCTGGACAGCCTCCTCCCGCGAACTGATGCCGATCAGCACCCCCCCCGCCTCGGTCTTGTGGACCGCGTCCGGCGACACCACCTTGAGCACCACCGGAAACCCGATCCGCTCGGCGATCGTCCCGGCCTCCTCGGCGTTTCGGGCGATAGCCGAGGCCGGGCTGGCGATGCCGCAGGAGGCAAGCAGTTGCAGGGCCTCCTCGCCGATCACCCCGGGATGTTTGTGCACCCAAGCCCGTACGGCTTCAGATTGGAGGCTGCTGTCAACCGGGTCGGGCTGAAAGGGACCCGCCACTTTGTGCGCATGAAAGGCCATCTGCCGCTGCAGGGCGAGAATGGCCTCCTCCGCGCCGTCGAAAACCGGGATCGGCACCTGCGCCTTCATGGCGACGATAGTCGGGGCGTCGCCATACAGGACCAGTGCCAGGGGCTTGTTTGAGGAACGGATGGCCCCGGTCATCGCCAGGGAGATATCGGTGTTGAACATGGCGGTGAAGACATCCGTGCCCCCCGTTGGCATTCGTGGCCACTGGCTGGCGTAGACTGCACCGTCGACCTGGTCGCTGGCCAGTACATGGCTGAAGATAAGCGGATACTTGTCAATCTGGTAGAGGTCGCCCATGTCGAGGGGGTTGTTCAGCTGAATGATCCCCGCATTGGTGATACCCGCCAATTTTTCGTAAAAGGCCTGCCCAGGATCGGCAAAAGCCAGGCCTTGACGCTCGCAGAGATCGGCCATGGCCACGCCCAGGCCACCCGCCGGGCTCATGATCATGATCCGCTTGCCACGCATCGGCGGCAGATCAAAGGCCTTGGCCGCGGTAACGAAATCGCGGAAATGATTGATCCGGATGATCCCAGCCCGCTCAAAGGCGGAGTCGATGATCGCCTCGTCACTGCCGAGGGAGGCGGTGTGGCTCATCGCCGCCCGATTGCCGGCCGAGGTGGTGTTGGCCTTGTAGACGATCACCGGTTTGTCGATTCGCTGAGCCAGTTCGATCAGTCGCCGGCCGTTGCCGATGCTTTCCAGATAGAGGCCAATCGCCCGGGTCTCCGGATCCCTGCCCAGGTATTCGAGAAAATCGCACTCGTCGAGATCGAGCTTATTGCCGATACTGGCGAATTTAGCCAGACCCACCTGCTCGCCCTCGAGCAAATTCCAGAGGAAAAGCCCCAGGCCGCCGCTCTGGGTGATCAGTGAAAAACCGCCGCGCTTGACCGGAAATGAGGGGACAAAGGGCAGACAGAGGCCGCTTGCGGTATCGGCCAAGGTCAGACCGTTGGGGCCGACGAAGCGGATGCCATATCGCTGGGCCACAGCCAATAGCTGCGCTGCCAGTCCCTTGCCTTCCTCACTGGATTCGTTGAACCCGCCCGCCTGCACCGCCAGCCGTTTAATGCCTGCCCGGCCGCAGTCTTCCACCGCCTCCGGCACATAGCGGGCCGGGATCAGCAACACCGCCAGGTCGGGAATGACCGGCAGATCAGCGGCACTGCGGTAGACCCGGATGCCGCCAACATCGGTTTCGGTTGTGGCCGGATTAATGCCAAAGAGCCGGCCGCGAAAACCCCAACGCAGACAATTGTCGACAATGATGCGCGGGGTATTGTGGGCCTTGGAGGAGAGTCCGTAGACAGCCAGTGAGGCGGGGGCAAAGAATCGGTCCATGCTGTTGATCACCAAACAGGGCGCAGAAAAAACTGCGGTAAAAAAAATAAAGGGTTTTGAACTGCTGGTTCGCGATGGGATAAGTATAGCACAGCTCCGGTCATCCGTGGAGGGCGGATACGGCTTTGGGCCGCCGCCAGACGATTTCCTTGGCGGGGAAAGAAGGGGTCAGGCCGTCCGGTCCCGGCTCAGGTTGGCGGCGATCATGCTGAGCAGAAACCAGCCGCAGGCGACAATGATGATGGTGGCGCCGGTCGCTGTCCGCGCCCAGTCCTGCGCGGAGATCAGCAGACCGGCCACGGCCGAGCTCAGGCTGATCAGCAGGGCCCACCAGAACATGGCGCCGGCCGACCGGGCGAGATTACGGGCTGCCGCCGCCGGCACAATCAGCAGGGCCGTCACCAGCAGCACACCGACCGCCTGCACCGCAAACATGACGATCAAGGCGAGCAGTCCGGTAAAAAGATACTGGTGGACCGCCACCCGAACGCGGTGAGCCTGAGCCAGGGTCGGATTGAGGCCGATATAGAGCAGGTGATTGTAACTGACCGCCTGGAAGGTCATCAGGATCAGAAAAAGGACCATCAGGCAGAGAATTTGGCCATCGCTGATGGTGAGGATGTCGCCGTAGAGAAAGCGTTGCAGATCACGGGCCAGGGAGCGGTCGCGGCTGACAATGGCCAGGCCGAAGGCGACCATGGCCGAGAAGAAAACGCCGATGACCGTGTCGGAGGACAGGTTGGAATGACGCTGCATGATCATGATCCCCAGGCCGACCAACAGACCAAAAGTCGGCATGGTCCAGTTGGGATCCACCGAAAAGATCAGTCCCAAGGCCACGCCAGCAAAGGCGGAGTGGCTGATGGCGTCGGAAAAAAAAGCCATGCGGAAGTTGACCACGATGATGCCCATCACCGCGGCCATCGGCGCCAGCAGCAGCAGACCGAGCAGGGCCTGCTGCATGAAGCGGGCCTGGAGGCAGTCAAAAGGAAGCAGTTGGGCCAGCAGCGCGTAGAGCGGCGACAGCTCAGGCATCGGGCTGCTCCTGACAGCAGGGTGCCGAACAGACGGCCAGGTTGTCGGGCATGGAACGGCTGCTGACCAAGCCCATGTGCATACCGAAAATGGCGGTCAGGTTTTCACTGGTCAGGGTCTGGCGCGGCGGGCCTTCGGCGGCCACCTTGCGGTTGAGGCAGATGACGTGGGTGGCGTGGTGGGTGACCGTGGCCAGGTCGTGACTAACCATCAGCTGGGTGAGCCCCGTAGCGTGCCGCAGGGTGTCAAGGAGTTCACAGAAGATCAGTTCTCCCCGGAAATCGACTCCCGCCGAGGGTTCATCGAGCACCAGGAGATCGGGTTCCTGCCGCAGGGCCAAAGCCAGGAGCACCCGCTGCAATTCGCCGCCGGAGAGGGCGCCGATCTTGCGGCCAGCCAGGTGTTCGGCTTTAACCAGGGTCAAGGCCTCTCTGGAGAGGTCCTGCAACTTCGGGTGGATGCCTAACCAGAGCGGTTTCTTCTGAAAGCCCATGGCGAGAAACTCGCTGACCGTCAGCGGCATGCCCCGGTCAAAACTGAGCCGCTGCGGCACATAGCCGATGCGGGTGCCGTTCGGGCTCGTTTGGATGCGGCCTTGATAGCTGATTTCTCCCAGCAGGGCGAGGAGCAGGGTGGTTTTCCCCGCTCCATTTGGGCCAATGATGGCGGTGCAGCTGCCCTTGGGCACCGTTGCGCTCACCCGGTCGAGAATGGAAATACCGTCATACTCGACCGTGACCTCTTCAAAACGGACAGCGGCTTCAATGGGTTGGAATACGGGAAAGGCTTCAGTTGCTGCCAAGTGTTTGTTCCAGGATGTTGAGGTTGGCGCGCATGACCTGTTCATAGTAGTCCAGCGGTGCCTGCTCGGGGCCGTTGGCCGCCGGATCGAGGCGGGCTGCGGCAATGGATGCCTCTTTTGCAATGGTTGTGCCGACTGCTTCTGGATACTGTGGTTCGGTGAAAATCGCACCTGCTTTTTTAACCTTGATCGTTTCGACGATGGCGATGATTTCCGACGCGGATGGATTCTGACCGGCATGGGCCTGGACCACGGCCACCACCTCAAGCCCCATGTCTCTGGCCAGGTAGTCGAAGACCCCGTGCTGGGTCGCTATCCGGTTGTTCTTCAAGCGCTTGCCCAGGGCCAAAAGATCATCGGCCAGGCGGTTCATCCGCTGGCCATACGCCTGCCCGTTGGCGGCATAGACCGCGGCGCCGATGGGGTGCAGTTCCACCAGGGCCTTGGCAATATTATCGGCTAACAGGGCTGCCATGCGCGGACTGGCAAAGAGATGGGGATTGGGATCACTGCCGTGGTGGCCATGGTTGTCCTTGTCATGGGTGCGTTTGTCCTTGTCCTGTTCCTGCTGTTGGCCGGACTCTGCGCGTTGCCCATCCTCGGAGAGCAAAACCTGGGTGATCCCCTGCGAGCTATCGACGATCCGTAACCCGGGGTTAGCTTTTTTCAACGGTGCGCCCAGAAATTCCTCTAGTCCCAGTCCATTGACAATGAGCACGTCGGCCTTGGCCAGCTTTCGCATATCCTGCGGCGTCAGGGCATAGTCATGAGGGCAGCCCATCTCGGCCGGAATCATCAAGTCGACCTCGATTCCGCTGGCTCCGTGCGTGATGTTGCGGGTGATCTGATAGAGGGGAAAGGTGGTGGTCAGGATCTGCAGCGGTTTTTCCGCCGACCAAGCCTTCGGAGGGAGGAACAACAAAGCGACGCCGTAAACGAGGACCGTAGTCCACAGCCTGAATCTACTCGTTTTCATAAAGTCTTTCTCCCTTGCTCTTTGATTTCACGCTAATGCGAATGCATTTGCATTATACAGAGCACGCGACTGTCGTCAATCGCTATTGCAAAACCTTTTGCATGAGGAAGGGGCGGCGACTATAGTCGAGAATTGGAGTCACACCTATGCAACGAAAGACAACACAGCGAACCGCCATAGAGCAAATTTTCCTTGATGAGGACCGCCCCCTGGGGATCGACGAGATTCTTCGGCTCGGTCGCGCCAAGGTGGAATCGCTCAATAAGGCCACCGTCTACCGCAACCTCAAATTGCTTTCCGAAAAGGGCTGGCTCTACCAGATTAATCACCCGGCCACGGGTACACTCTACGAGCGCACCGGCAAAGCACACCATCATCACTTCCACTGCCGCGACTGCAACCGGGTCTTTGAACTGCCCGGCTGCTCGCTGAATCAGGAGACATCGGCGCCCGAGGGATTCAAGGTTGAGGACCATGAAATTTACCTTTTCGGCCTCTGCCCGTCTTGCGCCGCCTGTTCTGAATAGCGTCGACCCCGCCTTGCCTGCTGCTCACCAGGCACGAGTATATCGGATGGATCTTGTGACTGCGCTGAATCATGCGCATAGTAGTCACGAATTGTTACTGCCGCTCACTCTGTCTCGGGAAAAAATCATGTCCACTGTCCGTTGCCTGCTTTTGATGCTTGTCTTGACCGCAAGCCCTGCCCAAGCCGCCCAGGCTGAGCAGGTTATCCTTTTTCTCGGTGATTCCCTCACCGCCGGATTGGGGGTGGAGCCGGAACAGGCCTATCCCCGGCTGCTGGGCGATATGCTCATCAAGGAAGGCATGACCGGCGTCCGCATCGTCAACGGCGGCCTCAGCGGTTCAACTTCGGCCAGCGCCCTGTCGCGGTTGCAGTGGTATGACAAGAAAATCCGGCCTTCGCTCCTCTTCCTGGCCCTTGGCGCCAATGATGGCTTGCGTGGACTCACTCTGGCAGAGATGGAAAAAAATTTGACCGAAGTGATAAACGCCGCCAGGGAGCGAGGCATGCACATCATCCTGGCCGGCATGGAACTGCCACCCAACTACGGCGACGAATATACCGGTCGCTTTCGCCAGGTCTACCGGGGTCTCGCCGCCCGGTACGGCATCACCTTGATTCCCTTCCTGCTGGAAGGGGTTGGCGGGGTAGCCGGCCTCAATCAGGCCGACGGCATTCACCCCAATGCCGAGGGACACCAGCACATTGCCCGCCACGTCTACCCCGTGCTCAGACGCTCTCTTGACGAGATCCTCGCCCAACAGCAAAAAAAACAGCCATGACCGCACCGAAAAACAGCCCGCTTATTGAGGTCAACGATCTCCACAAGGCCTACCCCCTCCCGGAATCCGGCCACTTGACCGTGCTGAACGGCGCCGATTTTTCCGTGAAAGCCGGCGACACCCTGGCCGTCACCGGCCAGTCCGGCAGCGGCAAATCGACTCTGATTGCCCTGCTGGCTGGATTGGACAAACCAGACCGGGGCAGGATCAGGATCAACGGATCCGACCTGACCGCCATGGAAGAGGCCGGATTGACCCGGTTCCGCGCTGCCCATCTCGGCATTGTCTTTCAGCAATTTCATCTCCTGCCCCATTTAAGCGCCGAAGAGAATATCCGCCTGCCGCTGGAACTGCTGGGCCGGCCCTGCGAGCGGGAAGAGATTGAGGCCTTGCTAGAAAACGTCGGCCTCACGGCACGCAAAACCCATTTGCCGGCTCAGCTCAGCGGCGGCGAATGCCAGCGGGTGGCAATTGCCCGGGCGCTCGCAGTCAAACCGCTGCTTCTGCTGGCCGACGAGCCCACCGGCAATCTTGACGTGGCCACCGGCCGGGAAATCGTAGACCTGCTCTTCCATCTCGCCGAGCAGGAACAGATGACCATGCTCGTGGTCACGCATAACCAAGAGCTGGCCGAACGCTGTTCCCGGCGGCTGCAACTTGCGCAGGGACTCCTGCAATGAAAACGCTGGTGCGGCTCGGCTGGCGCGATCTTTCACGGAATCGCAGGTTTTCGCTGCTGTTCATCGTCAATCTCGCCCTCGGCCTCACCGGTTTTCTCCTGACCGGATCGTTCAACGCCTCTCTTGACCGCCACCTTGCCGCCCATCTTAAAGAAATCCTGACCGGTGACCTCGTGCTGCAAGCCTCCCGCCCGCTGACGGAACGGGAACTTGCGGTCAGCCGGACCGTGGCCGGTCCCGGCAGCCGGTTTTCCCGGCAGGTATCTTTGTATACCATGATCAAGGGCGGCAACGGCTCCAAGCTGGCTCAGATTGTGGCCATTGACGAGGCCTACCCCTTGTACGGGGGATTTCGTTCCAGCGACGGCCTCCCCCTGAACCAGGCGGCCGCGAGCCTGCAACGACAGCAACACGTGCTGATGAGCCGGGAAACCGCCCGTTCGTTTGCCTTGGCGCCAGGCGACACCCTAACCATCGGCCAGGCAAGCTATGCGGTTGCCGCCTTGTTCGACCGCGATCCAGGCGGCGACTTCACCAGCCTGACTCTGGCCCCCAAAATATATCTGGGCCTGCCGCACCTGGAGAACTCGGGCCTCATCCGTTTCGGTAGCCGAGTCAGCCACAAACACTTCATCCGCCTGCCGGACACCGCTGACAGCGGCGCAGTAGCCGCCCGGCTCACCGCCGCTCTGGAGGAACTGGCCGCCAAGGCCCCGGAGATCCGTGTCTCGACCACGGTGGACGTCAACCGCCGCATGGGGCGGGTGGTCGAATATTTCAGCTCCTTTCTCGGCCTTGCCGCCATGGTCTCTCTGGCGCTCGCAGGCCTGGCGGCCGCCTTTCTTTTCCGCGAGCATCTGCGCGGCGGGTTGCGGCAAATCGCCATTCTCCTCAGCCTTGGGGCCAGCCGCAGCCAATGCCTGTTGTTGGCCATGGGGCAATTGGCCACGCTCGGCCTGGTTGCAGCCTGTGTCGCCGCTGTTATGAGCTGGCTGCTGCTGCCCCTGTTTGGCAGCTTGTTCGCCGGCCTCATCCCTTTCGCTCCGAGCTTGGCGCTGGACCCGTCGACGACTGCTCTCGCCGCGCTTGTCGGTGTCCTCGGCAGTCTGCTGTTCTGCCTGCCGGTCTCTCTGCGCATCCTGACCGTGCGCCCGCTGGTGCTGCTGCGGGAAGAGATCGCAGGGGACTCGCTCTCCCCCCATGAACGAAGACGCATGGTCGCCGCCCTGTTGCCGGCCCTGGGGTTCCTGCTGTTCCTGATCCTCCACCTGAGCCATTCCCCCCTCCAGGGCCTCGTGTTCACCGGCGGACTGATCGCATTAACATCGCTGTTCACCCTCGTCGCTACCCTGCTGCTCCGAGGCTGCCGGCAGTGGTCGTCGACCAACCGTCTCACCTGGAGAATCGTCTGGCGCAATCTGTACCGCAACCGCCGGGCCGCGACCGCGGTTTTTGTGGCCCTGGCCACTGCCCTGCTGCTGGTTAATCTGATTCCCCAGGTTGAAAAAGGACTGGCGGCGGAAATTGGGCAGCCGGAAGGCATGGAGCTTCCCGATTTTTTCCTCATCGACATCCAGGAGGAACAACGGCAGACGCTCACCCGCTTTTTCCAGGACCAGGAAGCCCGCCTTTCACCTTTGGCGCCGATGGTCCAGGGTCGGATTCTCAGCATTAACGGCCAGCCCTTTGCCCACTGGCGCCAGCAGCATCAGACCGGGGATGAGCGGGGATTGCGGCGGAGCGAATTCAATTTTTCCAGCCGCGTACAGCTGGACGCCTCCGAAACCGTGGTCAAGGGACCGCCGTTGCCCACGGTTTCCTGGCAGGCGGATGCGAACCGGCCTTTTGCCTTCTCGATGGAACAGGAATTCAGCAAAAGATTACAGGTAGGGATCGGCGACCGAATGGTTGTCGACATCCAGGGCATCGAGATGGAAGGACAGATCGTCAACCTGCGCAAGGTGCGCTGGAACAGTTTTCAACCCAATTTTTTCATGCTGGTGCAACCAGGAGTGCTGGATGACGCCCCCAAAACCTATCTGGCCTCGGTGAGCCGGGTGGAAAAAACACGAAAGGATGCACTGGTCCAGCAACTGACCACCTCCTTTCCCAATATTTCGGTGATCGATGTCAGCGGGATGGTTGCCCAACTGGTGAATCTAGCCGGCCAATTGACCCTTTCCCTGCGCTTCATGGCGGGACTCGCCATGGCGACAGGTCTGGTAACGGTGGTTTCCATCGCCCGCCAGGAAGCCTTGCGGCGCGAACGGGAAATCAATCTGCTCAGGGTGTTGGGGGCGAGCCTCGGTAGAATCAGAATCCTGCTCATCCTGGAATTCGCGCTTCTGACCGCCGCGGCTGCCCTGGCCGCCCTCGCACTGAGCGTCCTTTGCTCATTCGGAATCTCCTGGCTGATGTTCGATCGTCTCTGGCAATTCCAATGGCAATCCGGCATGTTCCTCCTGCTGGCAGCGATCCTGACCTGCAGCCTCACCGCCCTGCTGGCGGCCGACTCGGTCATCCGCCGCAAACCCGTGGCCTTATTACACTGAATGGCGAGGCAACAGGCCAGAAGAACTCGCGCCTCTTACCTCGCGCCGCCGTCCACCCAGATTTCCCTACGCACGCAGTCCTGGTCCTCCGGTCGCATCACCCGGCAGCTGAGTACGCCTTCCTGAAACGAACCATAGGTGGCCTGACGGGGGATATTGAGAGTACCGTCGTCATCCAGCTCGACCATGACGATCACATCGCCGCCGTTTCCCAGTGTCAATTCACAGGGTATCTTTCGCATCGGATTCCACCAGATCCTGTTTTCCGGTTTGCACGTATTTGACCCCCTTGTCGATCCTGACCTGCTGGTTCACCGGCTGCCCCTTGACCTCTGGAATCTGGGTGGTCAATTCCAGCGGCGAAGGAGGCGCGTTCAGCGCTGCGAGAATTCCCGCATCGCGGTTGTAGAGATCGTGCTTGAACATTACCTTTCCGTCCTGGACATTGGTGGTCTGGTACATGAGATAAATTGGCAGCGGCTGTTTGAGGATCACCGTCGTGGTTTTACCCGAAGCGAGAATCTTTTCCATTTTTTCAATTGTGGTCGGGTTGCCGGTGTCGTTGGCAAGAATCAGCCGTCCCAGGTCGAGAGGATTCTGCACCCGGATACACCCATGGCTGAAGGCGCGTTGTGTCCGCCCGAACAGGGATTTGCTTGGAGTGTCATGCAGATAGACATGATATGGGTTGGGGAAGAGAAACTTAATCAGGCCCAACGAGTTATCGTTGCCTGAATCCTGGCGGAGGGTATAGGGTAAATACTTTCCCTGATACTGTTGCCAGGAAATACTCTGGGAATCGACCTCGGTTCCATTGCGATCAAAAACGCGAAGCCGCTGTTTCACGAGAAAATCGGGGTCCTTGACAATACTGGGAACGGTTTCGTTTTTAACGATGTCCGGGGTGGGTGTCCAGGTCGGATTGAGCACGATATAGGTGATCGCCGACCTAAAAACAGGCGTCTGATGAAAGGGTTTGCCGACCATGACCTTGCTGTTCCAGACCAGCTGGTTGTTATGATAGTACTGGAGCCTGAAACCGGCGATATCGATGATAAGGTTGGAACTCGGCATATCGTGAATCACCCACCGCGTCCGCTCAAGGTTGACCCTAATCTGATTGATCCGTTCTACCAAGGTGACGTTCATGGCACTGATCGTAGATTTGCCGGCAACGCCGTCGGGCTCGATGTGATGCCGCGCCTGAAAGGCCTTGACGGCTGCCACGAGATGGTCATCATACAGATTTGATTCGCCAGAGCCCTTGCTGGGATGATATTCGCCGGTAACGGCCAGGCGATGGCGGATGGCCCGCACTCGCTGATCATACATGCCGGGCCTGAGGCTCTGACCGGCGGGCACCTGCTGCCAACTGCTCTTGCCGGCTAGCTGTTTGTACTGACTCAGGGCCTCTTTCAAATTGAGATACGACGGATGGTGCGGTGAAAGCTTATCCAGAGTGGCCCGGACCGTCCCTGTTCTGATCGCGGTCAGGTAAGTATCGATAGGCGAGAGACGGGGGGTTGTCGCCTCGAGATTCTGTTTTTCCTCAACTTTACGAGGATCGACCTTGCCGTATCGTTTATGCTGCCCCAACAGGACCAGGGCATCGGAAAGCAGCAGGTCATATTCCGCCAACGTTCCTGGGGAGGAATTTTCTTTCAACTCGTTGCCGTAGCGGGTCAGGGCTTTAAGATGGTAATCATCGGGAATCAACCCCTCCTCGGCACAGGCAACAATGGCGCTCAACAATTGCGCGATATTATCCTTGCTGGTCCAAAGCGGATAAAACTGGTTTTTCCGGTACAAATCGAGAAGATACCCGGCCGTGTATATCGGTTCCTTGCCGATGCTGTCCTCTATCTCAAAATACAGCTGCTCAAGGCGCTGCTGGAGTAGTTGTTGCCCATTATCGCCGCCCGCCGTGGCCACGGGGAAAGTGGTGCCATTGCTGCTGGCCGTCGATCCGCTTTCCCGGTCAGCCGCAGCGGAATGCTGGGTGGCACTCTGCACTGCCGGCGGAGACAGCGCATGAGCGCCATCCTCTGCATTTCCACCACTGGGAGCGCAGAGGATGGAAAGAAGGAGCAGACCTCCCGAGAGTATGAGGCCGGGATAGAATGGTTGACAGTAGACGGGCATGGGAGTTTCCTGGGCGCAGGCTGACTTCTTCGAACGGAATCAGGTAGGGGTTTGGCGTTTTAGGCAAGGAAGATTTGTTCTCAATAGCAAATGACTGAGTATGCATACTTAAGGAAGAACGTCGATATTGACAAGAACTTAAACCCATTTTTGTAAAAAAAGTGCCGGCGCACCTCTTCCGCATTGCGTAACCGCTTCTTGTTTGACCAGACTTGTGCGCCTGTGCTATCCTCTGCACAAGAAATTCACCATGGAGACCTCTCATGTCCCTTTTCTCCCTCTCGCCGGTTCTGCTTTGGTTCCTCGCTGGCATTTTCTTTTTTGCCCTTGAACTGGTGTTGCCCGGGCTCATCGTTTTCTTTTTCGGCATTGGCGCCTGGTGTACGGCGCTGACCGTCTACCTGCTGCCGATACCCCTTGCCAATCAGTTACTGGTCTTTTTGGTTGCCAGCATCCTGGCGCTTCTCCTGCTGCGATCGACTCTCAAGAAGGTCTTTCTCGGGCGAACACTCGAAGTGGATGCCATGGAAGGCGGCATCCCGCCCGGTGCCACCGGCGAGGTGATCGAGGATATCCTGCCGCCAGCGGCAGGAAAAATTAAATACGGGGGCTCGTTCTGGCAGGCCACGGCCGAAGAGCCCTTGCACAAGGGGACAACCGTGCGGATTTTGGAGAAATCAAACCTGACCGTCAAGGTCGGCCCTGTTGCAACAAAAGGAGAAGCCTGATGGACAATTTATTGATCGGTGTTATTGCTCTGGTTGCTTTTGTCATCATCATCCTGGTCAAGACTGCGGTGGTCGTTGATCAGCAATATGAATACGTGATCGAACGGCTGGGCAAATATCGCACGACTCTTGAAGCGGGCTTTCACATCCTCATCCCCTTCTTCGACAAGGTCGCGTACAAAAGGAGCCTCAAGGAGGCCTCCATCGATATACCAGCCCAGACCTGCATCACCGCCGACAATGTCTCGATGGAAATCGACGGCTGTCTCTATTTGCAGGTGATCAACTCCCGGCTTTCCGCCTACGGCATCGACAATTTCAACTTCGCCGTGGCTCAGCTGGCCCAGACCAGCCTGCGTTCGGCCATTGGCAAGATCAGCCTGGACAACACCTTCGAGGCCAGGGAAACCCTGAATCGGCAGGTGGTGGAGGCCCTGGACGAGGCCTCGCAGAATTGGGGTGTCAAGGTGCTGCGCTACGAGATCAAGGATATCCAGCCGCCGCGTAGCGTCCTTGAGGCTATGGAAAAACAGATGAAGGCCGAGCGCGAAAAACGGGCGGAGATTGCCAAGTCGGAAGGTGAGCGTCAAGCCATGATCAACCGGGCCGAGGGTGAACGGGCCGAGGCCATTGCCCGGTCCGAGGGCGAAAAAATGCGGCGCATCAACGAAGCGGAAGGCCAAGCCCAGGAGATTCTCAAGGTGGCAGAGGCAACCGCCGAAGGCCTCCGCCGGGTGGCCGGGGCTCTGAGCGGCCCTGGAGGACAGGATGCAGCCAACCTTGAGGTCGCCAAGAAATACCTCGATCAGTTCGGCAAACTGGCCAAAGAGAACAACACCATGATCCTGCCCGCCAATCTGGCCGATGTTTCTTCCATGGTTGCCACGGTGATGACCACACTGGAGCACACTAAAACGAAAGAACAAACAATCTCTTGAGCCCTGTTGCCATTAACAGACAGCCTTTTCGGCACACCGCATAAGAGGCTGTTTTTTCTCTCCTGTCGGCTCTTCGGGGGTTCCCGCCTGTTATCGGACCACCTTTTTTCATCCCCAATCCGTTGCCGGAAGGAGTGATCCGGAAAACCGCGCAGAAATGGTATGCGCTGTAGAAAAATGGCCGCGCGACGAGGGGAGAGCGAGAAGTTACTTAGGGGGTGGCCCCGGCGACGGCAATGACCGCCTCGGGGTGGATGAGACGGGCAATGGTCATCAGGGTGTTGGCAAAAGTCACGGGGGAAGGGCTACAGACCAAATCCGGGTCCATCACATGCACCCGGCCAGCACGAACCGCCTCAATGGCGGCAAAGCCCATCCAGTGGTTCTTTTGCTCGGCGCCAATGCCGTGTTCCGATCCCATGACCGCAATGATGATCAGGTCGGGTTTCAAGGCAAGGACCTGTTCGGTTTTCATCACCCCTGAAAGCTGCTCCCCGGCTATGTTGACACCACCGCCCAGCTCAATGAAATCATGCGTAAAAGACCTTTTTATCGAAGAAAACAGCGGATGGGCCCCGACCTGAAGGAACACCTTGCGGCGGGGCAATGGCTCCACAGCGTGACGAACCGTCTCGACTTTTTTTCTGGCCTGATCGACAATTGCCTCGGCCCGCTCTTCCAGCCCCAGCAACCGTCCTAGATGGAGAAAATGGGAGCAGATGTCGGCAAAGGAGGCTGGCTGACGAAAGAATTCCACCCGGAAGCCGAGTTGCCGGAGCTTTTCGACTTGCTGAGGCGGGGTCAAGTTGCTGGCGAAGATCAATTGCGGCCGCAGGTTGACGATTTCCTCGATACTTATTTCTTGGACCGAGCCAACCTTCGCCTTGTGCCGGGCCGCTTCCGGCCGCTGGCAATAGATGGTGTTGCCGACCACACTGTCGCCCGCACCGAGGAGAAAAATATTTTCGGTGATCAGGGGGCTAAGCGAGACAATGCGATCATAAGACGGTAGGATAGGTGCCGCAGGTTTCGTTCCATTGGCGGCGACCTGGTCACAAACGGCCGACAGCATCAATATAACGAAACCAAACCAGACAATGACCACGCCCGTACGTGTACGGGATGGCCGGAGCCTCTTCATGCCCTGCGGTGCCGGAGGAGAACGAAGAAGGAAAAAAGATGCAAAAACGTCAGCGATTAAATAATATCGTCGTCGCTTAAGTCATCTTCCTCGTCGATCTCACCATCCAAATCCTCCTCGCTGTCGTCAGCATATTCTTCGGTCTCTTCAAATTCGTCCCCGTCATCAGGGGAGATTTCAGGAGTCGAGCTGTCATCCAGCGAGCGGTTGGCTTTCGGAATTTTCGATTCCGGCAGGACAAACTCCCTTATTTTTTCCACTTCATCGGGGAGAAGGAGATCGGCCTTGCAGGTCGGACATCCCTTCACATGTTGGTCGACAAACTGCATCATCCGGGCCGGTGCCATGGTTTCCTGCTTGACCCGGATATACCAGTCCTTAATGAGGCGAATCAGTTGTTCACATTCCATTGAGAATTTAGGGAAGTTTGCTTTTTCGGGTGTCAACCCGTTTCTCGTAATGATCAGATGGCAAGAAACTGTTGTTTTTCCAAATGATACATAGTAAATTTCGTTTTCTTTCGGAAGTGGAAAGGGCACTGGTGGCTCTCCCGGACTTCAAATCCGGTGTGTCGGGTGAATAGCCCGGCAGGTGGGTTCGATTCCCATGCACTTCCGCCATATTTTCAGTCATTTCAACCCTTGCGGCGTCGTGATTGTATCCCGAAACTTTCCACGCTGTCAAACCTTTTTCGATACAGCCGACATTCTAATCGGCATCCCGAAACGAAAAAAACGGAAAGCGCACCCTCGAAATGTGCGATCCTTTTTTTGTTCTCTTGTAATCGCTGACCTGGCATCAACGTTAGTCAGAGGTCTCATTTGGAGACAGATCCTGCCCGTCCCACTCCCCTCCTGTTGCAACCGAGCAAGGCTTCCTTCTGAATTTTATGATAAAATACGAATAGATTTACAATAATTATCTCCGGTTGCATACGAAACGATAGCAGAAGCAACCTGCACTCTTGATCTGTCATAGAGATTTAGGGCACAATGGTAAAGAGGCGTACCAGCCACGGGATGATTTCCGAACGGTGCCAGGAATCTGTCTGGCTTTCATTTGTCAAGTTGCACACAATCGATCACGACCTGCTCAAGGAATCCTTATGGCCATGCAGAACTTAAAACCGGATTCGCAGTCAAACCCCGCGCCATCTTCCTCTCCACACGATCTTTTGGAAAAGGTTCTTTCCTTTGCAACTGTCCGCACTTTTCATGCCGGAGAGCCCATTCTTACACCTGGCACCGAGACCGACACCTTCTATTTTCTGATCAGCGGGGCCGTGGAGGTTAGTTACACCGATCGCTCCGATACCAGGATTACAGTCGCCCTGATCGGCACGGGAGAATTCTTTGGCGAAATTGGCTTTTTCGATGGTGAATCACGGGTGCGGGACATCCAGGCAGCAAAAGAGGCACGGATTGCCCTCTTTGACTCCAAGGTAATGGCAGCCTTAAAGGCCAAAAATATTGAACTTTACGCGGACTTCATCATCTTTCTCACCCAGAAAATCTGCGGTAAATTTCGCCGGATCGCTGGTGAACGCGAACCGATCGCAGGGTATGCCGACTCTCTCTCCACGCGGCATGCCAGTCGATATACCGAGGCCAAACCCCTGCCTGTTCCCCTGATTCGTTCATCCCAATGGCACCATATCAGCAGCAGGATGGAGGCATTCAAATCCGAGTTGTTCAATCTCTCCCACCGGCTCCAAAAAGCCGAGGCGGAAGGCAAACAGGACCCGGAAAGTGAAGCCCGCTGCCACAGTGTCCTCGCCGAACTCAACGGCTCATTGTCCGAATTCGAGCAGACCATGGCCGGTAGCGGCTATGCGGAGGTTATGTGGGGCTATGTGTTCAAGGAAATCTTTCCCTATTTTATGCGCAGCCGCTTTGCCGAGCGAGCCTACTTCAAGCCCAAGGGCTATGCCGGCGATTTTCTCATGATGGAGCATATTTACGCCGATATCCCAAAGGGTGAGGGCAAACTCGGCGAGATTATCGATGCCTTCTGCCTGCAGCGCCCGGGGTCCTTGGCCATCCGCGGCAGACGCATTCTCTTGCGAGATCAGTTGATGCACCTCAGCGGCGCCATCGCTGCACGCGGCGGCATCACCCGGATCATGAACCTCGCCTGTGGCCCGAACCGGGAACTCTTTGATTTCCTTGGCGCTTGCGAATACAGCGAAAGCATCGAAGCCCTTTGTGTCGACATCGACTCCGAGGCCCTGCAATACACCAACCAATATGTCAATATCTTCCCCCACCGCGCCTCGATCAGGCTCATGAGTGAAAACGTCATCAAGTGGGCACTTGGCCGCGCAACCCACCACATCGAACCGCTTGATATCATCTACTCGGCCGGCCTCTGCGATTATCTCGATCCGCGCCTATTCCGCGCCTTGATCACCCAGTGCCATCGCCATCTCAAACCGGGCGGCACCCTGCTACTGGGCAACTTCACCTTCTACCCCGATTCCCTTTTTCTCGACAAGCTTTTGAAATGGGAACTCATTTATCGGACCGAAGAAGACATGAAAGAACTGTTCGCGTCCACCCCCTTTGGCGAGCAGGTCACGATCATCGCCGAACAAGCCCAGGTCAATCTTTTCGCCGTGGCCACCAAGGAATAATGCCCCATGCCGCGGTTCGCTGACACCGCATCGGCTGAGTTTGCCGACGAAATCCACACCCTTTTTGTGCTCCGGACCCACATTTGCCTGTGGTTGGGCGTGGTGTTTTTTTCCCTGTTTTCCCTGCTCGATTTTATATATTGCCGGCCCTTTTTCAACCTCTTCTTTTCGTATCGCCTGAGCTTTGTCGTTGTCCTCGTCTGCTTTCTTCTCCTGCTCAAATATCCGGCGGTCAGGTTGCACACTCGCGGTATCATGTTTGCCGCCATGCTGTTCGGCACGCTAACCATCTCGCTGATGACCCTTAAACAGGGTGGATTTATTTCAGGCTATTACGTCGGCATCCTTCTGATGATCGCCGGCGGTTTTTCCGTCTTGCCGCTCAATGTTGCCCAGTCCTTGCTGCTTGGCGGCGCGATGTATCTGGTCTATTTTCTAACCGTCTTTCTTTCCACCTCCCCTCTTGATCCACAGGCGTTCACTGCCTTGATCAACAACAGTTTTTTCTTTTTCATCATCGTTATCGTCACCACCATTCAATGTTTCGATGAAATTCAAACGATCATCAACTCTCTCCGGGCAAAAAAAAGACTGCAAACACTCCATGGCGAGCTCAAACAATACACTGGCAACCTCGAAATTCTGGTGAAAAATCGGCTAGAAATGCTAGAGGAGTCTGATCTCAAATTCCACGATCTTTACAACACCATCCCTGATCTCGTTGTGTTGATTGATCCTGCAGGAACGATCCGCATGGTCAATGATCGCGGCGCCTCCCTCCTTGAACAGGCCCCGGAAGAACTGCAAGACGCCTCTCTTTTTGATTGCATGCCCGTACACCAACAAGAATATTTTGCCGATGAAGTGCTCAGCCGGCTCCGCGTCGGTGAGGTGACCAGAGGGGTGCAATTGCAGTTACGAACCCGAGCGGGCTGCAATATTGAGGTGGAGTTGAGCGGTAACCGGGTCGAACTGCCAGGACACACCGAACTGTACCAGTTGATCATCCGCGACATCAGCCAGATCAAGGCCTTTGAACGGCAAGTCCTTGAGTCCGGTCAACTGCTCGACACCTCTCGCCGGGCCGCCATCTTTGGTCTGGCCAGACTGGCGGAGTGCCGGGACGACAACACCGGCGCCCATCTGCTCAGAATCCGGGAATACACACGAATCCTTGCCACGGAACTGGCGGAAAATCCGAAACTGGAACATATCGTCACCAGCCAGTTTATCGAGGATCTGTGCCTTTCCTCGGTGCTCCACGATATCGGCAAGGTGGGCATTCCGGACGCCATCCTGTTGAAACCGGACCTGCTCTCCGCTCCGGAATTCGAAGCCATGAAACGGCATTGTTTGTATGGCAGCAGTGCGCTCTCATCGGCGGGAGATAATTCTGAAGGCCTCAGTTTCCTCCGCATGGGTCAGGAAATAGCCTTCTATCACCACGAACGGTGGGATGGCGCAGGCTACCCTAATGGCCTCTCCGGAGTGACCATTCCTCTCTCGGCCCGGATTGTGGCCCTTGCTGATGTCTATGACGCCCTGACCTCAAGCAGGACATACAAACCCGCCTATCATCATGAACAGGCCCGCACCCTCATTGTGCAGGAAAGCGGCCACCAGTTCGACCCCACGGTCGTCAACGCCTTTCTTCGAAAGGAACAAGACTTTAAAGCCGCGAGGCGTGACCTGCTTGTGCAGGCAAATCCTCGACAGGCCTGAAATTGCGGCCCATGAGCGCTCTAGAACAATTCCAGCAGGAGTCCCGGCACCTGCACCACCAGCGGGTCTATTTTATCCTCTTGGCCGGCATCATCGTGATGTTTCTTTTCACTGTTCTTGACGCCTCCCTCGTCCCCCAATATTTCACGGAATTCCTCCAGTTCCGGCTTTTCTCGATCGGAATCGGCATCCTGCTTCTTGTTGTCAATTTTTATGACCAGTCGCACCGCAGGGCCTGGGCCATCGGATTTGCCGGATACCTTTGTTTCGGTATCGTCATCCTCCTAACCGTATACCGCCTGGGAGGCATTACTTCTCCATATTATGTCGGCCTGATCGTCGCCATGACCGTCTATTCATCCCTCGCCCCGCTCTCCGTTATCCAAACCCTTATCAGCGGGTTGGCGCTCATTGCCCTGTATCTACTTTCCCTCCTTTTCGTAGAGTCGCTGACTCCTGATCAATGGATGATCCTGTTCAACAACCTCTTCTTCATGGTCTGTTTTGTCCTCATTGCCGCCACCCAAAGTTGGGCTGACATGGCCGCGAGACGAAAAGAATACCTGTTGCGGGCCGCGGAAGACCAAGCCGCTGCGGCTCTAACCCGCCAGGCAAGCAAACTGGAACTTGAAGTCAAAAGACGGACCGAGGAACAAGAGGCCACGGAACGACACTATCAAGCTTTATATGAGGCGATTGCTGACGATGTTGTCCTCCTAACTCCTCAAGGATTGCTCATTCAGGCCAATAGCTCCTATCTAAACCATTTTTCAAACGGAAAACTCCAAGTCGGCACCTTGTTTTTTGATGTGGTCAGTCCAAAGGATTGTGGAAAAATGCGAACCGCATTGGCTGCAATGATAGACAAAGACTCGGCGCTATCTCGTCTGCATCTCACCCTCGTTTCCAGCCAGGGTCTCCCCATGGAAACGGAAATCAGCGGGACAGTGCTCAGACGCGGCGATACAACCCTCGGCGCGCAACTGGTTATTCGCGACATCAGCGTCCGTAAACATCTCGAAAAACAGGTTCTCCTTTCCTTAAACAAGGTCAGGCAAACCGAGAACGCCGCAATCCTGGCACTTGCCAAATTATCGGAATATCGAGACATTACCCCAGGCCACCACCTGGAGCGAATCCGGGAATATTGTAAAATCCTGGCGCTTGAATTATCGCGCCGCTCCCAATTCGAGGCAACCATCACCGCAGTCTATATCCAGAATTTGTATCAGGGGGCCATCCTTCACGACATCGGCAAGGTTGCCATCGCCGACGACATCCTCGGAAAAACCGGCCCACTTTCCATCCTTGAAGAAGAAGCACTGCGCAACCACACTTTGAGCGGGGGCGATGTGATCAAGGCCATGGAGCAGGAAGCAAAAGGCAGCGGGTTTTTATCCGTGGCCAAAAATATTGCGTATTTTCATCATGAACGATGGGATGGACAAGGGTATCCGTATGGATTGCAGGGGACCGAGATTCCCTTGGAGGCGCGGATCATGGCCTTGTCCGATGCCTACGAGGAATTGACAGCCGCAATCAACCCGCTAAAGCGAATGGTGCATCATGCGGCAATGGACTTGATTGTCAGAAATGCGGGCCATCTGTTCGATCCGCTCATTGTCGACGCCTTTGTGGTGCTGCACGAGGATTTTGACCGGATCCGGCGCGAACTCGCTGAACTTGATTGAATGGCAATACCCTACAGTGTAGACTCATTTTTTACAGGCCATGCATTGGCGGCAATCCTGCAACATTTCCCTTGCCGTTCGAAAGTAAATACACTAAAACCATGAAAAATTAGCCAATCTGCGCATCCGGAGGAGGTCCGTTCTCCCGGTGCGTACATCCTGACTATCTGAGACTGGACAGCGGTTTCCTAACGGAGGAGTTAACTTATGAAAGCGAATATGATGCGTGCTCCGCTTCTCAAATCAGCGGTTGTACTTTTGGTTTTTGTCCTGCTGGCGTACCTGACGAGTGCCTCGCCCGAGGGGAGCGTCCTTAACTCCATAGGCCTGATTATTATCGGCGCCTTCCGTTTTGTGCAATGGATCATAGCCATGGCCATCGGCTTGACGGTCAGCATCGCCTTTCTTATTGGGGTGTTCCTTTTTGCTGTTTCCCTGGTCAATAAAGAGACAGCGGCTTCCATGTACCAAGCGGTTAAAGTATCCGTGGTTTCTCTTTGCCAGCCGGTTCTCTCCCGTATTGGCGCCTTCCAGTGCAAGAAAGAAACTCCATTTACCCACCCGCCCGTGCAGGCAGCCTCCAACGAAGGACGAGAGCAGCTGAAAGAAGACTTGCAGGCTATTATTGCCGGAGAGGTCAAGAAAGTGGCCGATAACCAGCAGACCCTGAGCGAGCAATTCACCGCTCTCGACGGTAAAATCCAGGCGCTGGAGGAAAAGAGCGCTGATTTTGCGGCTGCCGGGCAGTTGGACGCCATTGCCGCTGAACTCGCAGCTTCCGGAAAGGTGCTTGGAACTGTTCAGGAGAACGTGATCACGCTTGAAGGGAAAATTAACGACACCGTCCAACAACTGCAAGCCATCACCCCGGAGAAGATACTGGGCGATATTCCCGCCCGCCTGGATAAACTGGAGCAGCCAAAAGACCAGCCAGTCTTTGATCCCGCACCGTTGACCGCATCCATCGAGAATCTGCACAAGGAGATGGAGGAATTAAAGAAGAAGAGCACCGGCGGAGGCAAAGCCAAGAAAAAAGCCTGACCGGAAAAAGCAGACCGGAACCAAGCCATCCCGTTACCCAACGGGATGGCTTTTTTTATCTCCCAGCCGCCTCCCTGGGAAGCAATTCCTTGAAGTATTCGATGGAGGGAAAATGACAAGAATACTGGATGCGCTGGCGACTGCTCGGCCGGGCGACAAAGAGCAGGTGGGCCAAACCGTAATCGCGGGCGGTGAAGAGCACCTTTTCGGTATCGTCCACCAGCAGAGTCCGGTTTTTGTCAAATCGTAGCATCTGTTCCAGTCGGTGCCAGAATTCCTTTTCTTCCTTGGCCAGCCCCACCTCCTCGGCACAAACGATCCGGTCGAACCAGGGACCGATGGCCGTCTGCTCCAATTTGATCGATAGCGTGCTGGAATGGGCATTGGTGATCAAATAGAGCTTCTTGCCAGTTTTTATACAATACTCCAAAAATTCAATCACATATGGATGCACCCCTATCAGATGATTGATCCGTAGCTTCAGTTCCTGCAAATCGATTCCCAGTTCACGGGACCAAAAATTGAGATCTGCCCAATCAAGTGTGTCCTTCACCTGGTGATACCTGGCCAATAACTGGACCTTGGCCTCTTCAACAGGAATGTCGTGCACCAGGCTGTAATGTTCCGGGACATACTGTTCCCAGAAATAGTCATCGAAATGTTTGTCGAGCAAGGTTCCGTCCATATCCAGCAGGACCGTGTCGATTGCATCCCAGGAGAACAGGGGAAAACGTTTCTCGCAAGGTGCAGTTGCAGCATGTTTCATCGTGATTCTCCCTTTAATGCTTCCAGGATCGATTGAATACGGGCAAACAGATTCTCTTTGCTGGAGAGGGGGGCGATCAGCCGCTGATCAGGGGTCAAACGAATCCCTTGTCCCGGTTTCTTTTTATCCGGCTTCTGTTGAATCAGGCCAAGGATGCGTTGCGGGTCGACTGGAGCATTTGGAGTAAACGAAAAGACAAGGGCATCCGGTCCTTGTTCCAGCTTATTAATACCGAGAGTCCGCAACTGCTGCTTGAGGGCGATAACCGCCAACAGGGTTCGCGCCTCAGCAGGCAAGGGGCCGTAGCGATCAGTCAATTCCTCTTCCAGATCCGCCAATTCCTCCTGCGTGCCACTACCGGCGACGGAAAGACGCCGGTAGAAATGGTACCGCTGACTTGCATCTTGAATATAACTGTCTGGAAGAAAAGCTGCGACCTTCAATTGTATCTCGGGATCGATGTCGTCTGCCGCAAGCGTGATGTCGGCACCTGACAACGCCTTGCGTTTCAAGTCAGCCACCGTTGATTGCAGCAACTCCAGATAGAGGTCGTACCCAACAGCGGCAATATGTCCGGACTGGGATACGCCGAGGAGGTTGCCGCCACCGCGAATCTGCAGATCGTTCATGGCCAGCTTGAATCCACCCCCCAGCTCGGAACAATCCATCAGGGCCCGCAGCCGCTGCTGCGCATCCGGGGTCAGATGATCCATGGAGGCAACCAGCAAATAGGCGTAGGCCTGGCGTGCGGAACGGCCAACCCGGCCGCGCAATTGGTAGATGTCGGCAAGACCGAGATGGTCGGCCCGATTGATGATAATGGTGTTGGCATTGGCGATATCCAATCCGGATTCAATAATCGTGGTGCACACCAGAACATCAAGCTCATGGTTAATGAAACGCACCATGACATCCTCAAGCTGCGGTCCCGGCATCTGGCCATGCGCCACGCCGATCCGGGCCTGGGGAGCCAGGGAAGCAATGGTGTCGGCCATGCGATGGATCGATTGGACACGGTTGTGCACGAAAAAGAGCTGGCCGCCACGTTCCATCTCCCGTGCAACAGCCTCACGAATCACCAATTGATCGTGGCGGGCCAGGAAGGTCTTGACTGAACGCCGCTGCTGGGGCGGCGTCGAAATAACCGAGAGATCGCGGATACCCAGCAGCGACATCTGCAAAGTCCGTGGAATCGGGGTAGCGGTCAGGGTGAGGACATCGACCGTGGCCTTAATTTTCTTGATTTTCTCCTTGTGCGCGACGCCAAAACGATGCTCTTCGTCGACGACCAACAGGCCCAGCTTGCTGAACTGGATGTCCTTGGAGAGGAGGCGATGGGTTCCCACCACCAGGTCGATCTTGCCGTTTGCCAGATTGGTGGCTATCTCCCTCTGTTGCCGACTGGTCCGGAATCGATTGAGGCAGGCTATTTCCACTGGAAAAGAGGCGAAGCGCTCCCGAAAGGTGGCAGCATGCTGTTCGGCCAATACCGTGGTCGGCACCAGGATTGCCACCTGATAGCCGTCCTCGATCACCTTGAAGGCCGCCCGTGCCGCCACCTCGGTCTTGCCGTAACCGACATCGCCGCAAACCAGACGATCCATGGGTTGATCATGGGTGAGATCGTCAATCACGTCATCAATAGCCTTAGCCTGCCCGCTGGTTTCATCGTAAGGAAAGGATTCTTCAAGCTGGCGGTAGAGATCGCCGGGAGGGGAAAAACGATGCCCCTCGCGCATGGCACGGTGGGCATAGATATCCAGCAGTTCCTGGGCAATCTTCCAGACTGCCTCGGTCACCTTTTTCTTGGTCGTCTGCCACCGCTGAGAACCGAGGCTGTCGAGTTTGGGTTCCTGATCGGTCAACCCCTGATAGCGGCTGACCCAATGGAGCCGGTCCACAGGCACGTAGAGTTTGTCGTCGTCACGAAAAGAGATCAGCATGAAATCGCCCCGTTGCCCGGAAAACTCCATGTTGACCAGGCCCTGGAAGATGCCGATACCATGATCCCGATGGACGACGACATCTCCCTGAACCAGTTGATCGATCTGGACAGGTTCACCGCGCTCACGAGGACTTTTTCTCTGACGGCCGCTGCTCAGCCGCTTATCGCCAAACAATTCGGAGGCGGAAAGAAAATGCAGGTGCTCGGAGGGGAGGTCAAAGCCCTTGGACAGGGGCTGGTCGTAACAGGCAATCAGGTCCGTATCCTGAAGAGCTGACGACTCGAAGGGCGGCGAAACCAAGGTCGTTCGCAAGTGGTAGTTGCCGAGCATCTCCCGCAGATGTTCGGCCTGCCGGGCAGAGCGGCAGGCCAGGACGACCCTGTCCCGATCCTGTTGCCACAGGTTGATGCGATCAGCCAGGGGTGCCAACAAACCGCGCTTTTTGCGCTGCAGTTCTATCTCTTGAGCAAGCAGGCTATGGCCGCTCGAGGCCAGGTTCAGAGTAGGACGACCGGCTTGATCCGGATCCGGCAGAAAAGACAAGCGTGCGGCCAGCAGACTACGGCTGGCCTCTTGCCAGTCCGTCTCGGTCAGGAAGAGATCGTCTGGCGGCAGGACGGCCACCCGCCGTTCAACCGCTTCCAGATAATTGGCTTGGATACGTTCGCGCACCAATCGCATCCGCTGTTGGACCGCCAAGGGGTCATAAATGATTAAAGAGGCCTCGGGCGGCAGATAGGCAAACAGGGTCTGCAGCCCTGCCCTGCCCCCATACAGCAGTGGCAGCATGAATTCCATGCCGGGAAACCGCTGCCCCGTGGCAAACCGCTCACGGATGGCGCGCAACTCCTTAGACGACCAGTTCAGCTGTTCCGCCTCCGCATCAATGGCCTGCAGCAAGGCACTTTGCTGTCCTGTCGGGGGGAACAGCAGGTCCGAGGCAGGGACCAACACCGCTTCTTCGATCTCTTGCCGGGATCGTTGCGAAATGGGGTCAAACACCCGAATCGATTCCAGAGTGTCGCCAAAAAAGTCGAGCCGAAGGGGCCCAGCCTTGACGGTCCCGAGGCTGGGCGGATAGACATCGATAATGCCACCGCGCAGTGACAGGTCACCCTCCTGCCGGACCATTTCGCACATCTGATAACCGGAAGCGATCAAGGCGGCAATCAATGCGTCCCGATCAGTCTCCTCCCCGGAGATGATGAGCTCACAGTGGTCGCTCAAAGCTTTGGCCGGAAGAACACGCCGAAGAACCGCCTCGGCCGAAGTCAGGACAATGCAGGGTTCATTCTTGTCCTGAAGTTGATACAGGGTGGCCAAGCGGCCGCAGACCGTCGCCGGGTCAGGCGAGAGCGGCGTATAAGGGGGAATTTCATAGCTCGGATGGATAAGCACCCGAATATCGGAGAAAAAAGCGAGATCCTGGGCAAACGGCTCTAGCTGATCGTCGGCAGGAAGGAGACAGCAGAAAGTTCGTTGAAAGATAGTCGCCGCCCTGCTAAGCAGCAGGGCGGCGGATGCGCCATGAAGGCCAAAAATATCGGGAGGCGAACCGCTTTCACGCAGCCGCGCAAGAATCGACTGCATACAACGCGGTCAAGTCAAAGGCAATTCGGGGGAATCAGAAGGTTCCTCCCATGCTGAAGTCCCAGTTGGAGCTGTCCTCGCCATCCTGCTTATCCAGATTGAAACCCCAGGCCAGTCTGATCGGACCAAGCGGCGAGGCCCACAGGATGCCGACACCGGCGGTTTTCTTGTAGTCGCTGAAGTCCCAGTCTTCATCCTCGCCAGGAACATCGCCACCGTAGACGTTGCCGAAATCATGGAAGATCTCGCCGTCCATGCCCATATCCTTGATCAGCGGAAAAATAATGGCGACCGTGCCGTACCACATCTTGTCGCCGCCGATCTTGTCGCCGGTCAGAGGATCCACCGGACTGATGGATGCGGACTCAAAACCGCGGATCGAATTCATGCCTCCGAGGAAAAACTTTTCGTACACCGGCAGCTTGTTGTCCTCATTCTCAAAGGCCTGGCCGGCAGCGCCCTTGACGTGGAAAACCGTACTCCAAAACATCGGAAAATACCAGGAAGAGGAGGCCTCCACCTTGGTGAACTCAGCGTCACCGCCGAACGGGCCGCCCGCATAACTAACGTTGATGCTATTGCGCGAGCCTTTGGTCGGGGAGAACATTTTATCCCGGGTATCACGCACCAGACCGACCTCGGGCATACTGAGCAAGTTGATATCCTTGGATTGGAGAATCGCGGTGGAGACGTTCGAATAGTCGATATCCGATAATTCCGTATCGGAAATGGTGTAGCCGTAGAAGATGCGCACTTCCTCAAACAACGGGTGACCCAGCCGGAAGGCGGCGCCGGTGGAATCCTTGGTGAAGTCGTCATATTCCCGTTCCCAGTTGAACAGATCGATGCTGCCGGAGACCTGGGAGTCGTAGAGACGCGGGTTGGTGAACTTCAAATTGTAGCGGGTACTCTTGCTGCTGGTGCTCGCCGCCAGAGACAGTTTGTTGCCAGTGCCGAAGATATTATCCTCGGAAATCTCGCCCATGAACAGAACATTCTCGGATGATGAATATCCCGCGCCAATCTGAAAGGAACCGGTGGATTTTTCTTTGACGTCAACTACCACATCCATCTGGTTTTCGGTCATAGTCGGTTTGGGCGTAACCGTCACCTCTTCAAAAAAGCCAAGACGCTTGAGTTTCTGGGTTGAGGTCCGGATCGCCTTGGAGTCAAAACGTCCACCCTCCTCCACTTTCAGATCGCGGCGGATTACGTTGTCGCGGGTACGGGTGTTACCCTGGATTTCCACACGATTGATAGAGGCCATGGCGCCTTTGTCGACGCGGAGCACCACGTCAACCCGATTGTCGCCGCTCGCTTTGTTGACCCGTGGATTGACTTCGGCAAAAGCATACCCCTGCTCACCATAGAGGTCGGTGAGCCGGGTGACATCATCCCGCAGAACCTGACGGTTAAGATACTCTTCATCACGAATCTTCAATTCAGCGAGCATTTCTTCCTTGCTTTTGATCAAATCACCCTCGATATCCACGGTCCCGACCCGAAAACGGGGACCTTCATCGATGGGAAAAGTAACAAACAGTTCATCTTCCTGCTGTTCGACAATCGGTTCGCCTACCTTAGCTTCAAGAAAACCATGATTCTGATAGAAGGCAGCTACTCGCTCGGCATCCTGCCTGAGGATATCCATTTTCAACACCCCGGCATCAGTCAACCAGGAGAGCCACCATTTGTGGGTGCTGGTTTGAATCGCATCCTCAAGCTCGCCCTCGGAAAAACTGTTATTACCGGTAAATGCTATTTTCTCGATGGTGATTTTCCTGCCTTCCTTGATCTCAAAGGTGACCACCGCATTGGCATCTGCGGGGGCGTTTATTTTGGCAGTGACATCAGTGTTGTAATACCCTTTGGATTTATACAGATCCTTGACTTTTTGGACTGCTTCATTGACTTTGGCAGGGTTGAGGATGGAGTTGGCGGTAATGCCGGCGGCATCGCGAATATCCTCTTCATTGATCTCAGTGGCGCCGGTGATGGCCACCGTGCCAACAAGCGGTTTTTCCTGCACCCGGAAAATGATGTTCTTGCCACCTTCGGTGTCCTTGGCTTCAATCTCGACGTTGTCAAAATAGCCCATGGCAAAAACAGCCTTGAGGTCTTCGCGCAAGGTGGTGGGATCATAGAGATCGCCAGGCTTGGTGGATATTTTCTGCAGAATGGCACCGGAATCGATCCGCGCGTTTCCTTCCGGAACAATGGAAGCAACCGTGGCGCTCCGGTTGGAATAGGCTAGCATGGCGCCGACAATTTCACCGGTCACCTTACCCAGCCCTTCAAGGGAATCAGCCTCCCGGAAAGTGGAATAGGGTGCTTTCGGCGCCAGCACATCGATGATGGCACAGTCAACGCTGATCCGATTCCCCAGCTTATTGAGGCTGCCAATCACCACATAATCTGCTCCTCCGGACTCGGCAACCTTGCTGAGCGCAGCAGCAGTAGGCGGCCAGGTGCCGCGATAATCAACAAGTTTTTCCGCCTGCGCCCGCGGCATCATTTTCATCCCCTTGGCCATTGCTTCCCGTTCCAAAGCCTTATCCGCCGGCCCGGTAACAGTTGCTGCATCCGGGGCATTAATCTTGAACGGCAAGAAAATGGTGCTTTGCTCCAGCGCCATGGAAGAACTCGGAACAACAAGGACTCCAAGCAACAACGCATAGAACAAAAGCGCAAAGGCCAGAGGGGTACGACGAATTTGTGATATCGACGGCATGGAAAGTTCCTATTTGAGTCTGTTCCTTTGACCAACCTAGCGCTTGCGCAAGGCAGCAGGCCAAAAGAGGGAATAAGCGGTGGTTTTCAGGCTAAGGTTGATCGCCTCGCAAATTGGGGAACATTATGACATGTTTGCTTGATTTTGCAAGAAATTCTATTCGCTCTTTGTGCGCTGAGCACAAGATGGAAAACCAAAGCATCACACTCTTTTTCGGCACGTCCTCTGGAAAAACGGCAAATCATTCCATGTCAACGCCGACCAGAGGGCTCATCCACCAGTTGAGCGACAGCGGCATGAAGTTCCAGCGCCAGTTTTTGCTTGTCGATAGTCTTATAATGGCTTGTGGCAATCGGCTCGCCGATACGGATAACGATAGTGCCGCTGCGAGGAAGAAACGAGCCTTTCGGCAGGACATTGTACGAGCCGTTGAATCCCAGGGGAACTATCGGTACTCCGGCCTTGATAGCCAGCAGGACCGCGCCGGTTTTGAACTCCTGCAACTTGCCGTCGGCACTGCGGGTGCCCTCAGGGAAGATGAGTACCGAACTGCCCGATGCTATCCGCTTGGCCGCCTCGTCGAGACTCTTCATGGCCTGACGGCCATGCGATCGATCGACAGGGATATAACCAACCCGATGCATGGCCTGGCCAAAGAGGGGAATCCGGAACAATTCCTTTTTGGCAATCCAACGAAAATCGTGAGGAAAAAATCCCTGAAACGAAAATATATCGTATTGACTGCAATGGTTGCCCGCAAAGATGTAGGTTTGTTCGGGATTAATGTTCTCAATGCCTTCCACCTTCACCCGGACGCCGGCAAGCGCGCACAAAATTTTTCCCCAGTACCTGGGAAAAACCTGGGCCTTAACCTCTGATTTCCGTATCCACCGCAAATCGATCAGGGAAAGGGCAGAAACGATCGCGGTCAAAAAAGGAGCAAGAAGAAGGGTACAGATGCCTCGAATGATATGGAGTGGTGACATACCTGCTGCCAATAGGTTAAAGAAGTCCGGCTTTTGTGCCAAAAAAGGTCTGCGCCTGAAAAAACCTCAAGATTCTTAGCAGGGGTCCTAAAGAAGAGCAAGGAATTACCGCATCCGGGATGCGCCGTCCATGAAGTGTCTTGACAAGCGCGCCAGGATTGACGGGAGACGTTTGATCGAATATATTCCGTCGCCTGTCCTCTGTTCTTTCACCGAGTGACTTTATTTGCATATACAGCAAGTTGTCACCAAACAAGGAGTCTATTGTGACTGCAGAAATGATTACCATCAAAGCTGACGGTTCACTGATCGTTCCGAAAAACCCCATCATACCCTTTATTGAGGGGGACGGAACCGGGCCCGACATCTGGGCGGCGGCCCGGAGGGTTTTGGACGCTGCGGTAGCCAAGAGCTACAATGGATCGCACACAATCGAATGGCTGGAAATTTTTGCCGGCGAGAAGGCCTTCCAGCGAACCGGCGAGTGGCTGCCACAGGAAACCATCGATGCCCTGAAAAAATATGTGGTCAGCATTAAAGGCCCTTTAACCACGCCCGTCGGGGAAGGCATGCGCAGCCTCAACGTCACCCTGCGGCAGGTGCTTGATCTCTACGCCTGCGTCCGTCCGGTCCGTTATTACCAGGGGGTTGTTTCTCCGGTCAAGGATCCGGGCCAGGTCGACATGGTCATCTTTAGAGAAAACACCGAAGATGTCTATGCGGGCATCGAGTGGCAGGCTGGCACGGAAAAGGCCAATCGGGTGATTGAATTTTTACGCAACGAGATGGGGGCGCTGATACGCGACAACTCCGGTATTGGCATCAAACCGATTTCGGAATTCGGCACCAAGCGCCTGGTGCGCAAAGCTATCCAATACGCCCTTGATCAAGGCCGCGATTCGGTAACTCTGGTGCATAAAGGCAACATCATGAAATTCACCGAAGGGGCCTTTCGCAACTGGGGATATGAACTGGCGATGGAAGAATTCGGAGAGGCCGTTATTACCGAGGCGGTCCTCTGGGAACAGCACAACGGCGAGGTTCCGGCAGGAAAAATCGTCATCAAGGACCGGATTGCCGACGCCATGTTCCAGCAGATCCTCTTGCGTCCCAGCGAGTACTCGGTTCTGGCCATGCCCAATCTCAACGGCGATTACATGTCCGATGCGCTTGCCGCCCAGGTAGGTGGACTAGGCATCGCCCCTGGAGCCAACATCGGTGACGGGGTCGCTCTGTTCGAGGCCACCCATGGCACGGCCCCGAAATATGCTGGCATGGACAAGGTGAATCCCGGATCAATCCTGCTTTCCGGGGTGATGCTGCTGGAATATATCGGCTGGCAAGAAGCAGCCGAACTGATCAAAACAGCGTTAGAAACGACCATTTCCAAAAAAACGGTCACCTATGATCTGGCCCGTCTGATGGAAGGAGCCACTGAGTTGTCCTGCTCCGCTTTCGGCAGCGCTATTATTTCGAATATGTAGCGTCCGTGCGGAGCACAGCGGATGTCCTCTTTCTTCGAGGCCATTAAAGATTTGCTGTTCCCTCCCCATTGCTTGGGGTGCAAGCGACGGCTGGATTGTTCCCGGCCGCCGCTTTTTTGTTCCGGTTGCGCAGAAGACCTTTCCCTTGTTGGTTCGCCCTTCTGTCTCTGCTGCGGCATCCCTTTTGTCAGCGGGGCCGATCACCTGTGCGGAGATTGCCTCACCGGGAACCAGGCCTTTGATCTGGCCCGCTCCCTTCTCTATTATCGGCCTCCCGCCTCCAGCCTGATCCGTTCGCTCAAATTCAACGGCAGCCTGGCCGGCATCGCCACCTTTAGAGCACTCCTCATGCGAGCAAAGCTCCTGGATGCTTTTATCGAGCCTGAAATCATCCTGCCCGTCCCCCTGCATATCAACAGGTTACGGGAACGAGGGTTCAATCAAGCGCTGGTGATCGCCATAGGCTGCCTGCCGGAATGGAAGAAAAAAATTGCACCGGGACTCCTCCTCCGCCACCGCCTGACCGTGCCGCAGTCGCTCTTAAGCGGCAAGGAACGGCGAAGCAACCTACGCAATGTTTTTTCCCTGGCCGATCCACACAAGGTGCGCGGCGCGAAAATTCTTCTGGTCGATGATGTCTACACCACCGGCAGCACGGTCAACGAATGCAGCAGAATCCTGCGCAGGGCGGGGGCAGAACGAATTGAAGTATTCACCCTAGCCAGAAGCCTGGCCCGATGAACCTCCGGGTACAGAGGAACCGAATGATGACGCTCGGTCCTCCAAAAAACTTCTACCAGGTTCGATACTCCCCGGAATCCAGGTGGACGAAACCAGCCTTTGGATAATACCCCACGCCACCGCTCTGCATCGCCATGGCGCACTGGTGGATCTGACCGATATTGGCACCGGAAAACCGGATATCGATGGCCTTGCCTTTCATGTGCAGGCTATGTCGTGCCACTCCGGAACTCTCGCCTCTCAACCCTCTGTTGGTCCGAGGTGAACGATAGCCGGAAATTACCTCGTAAACGCCTTTGCTCCCCATTTCTTGCTGGACAGCCCAGAGGATATCCAGAAGTTTCGGATCGATGGAATGAATCTGCCCGGTCTGGTAGTCGCGAAGAAATTTGTTGATTTGGGCCAGGGCGTTACGGTCGTATGCCTTCCCTGACCCGTAGTTGATGGTCAACTCTTGCTGTGTACGGGTGTGAAAAAAAGAGAGCGCGCGTTTTTCCAGAACCTTTGCACAACCGATAGTCGGAACGGAAATTACGCCCAGACCCAAAACGATCTGGGTTGATGTTAGAAGAAAAGAACGACGGGACACATTGGGTTGGGACCTTTTTTCTGTAACCATTTTCCTCTCTATTCAATGGGTTATCAAGTTTGTCATCCAAACTGACACATAACCACGCTGAGTGGTTGCAGGCAAAATCACGACCATTAAAATGTATGAAATTGCTCTTGTCAAGAATTTGAATGCAAAAAAAGGCGTTTCGCTCTAAAAATAGAATGTATTTTCAATGCTTTACGCATCGCAATTAATTTTAGTAAAAACTAAACCGTTTTTATGGTTAAAGAACGTTTCCACCAGCCGTACATTTTCTGTGCTGCACGATCCCATTACCGGGGGAATTGAGCATGATGATTATTTCCGGCGGTCAGACAGGCGCCGACCAGGCGGCTCTCGATGCTGCCATAACCCTCGGCATCCCCCATGGCGGCTGGTTGCCCAAGGGCAGAAAAACCGAAGCGGGCCCCTTGCCGTTGCGATACCAACTTCGGGAGTTGGGTTCAAGCCGCTACCGGGAGCGGACCGAAAAAAACATCCTATCCGCCTGCGGCACCCTGATTTTTTCATTCGGTCCACTGGTTGGAGGCTCCGCCTTAACCGAAGCCTTGGCCATCCGCCACGATCGGCCGTTTCTTCATATCGATTTTGAACTGATCGAAATGAACCAGGCGGTGGTGGTTGTGGAGCAATGGGTCTGTTCCATGGAATTAAAGGTGATCAATGTCGCCGGCCCCAGGGCAAGTAGCGAACCGCGGATCTATCAGGCGGTCTACTCTCTGTTGACCGGGATTCGTTGGCCATCCCAGCCTTTTGATTGAGTTTGCTTCTACGAATGCGGCAAAGAGGGAGTTACGGACTCCTATCCAGAGCGGAGCGCACGGCTGTGCTCAGACCTCGCAGGTCCATGGGTTTCATCAGAAGATTGCAGGCGCCGGCCTCCCGGGCCACATCAGAGTTAAGGCGATCTGAATAACCGGTGCATAGAATCACAGGGATATCGGGACGCAAGCGCCGTAATTCTCCGGTGAGATCGATGCCTGTCATCTTTGGCATGGTCTGATCGGTGATCACCAGATCAACCGGTGGCTGCGCCTGCTCAATCAAGGCAACGACCTCCAGAGGATCGCCGGTCGTGGTCACGGTGTAACCCAAATGAGAAAGCATCATCCTGCAGGTTTCCCGGATCTCCTTCTCATCGTCCACAATCAGAATGTGTTCCGATCCAGCAGGCAAGGGTTCCTCGCTGCTTGTTAACGTCCCGTTTTTCTCTTGATCCGCCACCGGCAGCAACACGGTAAAAACAGTTCCCTGGCCCGCCTGCGATTGCACCGAGATCTCGCCTCCCAGTTCACGGACAATGCCATGGACGACGCTTAATCCCATGCCAGTGCCCTCACCAGGCTGCTTAGTGGTAAAGAACGGCGTGAAAATACTCTGCAGAATTTCGGTTTCAATTCCCTGCCCAGTATCTTCCACCACCAGCGCAACCCAATCGCCGCCACCATTCTCTTCAACCTTGCCCAACTCCGCCCGTGTTTTTTGTTCGAGCCGGATAGTGAGACGGCCCCCTTTTTCCCGCATTGCATAAAAGGCGTTGGCGCACAAATTCATCACGATCTGCTGGATCTGCACTGGCGCCGCCAGAACCATGACATCGACCGCAAACAGTTCCTGCCTGATGTCGATGGTCGCCGGCAGGGTTGCCCGCATCAGCTTTAAACTTTCCTTAATCAAAGGCTCCACTGGAACCGGGACCTTTTCCATGACCGACTGCCGGCTGAAGGTGAGGATCTGCTGGACTAAGTCGGCAGCTCGTTTTCCTCCTTGCCGGATATGAAGCAGGTTGTTGTGAATTTCGCCACCCGGCGTGCTGAGAAGCAGGGCCATGTCCGTGAAACCGATGATGCCACCCAAGATATTGTTAAAATCGTGGGCAATGCCACCGGCCAAGGTTCCGATGGCTTCCATTTTCTGGGCCTGTCGCATGCGCGACTCGATTTCCACTTCATGGGTGATATCGCGTTGCACCAGCACAAAATGGGCCACGGCACCGTTGGCATCGCGCATGGGCGACACAGTAGCCGCAGCCACGAACAGACTTCCGTCTTTGCGCTGGTTGACTATTCGCCCCCGCCAGACTTCGCCAAGGTCGACCACCTCTTCGATCTTTTGATCAAAATGCGCATCTTGCTCCCTGGCCCAGAGCATCCGCACCGGTTGCAGATGACACTCTTCCCGGCTATATCCGGTCATTTCACTGAGCGCGGCGTTGACATAGTCGATAGTCCCCTCGCTATCGGCGATGAGGACCGCCTCTTTGACCTGATCGACGGCCTCGATCAGACGGCGCTGCTGAGCCGCTGACCTTCGTTCCTCGGTGACGTCACGAACAATCAGGATGCACTGCGACTGCGGGCCCAATTGATAGGGCGTTGCGGTGATGACCACCTCACGCATTGTTCCCGAAAAGCCGATGAGTTGCACGGCATCCTCCCGGATCGCCTCGCCGGGTGCCAGATTTTCAAGGCGTTCCGCCACGGGATGCCTGCAGTCCCGGTGGAGGAAATCGATGAAAGAGCGGCCGATTAACTGTCCATCGCCTTCGCTCGCAATCATGCCCGTCGCTTCCATATTGGCGTAGAGCACCGCATGGTTGACGCCCAAAAGAAACACCCCCATCGGGGCCAGATCAAGCAAACCGGCCAGCTGCTCCTCCACGGCCCGCAGGCGCTGTTCCTCCCTTCTCCTGGCCACGATGCCACTTAACAACAGACTGAGCAGGCCAACAGCGATGACAGCAACGGCGGTCACCAAGAACCACTGCGAACGGAATTCGGCCATAGCCCCCAACACTTCTTTGGCCGGAGTCAGCAGGACAATCGACCAGCGGGTGTCGCCCGGAAGTTCCAATGGACAGACAACTGCGTACACCCGCCTCTCCTTCTGGCTCATTCCATCGATAACATCTCGGGAAAGCGTTAAAATCGTCTGTTCCGTACCCGCGATTGCGGTCCGCAGTTGAACCAATTCATCCGCCTCGCCGTCCAGCAACTGACTGCTTTTGCCGACAAGGGCGGCATCGGGGGCCGCGAGAATGTTGCCCCGATGACTGAACAGCAAAGCATATCCTTCCCGATGCAGCGGTATCTGCGCCAAATACCGGCTGGCTACCCGGGCAAAGGGCAAGGAAAAGGAGAGGCAGCCGTCAAAACGGTCCTCCCGGCGCATCACAGTGGAAAAATAGAGGTGGTCGCCGCCATTTGGAAGGCGGATGAGATCACTGGTCACGGGGGCCTCCCGTTCCTGGACCTGCCGGCAATGGGCCACCGCCCCTTCCTGACCTGCAGCATATTCCTCGGGGTGCGTAAACAGGGGCGCCCCTGTGGCGTCGATCCGCTGGATAGCGAGAATATCTTCCGGATGAATCGAAAGAAAATCCCGAAGCAACGTTCTGCCTCCATCGTCCAGATCTTGAATAGAGGCTTGCTGGACCAGGTAGGACAATGCCTTCTCATAGGTGGAAAAGTATTTCTGCAGCCCGGAACCGGCCTGTTGGGCCAGGAGCGACTGCTGAAGACGAAAGGTGTCTACCGTTTTATTGCGAACCGCAAGATAGGGGAGATAGAACAGCCCGGCAAGGGCCAAGGTGGCCAGGAGGGCAAGCGCTATGTGCTGATAATTAAACCGATGTTTCATGGCCCCGGGAACAAAAATAAGATCACTGCAAATTCAGCTTCAAATTAAGTATAGCAAAATCTGTCTAGTTCCATAAAATAAAAACAATTTTTTTCTAGGATTATGCCTTGCAGTCACATCGCCTTCGCGTCCGGCACAACCCTCAGCGCCCGTATCCTTTCTTTAGGAGGAGCTCGTGTTCCTGCACCAATCCAACCGGCTGGAGGCATTGTTTCAACAACTGCGGGCTGTCATCAGTGAACCGCTGGCCGATCCGCTGGTGCCTGAAATTATCGTGGTGCACAATCCGGGCATGGCCCAATGGGTGGCTCAGCAACTGGCTTTTGCCGACGGAATCGCCGTCCACCTCCAGTTCCCGCTCCCCGCCCGCTTTATCTGGGATCTGATGCAGAGGTTGACGGAAAGGCAGAAGGAGGAGGACCTCTTCCGCAAGCCGGTGCTGCGCTGGCGAATCGCCGGCTTGCTGCCGCAGCTGCTCAGTCACCACGCCTTCCGTGAAATCACCGCCTACCTGGGGGACGACGGTGACGGGTCCAAGCTCTACCAGCTTTCGGGGCGGATCGGCGACGTCTTCGACCAATACCAGGTCTACCGGCCGGATCTGCTCAACCGTTGGCAACTGGAGGCAGAAGCACACTGGCAGGCGATCCTCTGGCGCGCCCTGACCGCCTGCGCAACGCCGTACCGGGCTCGGCTGGTCGAACAGTTCCGGTTGCTGCCCGACAGTGCCGGTGCGGGACCGGGCGTCTTGCCGCACCGCTGCCATCTGTTCGGGCTCAATTCGCTTGCCCCGGCCTACCTGGAGATTATCGAGCGGATCAGCCGCCACAGTGAAGTCCATCTCTTCCACCTCAGCCCCTGCCGCCACTTTTGGGGCGACCTGGTCTCGGCCCGGCAACTGGCCGGAAGGCGTGCACCAGGCCGGCAGCTGGCCGCCGTCGGCATGGATCCCTACACCGAGCAAGGACATCCGCTCCTGGTCTCGCTCGGCAAAATCGGACAGGATTTTTTCCGGCAACTGCTCGACTATGATTTGCAAGAAATAAACCTGTACCAAGAAAACGAACACACCCACCTGCTGGCAACCCTGCAGAGCGATATCCTTGACCTTCGGGATCGGTCCGTTGCTGACCAGACTCGCTATCCGCTCGACCCAGACGATCGGTCGCTGCAGTTGCACTGCTGTTTTTCGCCACTACGCGAGGTGCAGGTGCTGCACGACCGCTTGCTTGATCTCTTTCAGCTGTACCCGGACCTGACTCCCGGCGACATCCTGGTCAGCGCCCCGGATATCCAGATGTACGCCGACGCGGTGGCCGGCGTCTTTGGCGAGGCCAGCCTGGAACGGCGCATCCCCTGGTCGATCGCCGATCAGCCGTTGGCCGCCGAACAGCCCCTGGTGCGCTGCCTGCTCGACCTGCTCGACCTCCTCAATGGCCGCTTCACCGCCCCCGAAGTCCTGGCCCTGTGCGAAACCCCGGCCCTGCTCCGCCGGTTCGCCCTCGATCCGGCCATCCTGCCGCGCCTGCACAGCTGGGTCCGGGAAGCGGGCATCCGCTGGGGCCTGGACGAGGCCCACCGGCAAGAGCTCGAGGTTCGGGCCGGCAATCTCCACAGCTGGAGATTCGGACTGGACCGCCTGCTGCTCGGCTATCTGATGGGTGACTGCCGGGACGTCCAGGCCGGGCTCATGCCCTGTCCGGCTCCTGCCATTGGCGAGACCAGCGAACTCGGCGGTTTTCTCGCCCTGATCGATACCCTGGCCGATTGGCGCCTCCGCCTGCAACGGAGCCGACCAGTCGAAGAATGGTGCGTTGATCTCCTCCGCCTACTTGGGGATGTGTTCGCCATTGCAGAGGACGATGCGCTGGGGCTGCAAACTCTGCAGGAGGCGATCAACAACTTCGGAACGGACTGCCGGCTGGCCGGGTATGGTGAGCCCCTGTCCTTTTCCGTTCTCACCCAGCATCTGCAGGCAGCCTTGACCCAACCCGGCGGCGGGCAGGCCTTTCTCAGCGGCCGGGTCACCTTCTGCAACATGGTGCCGATGCGCTCCGTGCCCTTCCGGGTCGTCTGTCTGCTGGGGATGAACGACCAGGACTTTCCCCGCTCCCAGCACCCACTCGCCTTTGACCTGATGGCCAGCGAGCCGCGCCTCGGCGACCGCAACCGCCGCCAGGACGACCGCTATCTCTTCCTGGAGGCTCTGCTCTCGGCCCGCGATGTCCTCTACTTGTCCTGGGTGGGCCGCAATCAGCGTGACGACAGCATCGCCCCGCCCTCGGTGGTGGTCAGCGAACTCCTGGATTACCTCGACCAGAGCTGCCACCTTGCGGATACAACGGTATCCGGCCACCTGACCTCCACCCATCCGATGCAGCCTTTCAGCCGCCGCTGTTTCGACGGCACCGCGGCCACCGCCAGCTACAATCCGGCATGGCTGCCCGCCAACCGGGAGAGCGGGCCTCTGCCTTTTTTCAGCGCTCCCCTGGACCCGCCAGGAGAGGAATGGCGAACCGTGGATATCCTCCATCTGGTCCGCTTCTGGCAGCATCCGGTCCGTTCTTTCCTGGAGCGGATCATCGGGTTGCGTCTGCGGGATGAAGAGACGGCCATCGCTGAGAGCGAGCCCTTTACCCTCGACTCGCTGCAGCAGTATCATCTCCGCCAGGAAACCGTTGCCGACCTGCTGACGGGGATGCCAGCGGACCGGATCCTGCGCGATCTCGAAGCCAGCGGCCGTCTGCCCCAGAGCGGTTTTGGCCGGGCTCAATTCGCCGGGGTTGCGGCAACAAGCGATCACTTTGCCCAGCACCTGCGGCCATTGCTCGCCGCCCCCCTGGAGCCGCTGGAAATCGACCGGTCCATCGGCCCCTTCCGGATCACCGGCTGGTTAACCCATCTCTACCCAAACGGCCGGATCACCTGGCGCACCGGCGTGCTCAAAGGCGCTACCCTGATCGAGCTGTGGCTGCCGCATCTGCTCCTCAACCTCCTGGCCCCGCCTGGTCTGGCGCGCTTTTCCATCCATCTCTCTCGCGACCCGGCTCAGGCGGACACTCCGGTGCGCCGCGTGACGCTCCAGCCAGTGGCCGATCCCGAAACCCATCTCAACCGGTTGCTTGAACTTTACTGGCAGGGTCTGTCGCGGCCACTGCCATTTTTCCCGGAGACCAGTCTCGCCTGGGCCAATGCGACCCCTGGCCGCGAGGAGGAACGGGCGCGCCCGGTCTGGAAAGGGAATTTCCAGCGAGCCGGCGAAGGTGCGGATCCGGCCTACGGCTATTTTTTCTCTCCGGCTGAACTCCCTTTGACTCCGGATTTTGTCGACTTGACCAGTATTTTCGCCCCGATCCTGGCCCACCTGGAGAAAGAGAATGCAGCCGCTTGATCCGCTCACCCTCCCCCTGCAGGGCTGGCGCCTGCTCGAGGCCAGTGCCGGAACCGGCAAAACCTATACCCTGACCCTGCTCTTTCTCCGCCTGCTGCTCGAGCGGGGCTTGACAGTCGATCAGATCCTGGTAGTCACCTTCACCCGGGCCGCCACCGGCGAACTGCGTGACCGCATCCGCCAGCGGCTGCGCCAGGCCCTTGATCACCTCGAGCACCGGGCCGAAGCCGACCCGCCATTGGCCGCCCTCCTGGCCTCCATCCCGCCGGAACTCGGCAAGCAGCGGCTCACCGACGCCCTGGTGCGGATGGACGAGGCAGCCATCCACACCATCCATAGCTTTTGCCAGCGTATCCTCCAGGAGCACGCCTTTGAATCAGGAACACCGTTCGAGGTCGAGCTGCTGGAAAGCGAGGCCGAACTCTCTCGGCAAGTCATCGAGGATTTCTGGCGCAACCGCTTTTATCCGGCCAGCACTGAAGAAGCGGCCTGGGCCGCCTCGATCTGGGGTGACCCGGCAGGGCTGCTCACGGCTCTCGGCAACGCGGTCACCGTTGCTGAATGCGCCCTGATCCCGGAGGTCGATTCCGATGCGGTGAATGCGCTGGCAGCCCAAAGCCACCTCCTTTTCGCCGAGGTGCAACGCGCTTGGGCCCAGGACCGTGATCAGGTAAGGACCATACTCGACCAGGACCCCTGTTTACAGCGGAGCGACAAGGCCTACCGCCGCAGCGACCGGGTGCCGGAACTACTGGCCGCCATGGACCAAATGGCTGCCCGGCCGGACCCGCCCCTTGTCCTGCCCAAGGGGATCGAAAAACTGGCCGCCTCGACCATAGCTGGCCTGCTCTTGAAAAAATGCGCTACCCCGCCCGCGCACCCCTTCTTCATCCTCTTTGACCGCTTTCACCAGGTCCACTGCCACCATGTACGCTGCCGCACGATTCATATCGTCCGGGAAGCCTGGCACGCTGTCCGCAGCGGACTTGATCGCCGCAAGCGGACGCAAGGCTGGCTGGCATTCGACGACCTGTTGACCTGCCTGGCCGAGGCCCTGGACCAGCCTAGGGGCGGGTTGCAGCTGGCGGGCCACATCAAAGCCCGCTATCCCGCGGCCCTGATCGACGAATTCCAGGACACCGACCCGGTGCAGTACCGGATCTTCTGCCGCATTTACCGCGAAGGCGGCGGCACCCTGTTTCTGATCGGCGACCCCAAGCAGGCCATCTACTCCTTCCGTGGCGCCGACATCTTCACCTATATCC
>Ga0209016_1000416_pt1 | contig 51126 bp, 48 predicted proteins | sample EPASupsiteSAE305_FD_187265 | JGI IMG/M metagenome (GOLD analysis project Ga0209016, IMG submission 187265) | Bioremediated contaminated groundwater microbial communities from EPA Superfund site, New Mexico - SAE3-05 (SPAdes) (version 2) | ecosystem: Environmental > Aquatic > Deep subsurface >... | reverse complement strand
GGTAAAATCATTGAGCCGCTGGTTATCACCGTTGTTGGCGTGCTGTTTGCTGTCATTATCAGTGGTCTTTTATTACCGATTTACGACCTTGTTTCCAAGGTTGGTAAAGGATAGCTGATGAACGCTACGTATCTTGATTTTTTTGGCTTAAACGATGACCCATTCCGGCTTACCCCGGATCCGGCTTACTACTACCCCTCTCATGAACATGCTAATGCCTTGCTGTCGCTGGACTACACCCTGAACAACCGGGAGGGATTCTGTCTGCTGACCGGCGAACCCGGCACCGGCAAAACCACCCTGTTACGTATCTTTATCAACAAATGGCAGGATCAGGCCGAAATTGCGCTGATCATGACGCCACGACTGTCTCCTGAAGAATTTCTACAAGCAACACTGGATGACCTGGGGGTCATCTTTCCGCTCTCCGGCAACAAGAATGATATGATCAAGGAATTTAGGGGGTTTCTGCTGGAACATGCAGAAAATGGACGACGGGTAGTCATTATTGTGGATGAGGCGCAACAGCTGCCCGATGCCACCCTTGAGGAACTACGCCTGCTGTCAAATCTTGAAACCACTAAAGAAAAACTGGTGCAAATCATTCTGGTAGGTCAGCCGGAACTGGCTGATAAAATGGAGCAGGACCAGTTCAGGCAGTTAAACCAGAGGATATCGGTTCGGGCCTCACTGTCACCATTGGCAGAACGTGCTACCGCAGACTATCTGGCGACCCGGCTTATGAAAGCAGGTGCCCTGACCGCTACTTTCTTTGACAAAGCAGCACTGGACACCATTTTCCGACTCTCCAGTGGCATCCCCCGCCTGATCAACCTGATCGCATCGAGAGCACTGATGGCTGCTTATCTGGAGGGAAAACCGGGGGTACAGGAACGACAGGTGATCATTGCTGCAGCAGAAGTTATGAAAAAAGAACGAAAGAAGATGGGGTCACCAAGGAGAAACCAACTAATCTGGTGGGCAATTGGTGGGTTGGTTGTAATTATAGTGCTATTGTCAGTCTTTAAAATTCGTTTCTAATGCAAACAATTACCGATCAAGCACGTTAATCCGCTCCCTGGCTGCCTCACGCACCCGCTGCCCTGCTTCAGGCAGTGCTGTCACTTCACGGTACAGACGTAATGCATCCTGATTCTCTCCACGTCGCTCCCTGATTCTCGCCACTCCCAGCATCCCCTGTGCATCACCCGTATCAGACAAACGACGATAACTACTTAACGCGTCATCCAGCAATGCACTGCGCTCCTGTGACAAAGCCAGATTGTACAATGCCATACGATTAACAGGATCAACAGCCACGGCTCGACCAAGCATGGAGCGGGCGCCAGTTTCATTGCCTAACTTGCCCTGGGCTATACCGCCGTTGACCAACGCAGAAACATAATCCCCTTTCAGTTGCAAAGCACGGTTTGCATAGCCAAGCGCATCGTTAAACATCCCCATACTGAGACAGATACTGGCTAGATTATTAAAAATCCTATAGTTGTGCGGATCTGCCTCAAGGGCTTTGCGGTATTGATGCATAGCCTGACTGTAATCACGGCGCGCCTCGGCACTCCGTGCGGCAAACAGATAGGCATCCAGCGAGGCCCGATCTTTCACCACCGCTTTGCGCTCTACAGCAGGGGTTTCCCGTGGAGCAGACGAAGCGGCAGCATGCTTTGTTCCGGCTGCCTGTAGGTGGCGGAGGGGAATAGCTGTCTTTTCGACTGCCTGCCGAGCCACCGGTGCCTTTGTTTTTAACGTAGAAGTCGCAGCTGCAGCCACCGTACGAACAGATGACTGCTGCGTCTGCAGCACAGGTGTTTCCACTGCCTTAGCTGCCAGCTGCGGCTGTGGCGGTATTACCTGACGTGTCAGTGAAGGAGAGGTTGGAATCCGGGTTTGCAGATAGACCATCAACAATCCTCCACCAGCGATAGCAGCTGCAGCCAGGGCACCGATCACCAGATAGGTACGCCGACTATTTTTTCCAGGGGCGGCACTGGACACAGACTGTAACAACCCGGGTGGAATTTGTCCTGTCTCCTGGCGTGGATCATTTTTTTTCAGCAGATTTGCAAGAATACTCATATCTGATACACCTGTAATTTATTGAATGTACATCAGAAAATCGAATAGCAGCCCTCAAACAGGAAGTCAATAGAATTAAAGATGAACCTTTGCAGATGACGGTAAAACGCCCACCCCACCATTCTTAACCCAATTTGACTTGATTTTTTCAAATAAATAGCCGATTCATATACTGGTAATTTTACAAATCACCCAACATTAATACCAAACAACATGGAGGTTAAGAATGCGCAGCAACAAAGGTTTCACCCTGGTAGAAATGGCTATAGTTCTCGTTATTATTGGACTTTTACTTGGCGGCGTATTAAAGGGACAAGAGCTTATTGACAACTCGAAAGTTAAAAAGGCTGTTAATGATTTGAATGCCGTTTCTGTTGCTTACAATGGTTATTTGGACAGATATAGCCGGATTCCAGGTGATGATGGCCCACTGGCAACGTTGCAAGCACGTGGAGCAAACTGGGTAAACATCACTGCAGCATCCGCAGCACCAAACGGAATTCTAGCAATTACTCCGGCGCAAACATTTACTGGCGGAGGAGAAAGTGTTGCTTTTTGGCAACATGTAAAAGCAGCAGGCTTTATTGCAGGCAACCCAGCAGATGCTGCTGTAGCCGCGCTACCAATCAATGCCTTTCAGGGGTTAATCGGAGTTTCCAATAACACCACCGCCGTTGCAGGTATGGGACCAGGACTATCCGTGTGTATCAGCCAGATCCCTGGTAAAGCGGCGGCACAAATCGATGCACAACTCGACGACCGCAACCCGGCGACCGGATCCGTTCGTGCAACATTGGGGGTTGCTGGTGCAAACACAGCACCCGGTGCAGCTGCAGCTACGTATTCGGAAAACTCGCAATATACTGTTTGTCGAACATTATAAAGTAATCCTGCTCGTTAAAGGAGGCCTAACGGCCTCCTTTTTTTATTTGTGCAATATGCTATAGTGAAAACATGAAAAATATTCATCTCAATAGTCGCGGTTTCTCTCTGGTTGAAATGGCTCTTGTACTGGTTGTCGTTGGTATTGTAATCGGTATCGGCGCTGGCATGATCGGCCCGCTAACCACCATGAGTAAGGTTAGGGAAAGCCGCGAAATTGTTGAAAGCGGTATAGTTTCTGTAAGCAGTTGGTCAGCAAGTAACAATCGCCTGCCGACATTTACTCCAAACCTACCTGATACCGTCAGGTTTGATCAAATTGCCCAAAAACCTATTGATTCATGGGGGCGCCCTTTAATTTACCTTTTTGACGCTAATCTTGCGCCTTCTGGAGCTAATTTACCTACCAAAGACACTCTCTGCGGAAGAAAAACAACCGCAATTTCTATTACGGACAATACTGTTATCCCGGCTGTAACCATTACTAATATTGCTTTTGCCATAACAAGCCAAGGAGAAGACGCACTAACCCAGACCACCTTAAACGGCACCTTAAACGGAGCAGCTATAAACGGTGTAATCACAGGTTCTGGCGCAGCTACCGGCACGATTACACTCGACCCTACAGTAAGCGACATCGTCCGCTGGGTAACGCTGGATGAACTGCGCAGCAAGATCGGTTGTCAGGGGGCACAGCTAAAGATTGTGAATAATGAGCTGCCTCCCGCCACTGTTGCCGCCCACTATCCAAACGCCACAGCAGGGTCAGTACTGAGTATAACCACTGATGGAGGAGCAACGCCCGGAACGCTGCGTTGGTGCATAGAGGCTCCCGCTGCCACCCCACTGCCTGCTGGGCTTGCTTTTGCTCCGGTCTTGGCCGGGGCAATTCGAGTTGCCCCCAACACCTGTAATGCAGCGAATCCTTTGCCTGAGGCAAACTGGATCTTATCACCAACCCTCAGTATTTCAGGCTCCCCGGCCGCCAACAGCCAAGGAGCCTATAATTTCACCTTATATACACGCGACAACAATGACGCAGCAGGTACCAACGACAACATCGCCTCAAAAGCGTTTGTGCTTACCGTAAACCCATAACAATCCGCCTTTCTCTGCGCCTTTGCGTCTTGCCTCTGCTTTTCTTTGCGTTAAAAAGAGCCTTAAAATAGTATTGCACTCCTACCAAAACCGGCTTAACATAGTAATGCATTCCCATTATGGAGTAAACCATGCTGAATGAACTGATCCCGTTAAGCCAAAGCCTGATACGTCTTCGCCATCGCGACTTCAAGCGCTACTTCCTGCGCGACAATCCACTTACCAACCGGTTTTCCATCATCATCGGCCAGCGCGGAATTGGCAAGACAACGGCAATGATTCAGCACCTTCAGGAATACACAGACAATCAGACTACCAATAAAACCCTCTATCTGCAGACAGACCATTTTCTGGTGTCTCGCTCTTCCCTGTACGAGATAACCGATCAATTTTACAAACTGGGCGGCGAACTGATCTGTTTTGACGAGATCCACAAGTACCCGGACTGGTCAAAGGAACTGAAAAGTATCTTTGATACCTTTCCAAATCTTAAAATCATCGCTTCAGGCAGCTCTGCCCTGGAGATTACCAAAGGAAGCCATGACTTAAGCAGACGCGCACTGGTCTATCGGATGTACGGTATGTCGTTCCGGGAGTATATCGGTATGCACGCCGGGATTTTCTTTGACCGCATCAGCTTGGATGCCTTTTTAAGCGGACATCAACAGGTAGCTGAAACGATTGTGGCACAACTGGAGAAAAACAACTTCCAGGTACTGGCCCTGTTCCACCAGTACCTTGAACGCGGGTATTATCCTTACTACCTTGAATATCAGGACAAGGCCCAGTTTTACCTGACCCTTGAGCAGAATATTCACACCACCCTTGAGAGCGACCTTCCAGCCATCCATGCCACCTTAAACGGTACCAGCATCCGTCGTATAGAAAAACTGCTGTCGATCATCTCTTCACTGGTTCCGTTTACCCCTGACATGAAAAACCTGAAAGAGCTGTTGGGAATCGGTGATGAACGCACCCTTAAAACCTATCTCAAGTATCTTGAGGATGCCGGTGTTATCCTGACCGTATCAAAAAGCGGCAAGGGGCTGCGGGCAATGGAGAAGCCGGAAAAAATCTACCTGAACAATCCTAATCTATATCACGCCCTGGCTCAAAAGGGCCGGCCGGATACCGGCGCTCTGCGTGAGACCTTTCTGCTCAGCATGCTTCAGGTAAACCATACCGTCTCAGTACCGGCAAAAGGTGACTTTCTGATTGATGAGAGTATAACAATTGAGGTGGGCGGCAAAAGCAAGGATGGCGCACAGATAAAGAATATTCAGGATGCCTGGCTGGCGCTGGACAACATCGAGACTGGCCACGGCAATCGGATTCCACTTTGGTTGTTCGGATTTATATACTAAAGTCAGTCGTATCTTTTGCTGCCCGGAAACTACAGAATGGCAAAAGCATAACGCACCCTTGAGGTAACACAGATGCGCCCTTTCCTTACATCCCGTCACGGCTTCACTATGCTGCCACTGATCCTGTTCATGTTTGTGATCGTAGGGTTGCTCAGTGCAGGCTACATGATGTTGGGACCAAAGGTGCAGCTGGGTAAGACAGTTGAGACAAAGGCAGGGATGGAAAAGGCGATAGATGCAATTATCAGCTGGTCGGTGGCTAACAGACGTTTACCGGATACTGTTTTACCAGCAACAAACCCAACGTATTTCTTAAATATCATTCCGTCCCAGACTGATTCGTGGGGAAGACCTTTTGTCTATCTATACGAAAACGCCTTGGCGAATCAGGCATCCGGCGGCATTTGTGGAAGAACCACAACATCCTATCCGGCAGGCTGTACTGATGAAACAACGTGTACTGCGTTCATACTTATAAGTGGCGGAGAGGATTATACCGTTGACTCCACACCAGCTACTTCGCAATTTTTCCCTGCGGCTGTAACACTTGACACCAGAGATCTAACCAGAACGGTTACCCTGGCAGAGCTAAAAAATCGGGCAGGATGCTATGGCAACACTCAGGGACGGCTAAAAATCCTGAACAATGAACTACCCAAGGGATGCAACGGAACAGCTTACTCCGCAACCATTTTTGCTGGCGGCGGTGTGCCCCCTTATCCGACCTATACCATCACCGGTCTGGCTGGTACTGGACTTTCAGCCTTAGGCGCCAACATTAGCGGAACCCCCACAACCACAGGCAGCTTCCCTGTTTCCGTGCAGGTTACCGATAGCCATACACCGACAGCTACGACGGTTCAAAAAAATCTGACCCTGACCGTCAACTTATGTGGCGCATCACTACCTACGCCCACCGCTGCCTGGAATTTCAATGAAGGCGCCGGGAACACCATCGGTTCCGGCTCAACCCTGGGCACAATAGCCGGCACCCCAAACTGGATAGCGCGTGGCAGCGGGTTTGCTTTGTACCTGAATGGCACCAACAACTATATCTATTTCAATGACATCAATTATTTCAACATCGGCACCGGGGACATGACCCTCTCTGCCTGGGTCAACTTCAGCGGAATGCCGACTCAAAGCTGGTGCGACCCGGTAAGCAAAGTAGATATGGCTATTGGCGCCATTGCAGGTAAAGGATTTCTCTATCCAGCCATTGGCTACGGCATGTATGTCACCCAAACCCGGCAATGTACCTCATGCACATCGGGCTGTGGTGGCTGGAGCAACTACAAGGTGGCATTTCAGCTTCGCAACCCTGCCAATACTGATATTCATAGCGTCTATTCTGATGCAGTGATTGCCGGTGGCAGTTGGGCGCATATTGTTGCGGTGTTACATAGAGGTGCAATACCTGCGACAGACCAGATCAGGTTGTACATTAATGACGTAAAGCAAACAGATGCTTCAAACGACTACCAGTACGCCGCCCCAACAGCACTCAATTTTGACAACACCTTTAAATTCACCATCGGGGCTCGACACGATGGCGGCGCAGGCTACGGCTTTCCCTACTGGGGCTCTATTGATGATGTACAATTTTACAAATCTGCTTTGACTGATGCACAGATCAATACATTGTACACGACTGGTCTTAACCCCTGAAATAGCGTTAACCGGGCGATGTTACGCTTCCCGTTGGCTTTTGCCCTGTCAGGCTTGACTGATATTTCGACTGACAGGGCGTCACCAAGACAAAAAAGGTATGCCCCTATGCCCAACACCGTCGTACTCTTACTCCAGATGGGTGGACCGGATTCCCTGGAAGCGGTCAAGCCATTCCTCTTAAACCTGTTTTCTGATCGCGAAATTATCAAGATCGGACCGGCCTGGTTGCAGCCGTTCATCGCCCGGATGATTGTACGGCGACGCGCCCCCAAGGTGGCGGATAAGTACCGCGAGATCGGCGGTAAATCGCCAATCAAAGAGCTGACCCAGGCCCAGGCTGACGCTCTTTCTGAACAGCTTGGCCTCCCCTGCCATGTTGGCATGCGTTACTGGCATCCGTTTACCCGGGAGACCCTGCTCAGGCTACGGCACTGTGGCATCAAAAAACTGGTGGCGCTGTCACTCTACCCCCACTATTCCCGTGCCACCAGCGGTTCCAGCTTTAACGACCTGACCCGATGTCTGGCTGATCAGGATAGTGACCTTGAGGTTGTGCGGATTCCCCATTTTTATGATCACCCGCTCTACATTCAGGCATTGGCAGAAAAGATTGAAGCCGGGCTGGCCTCTTTCCCTGACCGTGATGCCGTACAACTGTTGTTTTCAGCCCACTCCCTGCCACAGTCATTCATTAACGAAGGCGACCCCTACCTTGAGCATATCCAGACCACTGTCCGGCTGGTGATGGAACGGTTTGAAGGTGTGCAGCACCAGCTGGCCTTTCAATCACGGGCTGGTCCGGTAAAATGGCTGGAGCCCTCCACCGATGACAAGCTGAAGGAACTGGCAGCAAACGGCTGCAAAAACCTGCTGATGGTGCCACTTTCCTTTGTGTCAGATCACATTGAAACCCTGCATGAAATTGATATTGAATATGCTGCAGAGGCCCATACATTGGGTATTAGCGACTTCCGTCGCACAGAATCGCTCAACAGCTCCCCGACCTTTATCCGCTGTCTGGCAGAGCTGGTGCGGCATGCACTAAAAACGCCGTGAGGAAGGCTGGATGCAAGGCGCTCGGAGCGCAGTGACTGAGACATACCATGCCAGACAGGCGAAGGAACGAGCACCGCACAACGCAGCAGACGGCCTCCGCAACAAGTTTTTGAAATCTTCATAATTGTTCATAATCTTTTCATAACCCCTTCTTAAAGGATTGGTAAGGTGGAATCATCAAAACGAGGTTGATTACCAACCACTACCAAGACACGGAGGAACAGAATCATGAAAAAATCTTTTTTAGCACTCACCGCAGCAGCAGCCCTTGCCATCGCCGGTTCAGCCATTGCCATGCCCGGTATGGGCGCAGGTCAGGGCATGGGACATGGCATGAAGCCCCAAATGGGTCAAGCAGGCACCATGACCCCGGAAATGAAAAAATTCATCGCTGACACCATGCCGATCCGTGAAGAGATGCATGCCAAGCATATGCAACTGCAGAAGGAGATGATCAAGGACGCGCCTGATCAGGCTGCCATCAAAAAGCTGCAGGGAGAAATGGTTGAACTGCGTAAAAAGATGATGGATGCCCGCGCCAAATCCGGCCTGCCCATGGGCAAGATGGGTAAGCGCGGCCATAAAGGGATGCGTGGCGGCGGCATGGGTATGATGCAGATGGATTGCCCGATGATGCCAACACCCCCGGCACCGGCCAAGTAATTCATTCTGGAAACACAGAGCAATGGAGCAACAGAGAACGTCAAAACTCGAAGCAGTTATGAAAAACATGAATAATTCAGTTTCAAGTTTTTCCTCCGTTGCTCTGTGCTCCGTGTTTCAAATATGCTGAGGCCCCTGATGAAGTATCTTTTCTCCACATATTTTTTGGCAGTTCTTTTTCTGTTCACGGTGCTACCGGTAGCAGCAGAAGAACCTGATCCAGGTCGAGGCCGGGGCTGGCGCGGAGGACTCAGGGCAGGCGAGATGGGACCGCCTCCCTTTGGTGATTACTGCCCACGCAGACATGCCGACCACTACGGAGCACGCCAACCGTTACAGACAACGGACGAGGCAAAGCATCGGCTGCGGCTCTTTTTTAACGTTCCCCCGGCTCAAATAACCCTGCGCAAAGAGGTTCGGATGGGGTATATTGCTGATATCACCAATGCCGATGGATCACTGTTTGACCGGGTAATTATCGACAAACGGTCTGGCAGAATACGTTCTATCCGCTAATGGAACAGCCATGCAGCCACCCATTCTGATTGTTGAAGATGACCTGAAGATTGCCCGGATTATCAAGGCCTACCTTGAGGGGGCTGATTTTCGGGTCATCCATGCTGACACCGCCCGTGCTGCGCTGGAAAAGGCTGAGGCTGAGCTGCCCCTGGCAGTCATTCTTGATCTGGGCCTGCCGGACAGAAGTGGTGAAGAGCTTTGCCAGGACCTGAAAGAACTGGGATCATTTCCAGTAATCATGCTGACTGCTAAATCATCGGAAGAAGAGCGGATCACCGGCTTTGCCCTGGGGGCAGATGACTATGTGGTCAAACCGGCCTCCCCCCGTGAGCTGGTCTACCGGGTCAAGGCGGTGCTGAAACGCTACGATGGAGCAGGTTCCGGCGAGCAGCCGCTCAGCTTCAACAACGGCACGCTGATCCTGGACAGTCGCCGCCACGCCGTAACCTGCCGAGGCGAACAACTGAGCATCACTCCCACCGAGTTTAAATTACTGCAAACCCTTGCGGCTGTTTCCGGCCGGACCTACAGTCGGGACGAGTTGGTTTCAAAGGCGTTGGGCTACCAGTTTGACGGTTACGAACGCAGCATTGACGCCCATATCAAAAACCTGCGCCAGAAGATCGAACGGGATAGCCGCAAACCTGAGTTCATCAAAACCGTCTACGGCATCGGCTACCTGTTTTGTGGAGAACGGGATGCGGTTTAGCCTGCAACGTAAACTGCTGATGTTGCTTGGTCTGGTAATCCTGATCGCCCTTTCCTCATCTATCCTGCTCAGAAATTTTGTGATCCGCGACTTCAAGGCCTTTGGCGAAGGACGGATGCTTGACCGTCTCTACCAAGTACAGGCAGTGCTTGAGGGACGCTATGAACAGGCAGGCGGCTGGAAGCGGGAGCAGGTTGCCAATGATCTTGTCTGGGCTTGGCTTTCCGGCATTGAACTGCGGCTCTACAATGCTGACAGCCAGCTGGTGCTGGACACCAGACAGGCCCTGGCAAGCCTGCCCCCGGTGATGCAGCAGCGGATTGCGGCTTCAACCAACAGACACCCGCTACCGCCGGACTCCACAGAATTCCAAAGCTACCCGCTCTTTCTGAAAGGTGAAGAAATAGGTCACCTTGATCTGCAGCTCCCCAGGCCGGTTCATGAATCCTTCTTTATCCGCTCCTCAAATCTGTTCCTGATTTACTCGCTGTTGGGACTTGGGTTGACCGCTGTCATACTCAGCTTTCTGGCAGCCCGGCGTATTTCACGTCCCCTGCAGGAACTGACAGCTGCCGCAGAAGGGCTGGCCAGTGGTGATCCAGCCCAGAGGGTACTGACGGAAAGCAGTGATGAAATCGGCCGTCTGGCAACCACTTTCAACCGGATGGCTGACCGTCTGGAGGCACAGGAGCAGCTGCGTAAACAGCTGGTTTCAAATGCCGCCCATGAGCTGCGCACCCCGCTGATGATCATTCGAGGTGAACTGGAAGGGATGATGGACGGCCTGCTGCCGATCACACCGGAGGCGTTGCAATCGCTCAATGATGAAGCAGCCCGCCTGACAACTATCCTTGACGGTGTTGATGAACTGACCAGGGCACAAAGCGGTGCACTTCAGCTTCATCAGCAGAAGATCGCGCTGCTGCCGTTTCTGCAAGGGATTGTTTCCCGCTTCAGTCACGCAGCCGAAGAACAACAAGTCACAATCAGCTTCATTGGTGATCAACACAGCACCGTCTGGATCGACCCGGACCGTTTTACCCAGATCATCACCAACCTGATTGCCAATGCGCTAAAGGCGATGCCCAACGGCGGCAGACTGGAAATTCACCTTTCAGCAACAGCACAAGCACGCTATATTGAGGTCATCGACACCGGAACAGGTATCCCGGCTGATCTGTTGCCCTATATCTTTGAGCGGTTTGCCAAGGGTAAAACAGGTGGCCTGGGGTTGGGGCTGGCCATCGTCAAAGAGCTGGTTTCCGCCCATGGCGGCAGCATTGCCGTTACCAGCTCAACTGCCAGCGGCACCTGCTTCCGTATCGAACTGCCTGATCAAAACGGAGGAACAGCATGAGCATAACCAATGAACTGGTGGAATGGACCTGGGAACAGAAATGTCAGAAGGCTGTAGAGGCACTGGGAACTAACGGTTTTACCGCTGTCTACTGCCAGACCCCTGACGATGCCCGTCAATATATCCTTGATGCAGCAGCAAATGCGGCAATAATAGGCTTTGGCGGCTCCATGACCATCGCCGACCTGGGAGTACAACAGGAGCTGGCCACCCAAGGCAAAGAGATCCTGAACCACAGCATTAGCGGACTGTCACGGGATCAAAAAATGGAGACCATGCGCCGTCAGCTGACCTGCGACCTGTTTCTCTCCGGCAGCAATGCCCTGACCACGCGGGGCGAGCTGATCAACATCGATGCAACCGGCAACCGGGTGGCCGCCATGTTTTTCGGCCCCAAAATGGTCATTGTGGTGGTGGGACGTAACAAACTGGTGGATGGTACGCCGCAGGAGGCGATCCAGCGGGTAAAACAGTGGGCCACGCCCCCCAATGCCAAGCGCCTCAACTTCAATACCCCCTGTGCAAAAACCGGTTTCTGCAGCAACTGCAACTCTCCGGACCGACTCTGCCGTGTCACCACCATTATTGATCGCAAGCCACGCTTTACCGATCTGCGGGTGTTGGTAGTGAACGCTGATTTAGGGCTGTAGGAGCATGGCGTTTTTCCGTAATCTGGGTAGCGCTCTGCAAAACCTTCTGCTACCGCCCCGCTGCCATATCTGCCGCGAAGTAATACCTGAAGCCGGCCCTCTGCATATCTGCCCTGACTGCCGGACCAGTCTGCCGCTCATGGGGTCTCCCGTCTGCAACATCTGCGGTATTCCATTTGACGGTGCAGGTTCTGATCACCCCTGCAGCCGTTGCCTGCAGAATCCCCCTCCCTATGCTGCAGCCAGGGCAGCCCTGCGGTATGAAGGTGCCTGCCGTGACCTGATTCACCGTTTCAAGTACGATTACAAATCGCACCTGCGGCTCCCCCTCGGCCTGCTGACCGCAGAACTGCTGGCTGACTTTGTAACCCAACAGCAACCTGATTTTCTGGTGCCGGTTCCGCTGCATATCAGCCGCCTGCGTCGCCGGGGCTTTAATCAGGCCGTATTGCTGGGGGAAGTCCTTTCCCGCCAGTGGCAGATCCCCCTGCTGAGGCAGGCTCTGAAGAGGGTACATCCAACGATCCCCCAGGTAGAGCTTACCGGCGAGCAGCGTGCAAAAAATCTCCATAACGCCTTCAGCGTTACCGACAGCAGCATTATCAAAGACCACCATATCATGCTGGTGGATGACGTCTTTACCACCGGCAGTACCCTGGCCGAATCAGCCCATATCCTCCGCCAGGCAGGCTGTCATACCGTGTCTGCTGTTACCGTTGCCCACGCCCCCTAAATCCATACATAACCATCAGACAATACCCGGCAAAGTTCTTGACAGCTGCACTGCAGTATCATATACCGATACCCTGTATACAGCTTTTCAGAAGGAGTAATTATGCGGTTGTCAACCAAGAGTCGGTATGGTCTGCGGGCGCTGTTTGATATTGCTTACAACAACAACACTGCCCCGGCACAGATTCAGGACATCTCACGCCGTCAGCAGATCTCGCCACGCTATCTAGAACAGATCTTCCAGAACCTGAAAAAGGCCGGCATCCTGAAAAGCAAGCGTGGACCGCAGGGAGGCTACACCCTGGCACGCAAGCCTGAGTTAATTACCGTGTTGGAGATCATTCAGGCAACAGAGCAGGATGCGCTGGTGGTGGACTGTGGTGGCCAGAGCAAAAAGGCCCGCCGTCGCAAGAACGAGTGTCCCTTTGAAGGTAATTGCGTGACCCAGACGGTCTGGAAGGATGCTAATGATCTGCTGGCTGAACTGTTCGGCAAAATGACCCTGGAAACCCTCTGCCAGCGAGGCCAGGAAATGGGTGTGGAAAAGGATCAGGACGCCAAGATGATGTACTATATCTAACCCTGCATCCGGACTTTCAACCACGTCACCGACAGCTGTGCATCAGTACCAACACCTGCAAGCTATTCTCAACCGCTCAGCCCCTCTTGCAATTGCATTTTCAGGAGGGGTTGATTCCACACTGCTGCTCAAGGTTGCCCATGACACACTGGGTACCAACTGCATTGCGGTTACAATCGACGCCCCCTATCATTTCAGACAGGAATTGGAAGAGGCCCGCTGTTTCACCCAACAGCACACAGTAGCTCATCTGATTATCCCTTTTGATCCCGCGACTGTCCCAAACCTGCTGAATAACCCGGATGACCGTTGCTACCTCTGCAAACTGGCCCTGCTGAAGGCCTGTCACGCCGGACTTCCCCCTGGCCCCTGGACCCTTGTTGACGGCAGTACCGTTGATGATCAGACAGCCCACCGCCCCGGCAGTCGGGCCCTTGCAGAGCTGGGGGTACGCAGCCCCTTGGCTGAGGCAGGCTTTACCAAGCAGGATATCCGCCTGTTAAGCAAGCAACTAGGGCTGCCCACCTGGGACAAACCGGCCCAGAGCTGTCTGCTGACCCGCTTTCCCCATCAGACCCTGATCACCAGAGAGCATCTGCAACAGGTTGAATGGGCAGAAACAGAGATCAAAAAGCTGGGGTTTCGTCTGGTACGGGTGAGAAGCATCGGAACAGCAGCACGGCTGGAACTTGAAAAAGGGGAGCTGGCACAGGCCATGCTCCCGGATATGCTGGTTCAGCTTGAGACTATCGCTAACAAAGCAGGGTTTTCAGAAATGACCCTTGATCCTGCAGGCTACCGCAGTGGCAGCATGGATTAAAACTGGTACATCAGCAACATCCCGCCACCAACCGCCGGGCTTGCATCAGTAAAGCCTGCCAGGGCATACAGCTCCCACGATATCCTGCGTGACTGCAGAAAATTCACCTTCACGCGACCTTCAACCGGTGCAGTACCGGCATCAACCCGCGCTGAAGATCCCTTTGCAAAGAGAGATACAAACAAACGGTCCGTTGCCTGAACTCCACCGCCAACACTGTAGCTGATATAGTTTTTCCCCTGATAATCACTGGCACTGTTCTGAAAGATGTACGCCCCTTCAGCAAAGAGCTGAACATCCCCCAACCATTTTGAGACTGAAACACCGGGACCGCCTTCAAAGGTACCGGTACCCAGCCCATGATTCTTGTCGCCGGTTGGCGCTTTTAAATACAGGGTCGGCCTGATCTTCGGAGTCTGCTCTCCATCCGCCAGTACAGTCCAGCCTGTAGCAAAACTGATATCCCCCAGGCCTGCTTCAGTGGTTGTCGTGCTCAGTGTGCTTGTGCTTGTCGTAGTGGTTGCACTACTTGGCCGACGCCCCCGACCACCACCGCCTGATTGAGTCACCACCACGCCGCTACCACTTTTACTGGTTAAAAAGACCATTGGCAGTTCAAACGTCATATCAATGGCCTCAGTTGGATTAACCGCCAGCAGCACCGGCAGGGTAACCACCGTTGCATCGGCGTTGCTGCCATAATCACCATGGGAAACTTCAACACCGATTCCGGCGGCAAACGACACCCCCTGCCCCAAACGATGCTCAGTGTTTTCGGCCTGTACAGCCACAGCTACCAGCAAGATGACCAGACTGACAATCAAACTATAGACAACCTTATGTATCTGATTAATTTCATGGTTATTATTCACAAAGTTCTCCGTCAGCGGCCTCTACGTCCGCCACCAGTTCCGCCACGTTGCTGCTGGCCTGCACCTTGCTGTCCGCCTTTAAAGCCACCTGCCCAGGCAGGGCGGCCGGTTTCATTGCGCAACACCAATTGAGCGCCGGCTGGACTACTGATCCATTGGGCCAGCAGATAGCTACGGCCATCCTTACCCTGGGCCTTGGATCCCCGTACCGTTACAACATCCCCGGCTTTCCAGTCCAGATGGTCGTCCTGCAGATACCAACGCGGCCCCAACACCACAACAAATCGTTCTGATCCGGCAACCAGTTCAATGGTTACCGGATCAGCCGCCGAATCCGGGGCTACCGCAATACGGCCTGTGTTTGTCACCACCGTGTTACGATCATACCCCAGCACCAGATCCAGGCCACTTGTTCCTCCCTCGTTACCAGAACCAAAGCCCCAAAACGCTTCAGCCGGTCTTTGCTGCATGACCACCACAATCGCTGCTGCAATCAGGAAAAAAAGAAACCTAAATCTGCCCATGGTAAAAACTACCTTTCTACGGCGTTGTCGTTGTTGGTGTTGTTGCGTTCAGACCGGTGCCATCCATCACGCCACGGCCATTAGCCGCTCGGGTAGTAGAACCGTTTGCCGTGGTTCCGGTCTGCAGAAAAGTGCCGTCGCGGCGCTGTGAGCCTTCTGGACGGGTCTGAGTCTGAGTAGCCGTTTGTGATTGGCTGCGGGTCTGGGTCATTGTCCCTTTCCCCATAGAGGCGCCACTACGTGCACCGCCCCCCATGCCGCCACCGCCGCCGCCACGGGCAAAGGATTCTCCGCCAAATGCCAGAACTGCTGCCAAGACTGTTGTCGTGATCAGAAGATTACGTGTTTTCATGGTTTTTTCTCCTTACAGGTAGTTTCGAGACCAGCACTCGATACCCTTTACCTGTACAGCAACCATGCCAACTCCATTACAGCTCACAACCTACTGATATAGATGCATATTTTAAAAGCAGCCGCCTTTTTGGTGCAAACCTTAAGGTGCAGACTTTGCACTACCTACTGCAGTTCCTGCACCTGGGCTTTAAGGTTCAAGCACCCCATACTCCTTAAGACGGTACTGCAAGGTCCGCTTTGAGATCCCCAATTTTTCGGCTGCCAGCCGACGGTTATTATTGCAGCTTGCCAGCGCCTCCAGAATACCGGCCCGCTCACGATCTTTCAGGCTGCCGCCTTCTCTTGCGCTATCGCTTGTCACGACAGATTGGCGTAAATCATCAGGCAGGTATGCAACCGTTATTATTCCTTTACTAAGAATGACCGCCCGTTCAATCACGTTCTGCAACTCACGAATGTTGCCGGGCCAGCTGTGTCCGCGCAGGACTCTCAACGCCTGTGTATCAATCTCCTGCAGATCACGACCAGTCTGAATGGCTGCCCGCTGCAAAAGATAGCGGATCAGAACCGGCAACCCGTCACGGCGATCACGCAGTGCTGGCAACTGCAGTGGAAAGACATTCAGGCGGTAGTAGAGATCTTCCCGAAAACGCCGTTCCCTGACCTCTTCTGCCAGATCACGGTTGGTAGCAGCAATAACCCGCAGCTCAACACGAATCTCTCGACTCCCCCCTACCCGTTCAAAGACCCGCTCCTGCAGCACCCGCAAAAATTTTGATTGAAGCGCAAACGGCAGTTCACCAACCTCATCCAGAAAAATGGTACCGCCCGATGCCAGTTCAAACTTGCCCTGTCGAGCCTGGGTCGCGCCGGTAAAGGCCCCTTTTTCATGGCCGAACAGCTCACTTTCCAGCAGAGTTTCCGGTATGGCAGCACAGTTGAGCGCAACAAAGGGGGCATCACAACGCCCGCTTAGCTGGTGAATCATCCGGGCCGCCAGTTCCTTGCCGGTACCGGATTCGCCGGTAATCAGCACCGTTGCCTGGGTGGAGGCAACTTCTACAATCAGACGCCTCACCTGCTGCATGGCCTGTCCGGCAAACAGCACCTCATCAGGCGGCAGACCGGCTGTTTCCCGCTCTTTCAGTACCTTGAGGGTGCGTTCCTGCTGACTGCCAGCCAGAACACGTCGCACCAGGGTCCGCAATGTTTCCGGATCTTTGAGCGGCTTGGTCAGAAAATCCGCCACCCCTTCCTTGATGGCTGCAACCGCCTCTTCTACGGTGCCAAAGGCGGTCAGCAGGATAAACGGTGGTGCAATCCCTTCTGACTGCGCCCTGCGGAACAGATCAAGCCCGTTCAGTCCGGGCAGACGCAGGTCTGACAACACCAGGTCAAAGGACTGCCCCTGCAGTGTCTTCAGCGCTGCCTTGCCATCCTCCCGCTCCACCAGCTCATACCCGTCATCATCAAGGATTGCCGCCAGCAGCGAACGAAAGGTGGCATCATCCTCCACCAGCAGTATCCGCGCAGTTTTACTCATGCACACTCCTTTACCAGCGGCAGTTGCAGGGTCACATTGGCACCGCCTGAACTGCCATTGGCAACTGTCATAATTCCACCATAGCCTGCGACAATCTTGTGGCAGACCGCCAACCCCAGACCACTGCCACTGGCCCGGGTGGTGTAAAACGGATCAAAGGCCCGTTTCAGGCTTTCCTCTGCAAAACCGGGGCCGCTGTCAGAGATCAGGATCGTTGCCTGCTCACCATCATCTGACAGGTTAATCTGCACGGTTCCCCCATCAGGCATGGCCTGCAGGGCATTGCTGAACAGATTCAACAACAGTTGCCGCAGACGATCCGCCGGGCAGGCAACCGGCCGAGCGATGGCACCGGTTATCTGCACCCCGACCCCGGCCTGTGCTGCCTCTGCCGCAAACGATTCCCAGGCATCCTGCACCAGCTCCAACACCACTGCAGAGCCTGACTGCATCGCTTCCTGACGGGTATAGGTCAGCAGATCGGTTACCAGCCCCTCAAGCCGCTCTGACTCGGTCACAATCTTCCCGGCATACTCCTGCTGTCTGGCATCTTGTACCCGTTCCCGCAACAACTGGGCAAAACCCTTGATGCCAGCCAAGGGCGTCCTGACCTCATGTGCCAGCACCGCCCCCAGTTCTCCCAGCCGGACCAGCTGCTCGTGGCGGGTCATTTCCTCACGCCGCTGCAGATCCCGTTGTTGCAGGCGTAACACCCACAAACCAAAGCCCCATGCAACGGTTAACAGCACCACAATCACCATCAGACCGGTACGAGCCCTGCGGATAATCTGATCTGCCTGCCAGGTGTGAAGCGCCAGACGTAAGACCATTGTCTCACCTGGCAGATGCAGCTGTTGTTGTGTCTCAAAAACCACCTCACCGGTGCCAAGCCTGATCCGTTCTTCAGTTATCACCGGAGCAGCAGCAACCGGCAGGTAGCGCTGATCCTCAATCCGGCTGCCGACCAGGTCTGGATTTCGGTGAAACCGGATCACACCCTGCGTATCGATCAGGGAAAAATAGGCACTATCATGTGAACTAAAATCTGCAAGTGTTTTCAGAGAGGGATCACGCACCGCCAATGCCTCTATGGCCTGCCCCAACGAGAGGGACATGCCGCGCAGGATAGACTGGGCAACAGGCTCGGCATTACGGTAGTTGGCAACCGCAAACCAGAGCAAAAGGGAGGTCAGCAGCAGACACCCCCAAAGGATGCTATGCATAAATCTTGATCGAGGCATGTCACCTATACTAACTGCCGATTATCTGGCGTCAAGGCCGATATGAAATGTATCGCATAATGATTACGGGAAATTCGCTGCCAACAATTGACATACTGCCAATACCCGCTAAAATTTTTAGTACATTTAGACTTACAGAATACAAGGAGCTGCGCGATGAAGACACTCCTCCAACTTGTACTTGCAATCCTTCTCGTATCTCCCCTGTATGCAGCACAGACCCTGGTGCTGGGAACGGCAGACCGTCCACCGCTTTCAACGGATGACCAGAAAGGCTTTTCCGACAGAGTAATCATCGAGGCCTGCAGGAGGCTGGGGATTGAAGCCAAGATCATTCCGCTGGCGTCTGCCAGAACACTGAGCAATGCAGAACAGGCACTTGATGACGGCAACTTTTTGCGGATTGCAGGGGTAGAAAAGAAGTTCCCGCACCTGGTCCGGGTGCCGGAGTCGATCATTGAGGTGCAGTTTGTGATCTTCTCCAAAAACAAAGAGCTGAAGACCCCCGCCTGGGAAAGCCTGAAGCCGTACCATGTGGGCTATGTGCGGGGCTGGCTGATTGCCGAAGAAAAGATCAAGGATGTGCGCCAGATTACGGTGGTGGAAAACAGAACCAGCCTGTTTAAAGTTTTGGAAAGTGACCGGATTGAGCTGGCCTTTGCCGAGCTGTACGGCGGCTATTACCTGATGCACACCCTGAATCTACCGCACCTTTCCATTGCCCAACCGCCGCTGGCCACCAGGGAGATGTTCCTCTATCTCAATAAAAAACATGAAAAGCTGGTGCCCAAGCTGGCCAAAGCACTGCGGGAGATGAAGCGGGACGGTAGTTATGATGCCATCTTCAAGCAAACCCTGGCCCCCTATCTACCTTCAAAGTACCATAGAAAACCGTGACTGCTGACCGGATCATACCCAAGTCCTTCGGGATTGCGCGCAGATTCATCCTTGCCATCGTCATCTTCAGCACGGTCCTGACCCTGGCAGGCACCTGCCTGCAACTGTACATCGACTACCGCAAAGACCTGCGTGACATCAGCCGCCAGCTGACCTACGTCGAGACCAGCCATATACACAGTCTTATCAACGACATCTGGCTGTTTAATGATCGCGGGCTTGAGGCCCAGCTGAAGGGGATTCTGGCGCTGCCGATGATTGAAGCGTTACGGCTTGAACGCAAAGACGGCCCGGAACTGGTCGTTGGCAAGACAACATCCAGGCACCTGATAACACATAACATCCCGCTTTCTTACCAGCATCTCGACAAAACCGTACCACTCGGCACCCTGCATATCACCGCCAGTACGGACCATCTCATCCAGCGGATGAAGGAACGGGCGCTACTTATCCTCTTCACCCAGGCAGTCTTGATTTTTTTCATCTCAACGTTTATCTTTTTACTCTTCTATCAGCTGATCGGGCGCCACCTGGCGATTATGGCCCGCCATGCTGCGGCGCTCACCATCAGCACGCTCCATGAACCGCTCAATCTTGAACGCAACCAAAGCACGCAACGTGCTAAAGATGAGTTGGATCTGCTGGTGGATTCGCTTAACAGCATGCAGGCCCAGATCAGTAACTACCTTACAGAGCGCAGACAGATTGAAGATACCCTGCACGAGCAGGCAACCCTGCTGGAAGATGAGATTGCCCAACGCCAACAGACTCAGGAAGAGCTGAATGTTATCAACAGTTCACTTGAAGAACGGATTGCCGATGCCATCAGTGAACTCCGCAAAAAAGACAATCTGCTACTGCAGCAAAGTAAGCTGGCGGCCATGGGTGAGCTCCTGAACAACATTGCCCACCAGTGGCGTCAGCCACTTAATAATATTGCGGTCTCGATCCAGACCATGCAGTACCTGAACAAGGCCGGAGAATTGAGTCAGGAAGAGATGGACCGGGACATCAAGACGGTGATGGATATCCTCCTCTACATGTCAGGCACGATTGACGACTTCAGGGGCTTTTTCATCAAGGATCGGGAAAAACGGGAATTTGTGTTGCAGGAGGTTGTAGACAAGACACTGAATCTGATCAGGTCAACCCTGGATGACAAAGGGATCATGGTCAGCGTGACAGCAGAACCGGATATCCGGGCTATCGGCTACCCCAATGAGTATGCCCAGACGCTGATGAACATCCTCTATAATGCCCGTGATGCCCTGCTGGAACACCAGGTGGCAGAGCCGCGGATCAGTATTTCGATCCAACAGGAATACAGGCGTTCTGTACTGATTGTGTCAGACAACGGCGGGGGTATTTCAAAACAGATTCTGCCCCAGATCTTTGAGCCCTATGTCACCACCAAGGGACCGAGTCAGGGCACCGGCATCGGTCTCTATATGGCCAAGACCATGATTGAACGCAATATGGGCGGCACTCTTACGGCTCGCAACACAGCAGACGGGGCTGAGTTCAGGATAGCTCTATAAATCCAAAATCATGGCATTTTCATCGCAATCCGGGAATTTGGGACACTTGATACAGTCACCCCAGACCTTGTGAGGCAAGGTTGCCTTGTCAACCAGCACAAAGCCCAGTTTGCCAAAAAACTCCGGCTTGTAGGTCAGACAGAAGATCCGCTTCAACCCCAGTTCACGGGCCTCATCAATGCAGGCAGTTACCAGGAGACTACCGACCCCTTTGCGACCGGCATCCTCCACCACCGCCACCGAACGGACCTCAGCCAGATCATCCCAAACAATATGCAACGCTGCTGCCCCCAGAATCCTGCCGTCGTCGTCCACCTCAACATAAAAATCCCGCAGTGCCTCGTATAACTCTGACAGCGACCGGGAAAGCATATCCCCCTTGCTGGCGTAAGTGGTCAATAACTTCTGAATTTCCTTTACATCACCGATCTGGGCCTTGCGGAGCATGGTCTCCCCCCTTACGTTTTGATTACTCTTTGCCCTGCTTCAACAGGGTACTGCCCACCCACTGGTTGGCAAACTGCAACGCAATCCTGCCGCTGTTGTCACCCTTCTGGCGAGACCAGAGGATGGCCGCCTGACGTGCCTCCTCATTCCAGCGCAGACTGGCACCACTACGTTCGCAGAGCCGTTCTACCCACTGGCGGGCCACCTCCAGAAACTGATCCTGACTAAAGGGGTGAAATCCGATCCACAAACCGAAACGCCCGGATAACGATATCTTTTCCTCCACGGTCTCACCATGATGAATCTCATTATTGACCAGCATGGCACCACGGTTGTCACTTTCGTACTCCGGCAGCAGATGCCGCCGGTTGGAGGTAATGTAGATCAGCACATTTTCCGGCGGGGCATAGACCGAGCCATCCAGGGCGCTTTTCAGCATCTTGTAGCTGGATTCACCGGTTTCAAAGGAGACATCATCGGAGAACAGGATAAAACGGTATGGTTGGCGCTTGATTTCATCTACAATGGCAGGCAGATGTACCAGATCATCCTTGTCCACCTGAATCACCCGCAACCCCTGTGAGGCATAGCTGTGCAACAGGGCTCGTACCAGTGTCGACTTTCCGGTCCCACGGGTACCCCACAACAGGGCATTATTGGCGGGCAGGCCAGCCAGAAACTGGCAGGTATTTTCCTCAACCGTCTGCTTCTGCTTATCAATCCCCAGCAGATCATCCAGGTGAAAGGCCTCAATCTCCGGCACCGGGTCCAGATAGCCGCCGATGCCCCGACGTCGCCAGTTGGCAGCATGAATCTCTGACCAGTCAATCGTCGGCACCGGTTTGGGCAGCAGTTGTTCCACCGCAGTCAATACCCGTCGCAGCTGTTCAACCATCTCTTTATCAAGGGTCAGTGAGGGCATCAGTTCACCTCTTCAGTTATTTGGTGTATCCGACCCGCACAGAAATCGGCTGCAACAGGTTCGTCAGATCTGCCGGGGCAAGCCCGACCAGAAAGCCGCGCTTGCCGCCATTAATGTAGATTATGGGCAGCTCCAGAATGGTCTCCTCAACATAGACCGGAAGCTGCTTTTTCGTACCAAAGGGCGAGGTGCCACCGGTCAGGTAGCCGGTATGTTTCTGGGCGGTTTCCGGCTTGCAGGGTTCAACCGAGCGGGCTCCGATCAGCCGGGCCAGCTCTTTGGTGGATACCTGCAGGTCACCATGCATCAGCACGATTAACGGCTGCTTGCGGTCATCCTCCATCACCAGGGTCTTGATCACACAATGTTCATCAACCCCCAATTCCCGTGAGGAAACGGCGGTGCCCCCCTTCTCTTCATAGGCATAGGGATGATCCGTAAAGCTGACCCCTGCCCCCCGCAATGCCCGTACTGCCGGAGTAACCGGCGTCTTGTCCTTGGCCATACAACAAAACCCCTCAGATTAAATAGCCGCAAAAGATCACAAAGAGCGCAAGGAAGATCCAGCCATGCATGTTGTTTTTAATCAAGTTTTTGTGTTCTTTGCGTTCCTTTGCGGCAAAAAAACTAACAGATTCTGGGTAACTGCTCCCCCGCCAGCATCTCCACCACCCGCATACCGCCAACCGTTGTCCGCATCCGCACCCGGCCCGGCTCTCCGGCCTCTACGGTGCCGATAATGGCTGCCTGCTGCCCCAGGGGATGCTGCTGCATCCTCGCCAGTAACGGTTCTGCAGATTCCGGCGCCACAATAACCAGCAGTTTGCCTTCATTGGCAACATACAGCGGATCCAGCCCAAGAATGCCACACACGCCGCGCACCTGCGGACTGACCGGCAACCGGTCTTCCTCAAGCTGTAGGGTCACACCGGACTGACCGGCAATCTCCTTCAACGTTGTAGCCACACCACCACGGGTGGGATCACGCAGCACTCTGATCCCCTCGCCAGCCTCTTCCAGCATCTGTTCCACCAGGCTCCAGAGCGGTGCAGAATCACTGGTAAGCCCTTCGACCGGCAGCCCTTCACGGGCCGCCATTACGGCAATCCCATGATCACCCATGCTGCCGGAAAGGATAATAACATCGCCGGGACGGGCAGCGGCCCCATGGATGGCCAGATCATGTTCCAGCACCCCCACCCCGGAGGTGGTGATAAAGATCCGGTCAGCCTTGCCCCGCGGCACCACCTTGGTATCACCGGTCACGATCCGCACACCGGCGCTATCAGCAGCCTGACGCATATCGTTTAAAATGGCTGCCAGTAGGCTACGGCTGAACCCCTCTTCAATGATCAGAGCGCAGGAAAGCCACAGCGGGCGCGCCCCCATCATGGCCAGATCATTCACCGTGCCATGTACCGCCAGAGAGCCGATCGTACCACCGGGAAAGACCGGTGGATCAACCACATAGCCATCAGTGGTAAAGGCCAGCCGGGTATCACCGGCTGCCAACAGGGCGGCATCATTCTGTTCACCCGGTCCGTGACCGGACAGGGTGGCAACAATCAGGTCATCCAGCAGGCGGTGGGAAAGGGTCCCCCCACTGCCATGTCCCAACAGAATCAGGTCATCATCCATCTGTCTACTCCTCCTGACATCAGCAGATCCAAAAGGTAGCACCAATCCCGCAGCTTGTCACGATGGAACGTTTTCTGTTTTCAAGAGTTCCGGCTTCGTGGTAAATAAACAAATTCAATTCGTATCAAGGAGATGGATGATGGTTGATTACTGTCCTATGACAACCCTGCCTGCAGCTGCAGGATATAAAGCAGGCGATGTGCTGGTACTGGTGGGTGAGCTGTTTGGCCGCGGCTATGCCAACGGCCTGCTGGAAGAGGCAAAACGCCTGGGCATGACCGTGCTGGGCACCACCGTGGGACGTCGTGACAGTGACGGTACCCTGCGCCCCCTGACTGCCGAAGAGCGGGCTGATGCTGAGACGCTGCTGGGCAGTAAAATTATTAACATCCCGCTTGAAGCCGGTTTTGACATGGAAAGCCCGGGCGGCGCTCCATCGGTTGCAGAGCGACTGAAAAAAGCCAAACCGGATGAATGGGAGAGCATCAGCTTTGAACCGGGCTTTATTGAGCAGGCCTGCGCCGCCGGCAAGACCCGTTTTTGCGCCAACCTGCAGCAGGTGATGACAGAGTTGGAGAAGCTGATCCCTGCCTCGTCCAACATCATCCTGGCCCATACCATGGCTGGCGGTATCCCCCGCGCCCGCTTCTTTATGCCGCTTTTAAACCGGGTTTTCAAAGGCAGCGGCGACAAGTACCTGCCCTCAGAGCCGTTCTGGAACAGTGCCATCGGCCAGCTCTGCGATGCCAGCTTCAATGAGGTCACTGCCGACACCTTCAAATATCTGATTGAGGCCTCTGCCGGACTTCGCAAACGGGCAGAACAGGCCGGCAGCCGTGTGGCCTGCACCGCCTACGGCTATCACGGCACCGGCATTCTGGTAAACGGCAGCTATCAGTGGCAATCCTACACCCCCTACCTGCAGGGTTTTGCCAAGATGCGGCTGGAGGACCACGCAGTTGAAGCCCGCAAGCAGGGGATCAACGCCACGGTATTCAACTGTCCTGAAATCCTGACCAACTCCAGCGCCCTCTTCCTGGGGGTTGAATTATCACTCTACCCACTACTGACTGCACTCCAGCAGGTTGCCCCGGAACAGGCGCTTCCGCTGACTGAACGTTGCAAGACGCTGCTGGCTGATGGCTGTGACCTGGACAGCCTGATGACCATTGCCGCCGACTACCTGGGCGCACCGTTGATCAATGATGCACTGGAATTTAAAGCCTGGCCCCAGCACTCAACCCGTGAGCAGATGGAGCTGATGCTGGCAACCTCTGCCAAACTGATGGAGATGCACCGCGACCAAAAGCAGCTGATCTGCGCCGAACTGTCACGGCTGGTATTCCGTTCCACCGGTCGCCTAATGGTACAGAGCTCCTGGAGCGGCACGGAAGCGGCAGTCTGGCTGAACCACGACACCATTGCCACCCTGGTTACCGACCAGCGTGGTGCTGACCTGTTGGACTAAATCTTACGTAACCTAAAGGACCGCTAATGAAACGACTCAAATACGGACTATTGTTAGCAGCAGCAACCATCCTTATGCTACAGGGCTGCGCCAGCACTCCCAAGGCAGATCCAAGTCCTGAAGAACTGTACAAACAGGGTGAAACCGCCTTCCAGAAAAGCCGCTACGAAACTGCTGTGGAGAACTGGAAAAAGGTAAAGGAAACCTTTCCTGAGCCGGAACTGGCTGCAAAGGCAGAAATCGGCATTGCCAACGCGTATTTCCTGAACAACGACTTTATTGAGGCGGGGGCGGCGTACGAAGATTTTCGCAAACTCCACCCAACCCATGATCTGGCCCAGTTTTCTCTCTACCGGCAAGGGCTTTCCAGCTACAACCTGATCACCGGTATTGATACTGATCAGACCCCTACCAAAAACGCCCTGGCCCTGTTTGAAAGCTTTGTCCGCCAATACCCCAAGTCACAATATGTCACAAAGGTTCAGGAAAAAATTGTTGATTGCCGCGGCAAGCTGGCCCAGTACGAAATCTATGTCGGGCGTTTTTACTACCGTACTGACTACTATCAGGCTGCCATTGGACGCCTTGAAGGTGCCTTGGTCAACTTCCCGGACTATACCGGCAATGACGAGACACTCTTTTACCTGGGCAAGGCCTACATTGAGACAAAGCAGATGGACAAGATGCAGACGGCTTTCAGCCGACTGATCCGTGAATACCCTTCCAGCAAATACCTGGCTGACGCACGCAAACTGCTGGCAGACAAGCTGTGAACAACAACCTGCTCTGGATACTTGGGGCCTACCTGTTAGGCTCCATCCCCACCGGTCTGCTGCTTGGCAAACTATATGGGATTGATGTACGGAAGGAAGGCAGTGGCAACATCGGCGCCACCAACCTGTACCGCACCGCAGGACGCAAAGTGGGCATCATCACCTTGATTGGCGACTGCCTGAAGGGGTTGCTGCCGGTGCTTTTGGCTTGGAAGCTGGGACTGCTCGAACCGATGCAGGCCTGGATAGGGCTGGCTGCCTTTTGCGGCCACGTTTTCTCTGTGTTTCTGTTATTTAAGGGTGGCAAGGGAGTTGCCACCGCCCTGGGGGTCTATCTGGCCCTGGCCCCGCTCGCTGTGCTGGGCGCCCTTGGCCTGTTTATCCTGCTGGTGGCAATCTGGCGCTATATCTCGCTGGGCTCCATCGTGGCAGCTGCGGTTATGCCGCTGATCATCTTCTTCCGCCCCCACAGCACTGAACTTCTGATTGCAACCACCCTGATCTCAGCCGTTGTGATCATCAAACATCACACCAATATCAGCCGCCTGTTTGCGGGAACGGAAAGTAAATTCAAGGCCTGACAGCTTCTACAGCGGCAGTTCATACGGTAGCTGCCGTTCTTCGCCTGATTCCAGAACCTCTCTGAACTGGTTCACCAACCGGTAGGTAATCCCCCATAGCACTGCCTTACCCGGCAGACCCAGATCAATCGCCGGTGCTTCCAGCAACGTGCCACCAAAACAGACCTGTGCCGTAAGCTGGCGTTGTGGAGCGGCCAGTTCATGCAGAGCAAACCAGAAAACATCATGTACTTCATGGGACAATTGTGGCTCAACCTGCTCTGTCAGACCATAGACAAAACAGGAAACCCGCACCGGCAGATTGGCTCCCACAATATCTGACAGCCTGCCAAGATAGCAGGCCCCCGAGAGATCAATCCCCACCTCTTCCATGGTTTCCCGCTCTGCAGTATGCCGCAACGTCTCATCAACCGGATCACGACGACCTCCTGGAAAACCGATGTTACCGGACCAGGGATCATCAGGATGGTGAGCCCGCTCAATGAAAAGCAGTTCCTTGAGATCACCTGACTGCCTGATAATCAGGGCAACCGCAGCAGGCTTACGATCATCAGCAGCGCAGTAAGTGGCAACGACCGAGGCAAGTCGCTGGGCTATCTGTTCAAACAACGCACGATTGGGCATGGCTGTACTGTACAACGCTTCACACTTCCTGTGCAAGAATCAGTGACACTCCCTTGATATTCCAGACAAACAGGGTATACTGCACCATCTGTCAACTCCACTGAAAGTGAGCGGCCATGACCATCCGCACACAGCTCATCATGTTGGTGCTGGTACCCCTGTTGTGCGGCCTGACCGCAGTGGGTGGAACCATATATCTGCAGCGCGTCACCGCACTCACGGCACAAGCCTCAGCACAGACCACACCTCTTGCCACTGAACTTAATGATTTTATACAGTTTCTCCAGGAACCGATCCCCGGCTCAGGAACTACAGCCAGGTACCACCTGCAGGCCGCCCGTAATCGAATCAGCAGCCTGACCGTTGGCCTGAAACCTTTTTTCTTCACTACTGACGAACTGCAATTGATTGAACAGTTAAATGAAGGGCCACAAAAATTATCAAAACAACTTGATCATATCACCCGCGGCAGCAGCAGTCTCACCAGCCGTGGCGCAGCGCAGTTAAGTCAGGAACTCAGGGCGCTGATTCCAACCTTAGAACAGCTACACAGCCACTACACCAACAACCTGCAGATCCGCACCAGACAGATCAGCACGCTGAATCAGATAGCACTACTGATAGCAGCGGCCTGGCCGTTACTCCTGTCACTACTGCTGTATCGAACCCTGGCCCGCCCATTGGCTCAACTGAAAGATGCTGTTGCAGCGCTTACCCGTGGCGAACTGTCCCATCGCCTCACCTGTCAGTCATCAAGTGAGCTGGGCCGTCTGGCAACAGCCTTCAACAAAATGGCTGAATCACGCCAACGGGCGGAGAGCACAGCCAGGGAAAGTGAATCACGTCTGAAAGATGTCTTTGACAACCTGCATATGATCACCGTCTGCCTAGAGACAAACGGTGCCATCAACTACTGCAATGACCACCTGCTGCAGGTCACCGGCTACAGACGTCACGAGCTGATCGGCAAAAACTGGTTTGATCTCTTTATACCGGAACCTGAACCGGTCAAGCAGCTCTTTAACCAGATGGTCAACAAAGGTGAGATTGTCCACCACTTCCAGAATGCAATTCTGACAAAATCCGGCGGGCTGCGGATGGTGGCCTGGAATAACACCCTGAGTCATGACAGCCTGGGGAGCATTTCAGGGGTCACCAGCATCGGCAGCGATATTACGGAACAGCACGCGGCAGAGCAGGCCCTGGAACAAAGCCAGCGCACGCTCCGCTCCCTGGTGGACGGCAACCCTGAATCACTCTACCTGGTGGACCGTACCGGAACCATACTGATTGCCAACACCACCTTTGCCCGTCGTATTGGTAAAGAACTCAATCAGATCATCGGCAGTCACCTGGGTGAACTGTTCAGCCCTGAGGTGGCACAGGAGCGTCGCAGTAAAATAGAGGAGGTCTTCACAACCGGCATGCCGCTGGTGTTTAGTGATACCCGTGACCTCTGGCAGTTTGAACATCACCTGAGCCCGGTCAGCACACTGGATGGCAGCGTTGTATCGGTCTCAATCCTTACCATTGATGTGACAGAACAGCGGCGCGTTGCCGGAGATCTGCAAAAGGCCAACCAGTTATTACAAAGTAACAACGAAAAGCTTGAACAACGGGTTGCCGAACGGACCGCAGAACTGGCCCGACTGAACAATGAACTGACCCAGGCCCGTGATGCAGCTGAAGGGGCAAGTCGTTCCAAAAGCGAGTTTCTGGCCAACATGAGCCACGAAATCCGCACCCCCATGAACGCCATTTTAGGGCTGGTACACCTGGCACTGCAGACTGATCTGAGTCACAAACAACGTGAGTACCTTGATACCGTCAGTAACTCGGCCCAGTCACTGCTGGGGATCATCAATGATATCCTTGACGTTTCACGCATCGAGTCCGGTAAACTGCAGATGGAAAAAACCGGATTCTCCCTGGAAGGTGTTGTGGCCCGCTCCATTGGACTGCTTGCACTCAAGGCCAAAGAGAAAGGGGTCGCGCTTGAACAACAGGTGGCTTCTGACATCCCCGACTCTCTGATTGGAGACCCGTTGCGCCTGGAACAGGTGCTGGTCAACCTGCTGAGCAACGCTGTTAAGTTTACCGAGAGTGGCACCATCACCCTGCAGATCAGCCGGGGGACGGCGCCGACTGGTCCAGAGCAACTGGCGCTTGATTTGCGTATTACAGATACCGGCTCCGGCATGGATGAACAGACTCTGGCCCGCCTGTTCAAGCCGTTCTCCCAGGGAGACACCTCCACCACCCGTACCTATGGGGGCACCGGACTGGGTCTGACCATCTGCCGTCATCTGGTGGAAATGATGGGCGGTGAGATCAACGTTACCAGCACCCCCGGCAAAGGCAGTTGTTTCAGCTTCTACGCACTGTTTGGCATCAGCACGACAGTATCAACCCGCAGAGGCATCAAGGCCGGCCGGAATGCCCTTATACAACGTTACCTGACGCTGAATGGCTTACACCTGCTGGTGGTGGAAGACCACCCGATCAACCGTCAGATCGCCCGCGAAATCCTTGAAGCTGTTGGAGTTACCGTTGAAACCGTTGATAACGGCCGTGAGGCCGTAGCCTTCATGCAGGACCACGGTGACAGTATTGACCTGATTTTGATGGATATTCAGATGCCGATCATGGACGGCTATGAGGCCACGCGAGAGATTCGACAGCGCTACAGCCGCAACCGTTTACCGATTGTTGCCATGACAGCCCACGCCTTAAACGAAGAGCGGGAACGCTGCCTTTCCTCAGGCATGAATGAGCACCTGCCCAAGCCGATTGTCGTTGAAAAGCTGTATGAACTGCTGGCCCGCCTGACTGATCGGACGCCTGAAACAACGTCGACGGATGAGTTGACACAAGAGGCTGCTGACAGCTTGTCCGATCAGCTGCCTGAGCTGCTGCCGGGCATCACCCAGGAGGCCGCGCTGGCACGGGTAAACGGCAACAAACGACTGTTGAGACAGCTGATCCGGCTGTTTGCTCAGGAACAACAGGGAATAGCATCCGAGGTCCGTCACCTGATGGCAGACAATGATCCGGGCTCAGCGGCCCGGCTGGTTCATGGACTGAAAGGAGTAGCCGGCAATCTGGCAGCTGACCGTCTCCATATCGCCGCTGCCAACCTTGAATCAGCACTGAAAAAGCAGGACTTGAAAGCCGCAGAAGCGTTACTCCCCCTGTTTGAAGCAGCTCTTGATGAAGTTTGCGCTACAGCAGCACTGCTTACTGAACCTTCAAAATCATTATCAGGTTCAGGCAATGGCTCTCCAGCTGAAATTGCAGCACTGCTCGGCGAACTGCAACATCTGCTTGAGCTTCATTCTCTGGATGTAGCCATCCCCTTAAGCCAGCTACAGGAACTGCTCCCTACGGAGGAGGATCGCCCATTACTGACTGCGCTTACCGACGCAACACAACGGCTTGACTATCAGCAAGCATTGATGTTACTGCACACCCTGGCCGAAAAAAACGGCAGCAGCGAGGAGAGCCTGTGACACCGGAACATGACGGCAAGTTGATGATCCTGCTGGTTGATGATGCCCCGACCAACATTCAGATGCTGAATGAGACCTTAAAAGACGGCTACCACCTCTTCTTTGCCACCAATGGTCGCGACGCCTTGCGAATTGCGTCAGAGTCTGTACCAGACCTGATCCTGCTGGATGTAATCATGCCGGACATGGATGGCTACGAAGTCTGCCGCACCTTAAAGACCGACCCGATCCTGCGAAATGTGCCGATTATCTTTATTACCGCCATGAATCAGCAGGAAGACGAGGCGATCGGCCTGGAATTGGGTGCTGTTGACTACATTACCAAACCGTTCAACCCAACCATTGTCAGGCTGCGGATTCGTAACCAGATCGAGCTGAAACGCCAGCGTGACCTGCTGACCCGACTTTCGCATCTTGACGGCCTTACCGGAATCCCCAACCGGAGGGCTTTGGATGAAGCACTGGAGCGTGAATGGCGGCGCGGAACCCGCTCACTGAGGCCGTTATCACTGCTGATGATGGATATTGATCATTTCAAGGCCTACAATGACAGTTGCGGTCACCTTGCAGGTGACGATTGCCTGCGGACAGTTGCCCAATCACTAAAGGTAACGCTTGGCAGAGCTGCAGATTTTGTTGGTCGCTATGGTGGCGAAGAATTTTTAGCTGTTTTACCGGAAACAGATCAGATCGGGGCACAGATTGTTGCCAGCGAAATTTTTGAAGGAATAGCGCAGCTTGCCATTCCCCATCCGGCCTCCCCGCTTGGAAAGACCGTTACCGCAAGTATCGGCGTTGCAACCGCAATTGCCGACCGCGAACATCAGCATACCTGGCTACTACAGAAGGCAGACAGCGCTCTGTATCAGGCTAAGCTTGAGGGACGCAACAGAATCGTAACCGCTCCTTTGTCTTCCAATTGACACCCCATGCCCAAGGAACTGACCCACTGGTGGCTGGCAGCAGAAGCAGTACGACAGCTTCCCCTTGACCATGGCCATGGCACCCGACTGTTGCTGGAAGACCAGCAGGCAGCGTATCTGGTGGGGGCTGTCCTTCCCGACACCCTGCTCCATCTGGTTCTGGGGCGCTGGAGTGCGACCGCCCTGCAGCTATCCCGAGACTTCCATCAACCGCCAGGCAACAGCTTCAGACCACTGCTGACATTTGCAGAAAAGTCCCCCCTTACCCCAGGCGTTATTGCCTGCCTTCTGGGCGTAGCAAGCCACATCGAGGCAGATATTGTCTTCCACCCGTACATTTGTGCATTGGCTGGCGATCATATAGGCCGCCATTACCAGCTTGAGACGGAACTTGATCTGTATCTACTCTCTGAAGGCAAGCAACCACCGGTTTGGCGTCTTAATGAAATACTGGCCGGAGAGGTCAGTGAGCAGGCGTTCATGGTACTGCGCGGGGTTTTTGATCCGGAAGGAAGACTGCCGGATGAGGTACTGCAGCATGCACTGCAACTGCATGGACAGATTCAGGGGATGTACGGCACCCCCCCCTGGCAACTGCTGGCGCGGATACTGGGACTTGTGCCAAACTACTGGCTACGCTCGTTTCAGAAGCTGTTCTACCCCTTTAACTGGCAACGGGGACGTTCAAAAAACTGGCCAGATCATTGGAAACACCAGGTAACCGGGCAGGAACGTGGCGATACACCAGACGGACTGATGGTTGACGCATGCAACAGGATTACTGAATTACTCCGCAGGGTTGATCAGCAGGGCCTCATTCAAAGCTTCAGAACCCATCCCGGAGAGAATCTCATTACCGGGCTGGCAGTTCTTCCCGCCCATACTCCCACAATAGCCGCCGCAACTGCTCCGTTGTAATCGGCTTGGGCAGGTAGGCATCCATACCGGCATCCAGGAAGCGCTGTTTATCACCGCTCATGGCATAGGCGGTCAGGGCAATGATCGGGATATGCCCACCCTTTTCCGCCTCATCAGCCCTGATGATTGCCGTAGCCTGCATACCGTCCATTTCCGGCATCTGGATATCCATCAAAATCAGATCAAAGGATTCCTGTCGCCACGCTTCAACCGCCTTGAGACCGGTATCGGCAAACCTGACCCGATGTCCCTCCATCCGCAGGATAGCCTCCATCATTTTACAGTTCACCACAGAATCTTCCGCCACCAGAATCCGCATACGACGACACAGTGATTGTGCTTCGTCACGCTCTGCATCAGCACGTTCTATAGCTTCTCTTTTACTGATCTGACAGGGAATCCGACAGCTAAAGCGGCTACCCTCGCCAAGCCGGCTTTCAACCGTGATTGTCCCCCCTAACATCTCTGCCAGATGGCGGGAGATAGACAACCCCAGTCCGGTTCCGCCAAATTTGCGTGTGGTGGAAAGGTCCTCCTGTACAAAAGGAGTAAACACCCGCTCCAGATTCTCTGACTGGATCCCTTTTCCGGAATCACTGACCATCAATTCCAGCTGCACCGTGTTGTCATCTATAGCTGTACCGGACAGCCGTAATCTGATCATCCCCTGCTCCGTAAACTTAAGGGCATTTGAGAGCAGATTAACCCCGATTTGCTGAATACGGGCCGGGTCAGACACCAGCAATCCAGACAGGCTTGTAGCCAATGAGACCTCAAAACGCAGCCCTTTTTCCCGTATGATCGCTCCGAACATCCGATCAAGCTGATTAACCAGCATGCGAGGGTCAAAAGGAACCGAAACAATTTCAAGCTTGCCGGACTCTATCTTGGAGATATCAAGCACATCGCTGATGATATCCAGCAGATTGTTGGCCGCAGCCATGGAATCTTTTGCCAGCTCCTTCAGTTCTCCCGCATCCAGTCGCTCCACCAGCAGTGAGTTAATGCCGATAATGGCATTGAGCGGTGTCCTGATTTCATGACTCATATTTGCCAGAAAGAGGCTTTTAGCCTCATTGGCGCTTTCAGCTGCGTGACGGGCCTGTACCAGCTCCTGCTCTATCCTTTTACGTTCCGAAAAATCCCGCATAAATGCCTGACAGGTACCATCCGGCATCATCTTGCTGTTCATCTCAATCGGGACCTGGCTACCATCCTTGCGTAGCAGCAGCCGTTCATGCATAACGGTCTGCCCCTGTTTGAGCAGGTCGTAGCGAAAGGGGACCTGCTTACGTTCCTCTTCGCTGAACAGCTGCGCTATATTCATACCAATCAACTCTGTCTGCAGGTACCCGGTCAGCGTTTCCGCCTGACGGTTAGCACCGATGAGCGTACCCGTCAGATCCGCTTGCAGAATCACGTCGGCAGCCAGGTCTATCAAGGTACGAAATCGCTCTTCATTCGCCCGTAGTTCTGAAGTTCTACGGGCAACGACTCCGCGAAGCCCCCGGTTCCAGACCAGCAAGAACAGAGTCACCAGCACAGCAGCGCCCAGCACCCACCACAGCCAGGCATAGTTACTACCTGCCCCGCCAGCAGCCACGGACCAAGTTTGTGCAGCCTGATTACGCTCAGCAGGGAGTATGGACGCAAGGTCCTTTTCCACCCGCTGGGTAGTGGACCACTCCATAGCAGTCCGTTCCCGGAGCTGCCACAGATCCATCAGACCAGCTTGCTGCTGTCCCCAGCAAAAACAGGGGAGCATCAGCAGTATCAGTACACAGAATACTATACGACGCATACCATTCATGGGTGTCCCATCCCTGCAGGAATAGCTTCGTCCTCCCCCAAACAGCCCAGCTGATGGCAACGAACCAGCTCAAACCCCAGCAGCACAACCAGCCAACTGGTGTAGATCCAGATCAGCAGAAACGGCAACAGGGAAAGGGCACCGTAAATGGCATTGTAACGTGTAACGCCAAATTGAAAACGGAAGTAAAGCCAGTGGGCAAGCTGCCAGCAGGCCCCGGCGGCAACACCTCCCATCATCGCCGAGGCAAGTCTGATCTTTACGGCAGGTAGCAGCAGGTACACCAGAATCAGCACCAGAGAACTGCAGAAGAAGGGGGTTAGCCTGAAGAAGAACAGTACTCCTTCTCCGATGCTGGTATTGCTGATCAGCCACTGTACCAGCCATTGGCTCTGGAGCAGAGAGGTTATGCCGATTGCCGTGGCTAGCAACAGTGGCACTGCCGCAAGGACAAGCAGATAGTCCAGACAACGGCGCAGCAGACTACGCTGTTCAGTAACACCCCAGATTGCGTTAAACGCCCCACGGATGCTCTCCAGCAAAAACAGCAGGGTAAAAACCAGCAGCAGGGTGCTGAACGAGCCAAGTCCTGCGAGCCTGGTATTGCAGACATACTCATGGACTTTCGTAGCGATGGCACTTGAATTACCGGTCAGCTGCTGCAGTATGAACGGTTCCAGCAGCTCCTGCACGCCAACCTTCTGCAACAGCACAAAGATCAGTGCCAGTACCGGCACCAACGCCAGGGTTGTGTCAAATGAAAGGGCAGAGGCCCGCAACATTCCCTGATGGCTGTCAAAACGCTGCCACATTGCATGGACTATCCTGAAACCTCTCTGTATAAAAGAAGGAAACACCGTCACCCTAGAGTATCTGTTTTACCGCATCCAGCACAGCTGCATAATCAGGTTCACTGGTTACTTCCGGTACCTGTTGGATATAGCGAATGAGCCCCTGGGCATCCACGACAAAGATACAACGGGAAAGCAGCAGCAATTCCTTAATCACCACCCCGTAGTTGAGACCGAAAGAGCGCTCCCGGTAATCGGACAGGGCAATCACCCGATCAATGCCAGCTGCACCGCACCAGCGCTTCTGGGCAAAGGGCAGATCAAGGCTGATGGTCAACACCACGACATTTTCAGGAAGAGCTGCTGCTTCCTGGTTAAAACGGCGGGTCTCGGTATCGCAGACCGGGGTATCAAGCGAAGGGACAGCACTGATCACTCTGATCTTACCATCATAGCTGTGCAGACTGATCGGGGTAAGGGTGGTATCAACCACTAAAAAGTCCGGCGCCTTGTCACCAACCTTCAGTTCCGGCCCCAGCAGGGTCACAGGATTACCTTTAAAGCTGATTTTACCGCTTCGCTCCTCCATGTCATTCTCCCCTCTTTGATAGTACTTTTATCTGTTGTCAAGAATACGGTTACCAACCTGATTGTCAAGTGACAATCAGATTACTACGGTCTCTTTGACCTGCATCAATGTTTTTTACAACAAACAGCACTAAGGTAGCAATAAGCAATGACTACAGCACAGGAAAGGAAATAACCATGGCCACAAGCACCGCCATACCAGGCACCGCCTTCAACATGAATGAGCAGATAAGCTACCAGACCGGATCAGTGGTAAGCAAAACCCTGATTGACAAAAAAATAGGGACTCTTACCCTCTTTGCCTTTGATGCCGGACAAGGACTGTCTGAGCACACCGCACCATTTGATGCAGTGGTGCAGATCATTGACGGCACCGCCGCCGTTACCATAGACGGCACCATGCAACAGGTGCAGGCAGGTGAGATGATCATCATGCCGGCCAATCTCCCTCACTCACTCAAGGCAGAGGTACCATTCAAGATGTTGCTGGTGATGATCAGGGCCTGATGTGGAAGCCCCTTGACAAACGCCAATCACCTGCTACTAGGTTTCTCAGGCTGACATCGCACCCCAAGGAGGCATCCTATGGTATTGTCCCGTTTTTTCTTCATTGCAGCGTTTTTCAGTGCTGCGCTCCTGTTCTGCAGCAATCCGGTCTTTGCCGATGAAATTCCGGATGCTGCTTCGGTAAGCGGCAAGTATTCCGAACTTGTGCAGGTAATGAACTGCCCTAAGGATGGCAGTAGTTACGGCAACTTTAAAGACTACGGCTACTGGGGCGGGGGCGCCTGGTGCGGTCAGCAGGGCAAGGCCGGCTACTGGGTCTGGGTAGCGCCAAACTGGTATGTCTGGAAGCAAAAAGGCGCGCCAACCCTTTCAGCTCCCCCCCAGGCAACAGTAAACGGCAAATATTCAGACCTGATTCAGATCCTGAACTGCCCGAAAGACGGCAAGAACTATGGCAACTTCAAAGACTACGGCCACTGGGGCGGTGGTGCCTGGTGCGGCAAGCAGGGAAAGGCCGGCTACTGGGTCTGGGTTGCACCCAACTGGTATATCTGGAAAAACAAGCAATAGCCCTGTTTCAGAAGCGGCCCGGTCATCAGACCGGGCCGCAACGCCATTAGCGACAGATCATATCATTCTTCTGCATCACCTTTATCTCACCGGTATCCATATCATACATCCAGCCATGCACGGAAAGTTTGCCATCCAGCATGGCCCGGCGCACAAAGGGATACTCCAGCAGATGCTCCAACTGCAGACGGACGTTTTCCTCTTCAATCAGACGACGTCGCTGGTCATCGGAAACCTGCAGCCGCAGTGATCGCAGCTTGTCATCCACCCTTTCCAGCGCCTTGTAGGCATTGTTCAACCAGATCGGGATATAGCGGTCATCCGGACTTTCATTGACCAGTGCATTGATGCCCCCGCAGTTATAATGTCCGCAAACCACCACATCAGGGATTTTTAAATGATTGATGGTGAACTCCAACACGGCGGAAAGGTTCCAGTCGTTAGTAGCAACAATATTACCCACGTTACGGTGGACAAACACCTCTCCCGGCCGGGTCTGGGTAATGGTATTGACCGGCACACGGGAGTCGGAGCAACCGATCCAGAGCACCGTTGGCCGCTGGTGCTTGGACAGCTCGGCAAAGTAATCCTTTTCACGGTCAAAGACCTCGGAGACAAAGCGTTTGTTGCCTTCCAGCAGCGTGGTAATCATGGCTGTCCCTCCCGTGGGGCGGACATAGAGGTTACTTCACAAGCTTGGATAGTTTTTTGAATGAATCCGTACCGGCAGCCTTCAACCACTGGAACAGCACCGATTCGGCACAGGTAATCACCGCCCCAGCCTGCTGCATCATCCCTATGGCCGCCTGCTTATTCTGTGCGGAACGGCTCATGACCGCATCTTGCACCAGATGCACCACATACCCGGCATCAAGCAGCTCAATAACGGTCTGAAGCACACAGACATGGGTCTCCATACCGGTAATGACTATCTGCCGTTTCCCGCTGTTTCTAATCGCTTCAACAAACGCACTACTACCGCAGCAGCTGAAGGTCATCTTCTCCAGACGCGGTGCGTTAGCAGCCTTTTCCTGCAATTCCGTCAAAGTCTCACCCAACCCTTTGACATACTGCTCCGTTATTACAACCGGCACCTGCAGTTCTGCTGCAGAATCAAGCAGTATCCCCGTATTGGCAGTCAAACCTGCCAGAACCTGAGGATCCATAGCCTTGCAGAGCCGTTCCTGCACATCAATCACCACAAGTACGCAGTCTTCTGCATGTAAAAAATAACCTTGCCGAATGGTTGTCATAACCACCTCCACTTTTTATAACTATATTATAATGGCATTCAACATACAGCGCAAGAGATAGCTACCGGACAAAGCCCAAAGGCAGGAAATATTGTTCTATTACGATAGACCGGACACAATAGCACCATCTTCTGGGGCCACCTGTTCCTGAATCAACACAAACGGACTGACCACCAGCATAGAGAACAGCTTGTCAGGCTCGGCATTCCAGACTGCAACCTGTTCGGCTGTTGGTTTTGATACCAGTCGTGAGGCCAACCAGGACTGTACTGCAGCGCTATCATCAGCAACAAGCCGCTCGCCCACCTCAACCAGCTCCAGCATCCCCTCAACCAGTATCAGTGCCCCCCGTTCATTATGTGCCCGCAACCACTGCCACTGAGCTGTATCAACCTGTCCAGCCAACCCCTGTATGGCATCATCCGGCATAGCCATCTCCCCCTTTTGTTAAAATTGCAGCTAAAACGCGATTGCCACTTGAATCATCGCTGTTTTCTGCTTAAATGTGAAGACAAACCTTTTTTCAAGGAGCCACCCATGGCCTTTTCAGGTGATCTGGAACACCTCTCTATAGTTGATGTGATCCAGTTACTGCATTCTACCCGCAAAACCGGAACATTAAAGGTGGAGGGGCGCAAGGGAGATATCTCGGTTGCCTTTAATGATGGCTACATTGTGGGGGCAAGCCATTACTCCAAAGGTGCCCTGATCGGTACCATTTTGCTGGAAGCAGGGGTAATCGATGCCGAAACCCTGCAAAAGGCCCTGGATATCCAGCAACAGGCCGGTGAAGACCGCAAACCGCTGGTTGCCACCTTGCTGGAAAACGGGCTTGCTGACCGTGATGCAGCCTACCGCGGCCTTGAAAGTCTGATTGAACTGGCTATTGTTGAGATACTGACCTGGAAAAAAGGAAATTTTGCCCTGCAGGTTGATGAAATACTGGTCTGCGATGAGTTCCGCTATTTCCCTGACAATCTGGATCAGGAGTTTACGCTGCCGACTGAACATGTCCTGATGGATGCCCTGCGGATCTTTGATGAAAAGATGCGTGACGGACTGCTGCAGATGGAAGAGGAACCGCATGCCACTCCTGCCCCTGAGCAAGCAGACAGTAACACCCTCTTGTCTGCGGATGACCTTGGACTGGGTGACCTTGATGCTGTAAAACGCAAGCCGCCTGCCTTTCATGAGGCCTTAAAGGACCAGCCGACTTCAGATTTACTACAATCAAAATTCAATGCTGTCCTGAAAGACACCAGCGCAAGCCTGAAACAGGTTACCACTTTACCAGAAACCGCCCGGATACTCCTGGAGACCGTTGCGGCTCTTTTCCCACGGGCACTTACCCTTGTGGTATGGGACACAGAACTGGTTGCAGAACGGGGAATCGGCATGACCACCCCCCGCGAAGAGGGACCGGGGCCGGTCATGGGGTTTAAAATCCCACTCAACATCGGCACCCTGTTCCGTTTTATCCTTGACAAAGGGCTCTTGTTTTACGGTAAATCTGAAGATCAGGCGTTGAAAGAGCATCTGTACCCGGCAATTGGTGCTCCAGCTGACCCCACACTACTACTGCTACCACTGAAGATGGGTAAAAAAGTAATTGCTCTTGTTTATGCAGATTTCGGGGCTCAGCCTGCTTCCGAAATCAACACAGTGCAACTGGAAGGTTGTGCCGAACATGCCGGAATGGCCATTGAAAGTGCCCTGCTGCGCAAACAGCGAGCCACAAAAACCGGTGGATAAGGAACCAAAACAATGGATATGAACCTGCTCAACCAGATTTTGGGAATCGCTTTTGAAAAACGGGTCTCTGACCTGCATTTTGAGGTGGATAATCCACCCTTCTTCAGGGCGCACGGCCAGTTGATCCGCTCAAAATTACCTTCCCTCACTTCACAAGACACTGAATTTATCGCCCAGACAGTACTGGCCCAGAGTAACCGCAAGCTGCCAGCAGATCTGCGAGAACTTGATGCAGCCTACGCCCTGCCTAATGGCGGTCGCTTCCGGGTCAGCATCTTCCGCCAACGTTGCAGTGTCGGCATCGTGATGCGCGTAATCCCCCCCTACATTGCTGCGTTTAATGAATTAAACCTGCCGCCTATTCTGGGTGAGATCTGCCAAGCCCCCAACGGACTGGTTCTGGTTACCGGTCCTACCGGCAACGGGAAATCCACCACCCTGGCATCCATGCTCCAACATATAAATCAGACTGATAATTTTAACATCATAACCATTGAAGATCCGATTGAGTTCCTGTTCGCATCGGATAAGAGCTGTATCATCCAGCGAGAGGTAGGGATTGATACCGGCAGCTTCAGCGCTGCACTGAAAGCCGCCCTGCGGATGGACCCGGATGTCATCATGGTTGGCGAGATGCGGGATCTGGAAACTATTGATGCCTGTATCAAGGCAGCAGAAACCGGCCACCTGGTTTTTTCAACCCTGCACACCCAGAGCGCCGCTTCAACCGTCAACCGTCTGGTGGGACATTTCCCCCCCGATTCACAGGAGGTGGTTCGTCAACGTCTGGCTGACATTCTGGTGGCCACCATTTCTTTACGCTTGATCAACGACAAGACCGGTGAAAAGGTACTGCCGGTGGTGGAAATCATGCGCACCACCACCACTATCCAGGCCTGTATCCGTGAAGGGCGTTTTGATGAAATCGAGAAACATATTGAAAACGGCCGCACCCAATACCAGATGCAGTCCCTTGATCAACATCTGGTCCAGCTTTGTCAACAGGAGCTGATCACCTTTGATCAGGCCAAGCGAATTACCCGCTCCATGGATCTGGAGCGCAAACTGACCTTTACCGGCGAATAGCAGGAAAAATTGACAAGGAGGTACCATCAATGAAGATCATGCTGAAACTGTTATGTCTTGCACTCTGTGCAAACCTTGCAGCCGCACCATTTTGCAGTGCTGACGAAAATGTAGAAGAACTACTGCAGCCCCAGGTCTATGATCTGGGTGAAACGCCGAAACCACCGCCAGTCAGGATCAAAAAGCAAACACCGCCGCCCAAACCGGCTCCACGTCCGGACGTCGAAAAATTTGTGGTAACACCCCCGCCACCCCCACCACCTCGTTATGAAGCACCACCACCACAACCAGCACCTCCCCCGCCACCAATGGGAGATGACAGTCATTTCATCCAGGGTGACGACTACTTTATCCAACGCCACGGCCTGGAAGGACGCACTTGGATTTATGTAGAGCTGGCCAAGATGGTTAATGCTCCAGGTGGCAATACCAAAGGTGAAGCAGAGTTTATGAAGGTTAAAGATGGCAAGAACTACTGGACCAGTCACTACTGGCAGACCAGAATTGCCCACCAGAGTGAACTCCGCCTGGGACTTAACGTCATAATCTTTGAAGGCAACCATCGCAACAGCATTTATGACGTTCCAGAGCGGAAAGACCGTGCACGCGGCAGCAACTGGTTTATGGCTCGTATTACCGACATGTCAGACATGTATAAAGGCTATGTCACCGTTTCCGGCAACTACAAGGTCAGCCTGCGCAACATGCGAGTGATCCTGCGCTGACCTGAAAGCAGAGCAGTTCCGCTAAACAAAAACAGGGGGCGTCCAATCTGGACACCCCCTGTTTTTGTTTAGCTATTTCCAAACGCAAGAAAAAAGTATACGCCTAAAAAAATAAAAAAACAGACTGGAAAATTATTCTGTTTATGTCGATACTGTACTTAACGGTAGCGCTAACCGGAAGAGCAGAAGGCACCAGAACGACGAGCAGGAAAGGTGATCTGCATCCAAGATGTAATCAGCGAACATAGTGATCCACAGCACCTGTCCGGTGGGACATAACCGCCGGAATTCCCGTGAAACAGGGATTCAAGCATCAGAGGCCCGCGAACCATCGCGGGCCTTTCACGTTTCCACCCTCAAGATGTCGCTATGAACAAAACTCAACAGAAATATAACAGGCATATTGCAGAGGACTTGTTTTCTGCTAAACTTCAGCTGCCACTCAATGGAACTCCTCGTGCATGACCACACCTTGGTCCTGCCATCCATTACCAAGGTGTTAGTGCTACGGCCAGCAACGTGAACACTATGATAGTTTTGTGTATCAATATTCAACTAGACACAAATAAGATCTTTATTGTATGCAATTAGCCGCGTATCTGACAGACAAGGCTCCCCCATGACCAATGTCCGAACTGGAAAATATCAGCTGCTGCGCCAACGGGCCGAACAGCTTCTGGCAACCGATCCGGGGCGTTTCAGGACGCCGGAACAGGCCGATCTTGTTGGGCTGTTGCATGAGCTTGCGGTCTTTCAGGCTGAACTTGAGATGCAGAATGAAGATTTGTTGCTTGCCAATCAGCAGCTTGAAGAGACCAGGCAGCAGTACGCACGTTTATATGAACAGGCACCGGTTGGATATCTCAGGCTGAATGAGCAGGGCATGATTCTGCATCACAACCAGACCTTCACCGAAATGATCCACTCGGATCAGAATATGCTGGTTAACAAACCACTGGCAACCCTATTAACAGCTGAAGATCGGGACATCTTCTATGGCCGTTTCAGTGCGCTGTTTAAAAATCCTGCTGGTAAGAATATCGAACTTCGTTTCACCCTGCCTCACGGAAAGTCCCTGGTTACCAGTCTGACGGCCCGTCGAGACCTGCATTGCGTAACCTCCGACGCAGTTCAGCCGACCCTGTTGGTCATCGTCTCAGACATCAGCGAGATCTGCCGCACCCGTCATGCCCTGGAACAGGCACGACTGGAGGCGGAAGGTAACTGTAATCGACAGACCCAGCTGCTGGTTGAGACCCGAAAACTCAGTCGCCTTTATCTGCTGCTTTCCCGGATAAATCAGCTGATTGTACAGCACCCGCAACAGCAGGAACTGTTTAGGGAGGTCTGTGATATAGCCGTGCTGGAAGGTGGAATTGATACTGCGTGGATAGGATCCGTAGAGAAAACAGGAGAAATAACTCCGTTGGCAAGCTGCGGGATGGTACTTGAACAACTGGACTGCCTGGGAATCAATAACTACGGCACCTTATTTCAGGGAAACAAAACCTTTATCAATAATAATCTGCTTACAGAACCGGTCATCCCCCCCTGGCAACGTTCTGCGGTGGCCTGCGGATTTCAGTCGTTGGCAGCTTTACCGATCAGGGCCAGAAAAGGGCATACAGGCTGTTTTGTGCTCTATGCAAAGGAGCAGCATTTCTTTGATGAGGCAGAAATCAGGCTATTGGAAGAGATAAGCCGCAATATTGGTCATGCCCTTGATGTGGCTGAAATGGACCGGGAGCAGGAGCAGGCCAGAGAACAGCTCAGTTATCTTGCCCGCCATGACCCGTTGACCGGGTTAAACAACCGATCGATGTTTTCCTGTCATCTGTCCAAGGCATTGGAAAGAGCTGCCCGGCAGGGGACGCTGGTGGCCCTGTTACTGCTGGACCTTGACCGGTTTAAGGATGTAAACGATAGTTATGGCCATGCTGCCGGAGATGAACTGCTCGTGCAGGTGGCAAAACGGATCACCGGACGGCTGCGGGGGGCAGATAGTACCAGTCGGCTTGGTGGCGATGAGTTTACGGTGGTTCTGGAGGATCTTCATGAACCACAAGATGCTGCATGGGTGGCAAATGATCTGCTTGCGCTGGTGCGTGAACCGTTTCAGCTTGCCACTGCCGGTGAAGTCTCGGTGGGTACCAGTATCGGTATTGCCCTTTACCCAGAGCATGGCAGCACAGAACAAGAACTGCTGCAGCAGGCCGATGCAGCCCTGTATCGTGCCAAGGCTGGTGGTCGCAGCCGTTTCCGGTTTTTCAGCGAAGAACTGACCCGTGAAGCACGGGAACGGATCCAGCTGGAGGCGTCTCTGCGCAAAGCGCTAGAGCAGAAAGAACTGTTGGTCCATTTTCAGCCCCAGTTTGATCTGCAGACCGGCAGGATTGTGGGGGCCGAGGCGCTGGTTCGTTGGCTCCACCCCGAGTATGGCATGATGCAACCAGCGCAGTTTATTCCGCTGGCTGAGGAAACCGGTTTGATTGCCGGACTTGGGGAGTGGGTGCTGCGTGAAACCTGCCAACTGGGGAGCCGTTGGCTCTCTCAGGGCTTGCCGCCACTACGGTTGGCTGTTAATATTTCGCCTCAGCAGTTGCGTCAGCCTGGTATTGAACGGCTTTTGACTGCTATCTTGCTGGAAACCGGATTTCCCGCTGAGCTGCTTGAGATTGAGGTGACCGAATCAACCCTGATGCAGCAGGAAGAAAAGGCAGAGTTGATCCTGAACCGGATCAGTAGCCTGGGCGTCAGACTTGCAGTGGATGATTTTGGCACCGGCTACTCATCACTCTCCCGAATCAAGCAGTTTCCTGTGCAACTCTTGAAGATAGATCGCAGCTTTATATCAGGTATTCTGGACAACCAGACTGATCAGGAAATTGCCGCCACCATCGTGGCCATGGGCCGTATTCTGGGGTTCAAGGTGCTGGCAGAAGGGGTTGAAACTCAGGAACAGCTGGACCTGTTACGTCAGCTGCCCTGCGACCTGTACCAGGGCTTCTACTCTGCCAGACCGATGCCGGCTGAAGAATTGTCCCTGGTTTTGCAAGAGAATATAAGTAATTTCTAAAATCAGACTATTTGCGATGCTTTGAAGACAAGGAATCCAATGAAAAAGATTACTCCTGCGCCACCGATTGTCCCTGTTTCTGCTCCCACCGCCATTCACTACGTTGGTATCGGTGCCTCTGCCGGCGGCCTGGAAGCCATCGAATCATTCTTTACCAACATGCCGCCAGACAGCGGCATGGCCTTTATTGTGGTACAACATCTTTCCCCTGACTATAAAAGCCTGATGGTGGAACTGCTCTCCAAAAAAACCGCCATGCCGGTCCACCGGGCCGAAGATGCCATGGAGGTACTGCCCAACCATGTCTACCTGATTCCGCCCAAAAAGAATCTGACCATCTTCCACGGCAAGCTGTTGTTGTCCGATCAGGATCACAGCCGCGGAATCAACCTGCCGATTGATCTGTTCCTGCGTTCGTTGGCTGATGATCAGGCAGAACGGGCTGTGGCGATCATCCTTTCCGGCACCGGTAGCGACGGCATGCGCGGGGTGCGGGCCGTCAAGGAAAACGGCGGCATGGTCATGGTGCAGTCTGAAGAATCAGCCAAGTTTGACGGCATGCCCCGTTCAGCTATCTCTACCGGGTTAGCCGACTTTGTGCTGCCACCTGACCAGATGCCCCGGCAACTGCAGGCGTTTATCAAGCATCCCTATGTAACCAAGTCAGAACGGTCTGAAAGCCTGCTTAGCAACGAAGACGGCATGATCAGGATTTTCGCCCTGCTGCGGGAGCGCTGCAAGGTGGATTTTACCTATTATAAACCCAGTACGGTAGTGCGCCGGATCGAGCGGCGTATGTCCATCAATCAGGTTGAAGATATCAAAGACTATGTCAACTATATCCTGAGTAATCCTTCGGAGTTGACGACCCTCTACCGCGAACTGTTGATCGGGGTTACCAGCTTTTTCCGTGATCAGGAAGCGTTTGACTTCCTGGCCACCAATATTTTACCGGACCTGTTCCGTAATGCCACCAGTCGTGAGATCCGCTTCTGGGTTGCAGCCTGCTCTACCGGAGAAGAGGCCTATTCGTTAGCCATACTGGCCCGCGAATGTCTGGAAAAGCTGGGCAGTTCCCATGATATCAAAATTTTTGCCACCGATATTGATCGTGATGCGATTCATTTTGCCGCTGCAGGCAGCTATCCAGAGAGTATTGCCGCTGATCTTTCTCCCCGTATTTTGTCGAAGTATTTCCACAAGCGGGACGACAACTTCCAGATTGCCCGCACCATCCGCGAAATGGTGGTCTTTGCCCAGCACAACCTGATCAAGGATCCTCCCTTTACCAATATTGATCTGATCAGTTGCCGTAACGTGCTGATCTACTTCCAGCCGATTCTGCAACGCAAAGTGTTTGAGTTCTTCAATTTCTCATTGGCAGCCAACGGTGCGCTCTTCCTGGGCAGCAGTGAGTCAACCGGCGAAATGGCCTCCTATTTTGATGTGCTTGACCAGAAACTGAAGATATTCCGTTCCAAGGGCAGGATGAAACCGCTTTCTGATACCCATCTGCCCAGTGTCTCCGACACCCGTTTCCATGAGATGAAGGGACAGTTTGCCATTGCCCGCCGGGCTGTGCGAGCCACGGAAGAAGAGCGGGTTATGGAGCGTTTTATTGAGGCTGCCAGCGCTGATTACATTCCCCTGGCCCTGGTGGTTAACGAACAGCTTGAGGTGCAACATATCTTTGGTGATGCTGCCGGGTACCTCAAGCTTCCGTCCGGCAAGGTGGTCAACGATATCTCGAAAATGGCGGTAAAGGAACTGGCAATCCCCCTGGCCACCGGTATTCAGAAGGTGTTTCGTCAGCGTCAGGAGTTACGCTTCTCCAACATCCGGGTGAGCCAGCCGGATGGAAGCCGCCTGATTGACATGCGGATTAAATTGCTGCCAGCTAAAAGAGAGCAGGATCATCTGGTGGCGGTGTTCATAACGGAGACCCGGAAAAGTGACGCCACCGATACCAGTCAGCCGGTACAGACCTATGACCTCTCAAAAGAAGCAGAAGACCGGATGCGGGATCTGGAGCATGAACTGCAGTTTACCCGTGAAAACCTGCAGGCAACCATTGAAGAACTGGAAACTTCCAATGAAGAGCTGCAGGCCACCAACGAAGAACTGCTGGCCAGTAATGAAGAGTTGCAATCAACCAACGAAGAGCTGCAATCAACCAATGAAGAGCTTTTTACGGTTAACGCTGAATACCAGAGCAAGATCATTGAACTGACTGAACTGCATAATGATCTTGATAACCTGCTCTCAGCGACCCAGATCGGAAACCTGTTGCTGGATAAGAATATGGAGGTGCGCCGTTTTTCAAAACGGGTTTGCGATATCTTCAAGTTGCTTGACAGTGACGTTGGTCGTCCAATTACCCATATCACCCATCATCTGCTGAATTGCGACCCGATTGCCTTGATCAGAGATGTTCAAATCTCTTTAAAACCACAGGAGTTTGAGGTGCAAACCCTGGATGGGCGTTGGCGTCTGATGCGGATTGTCCCTTATGCTATTGGTCCTAAGACCTTTTCCGGTACGGTGGTTTCTTTTGTTGATATAAATTCGCTGAAGCAGGCCCAGGAGAGTGCCTGTGAGATGCAGCAACTGTTTGCTGACGTGGTCCATTCATCCCCTGCACTGGTCTGGCTGGCCGACACCAGCAAGGGTTGCACCTGGTTTAATGAACCCTGGCTGGCCTTTACCGGACGAACCATGGAACAGGAGTTGGGTAACGGTTGGGTAGAGGGGGTACATCCCGATGATCGTGATCGCTGTTTCAAGATCTACGCCGCGTCATTTGATCAGAGGAAGCCGTTTTCCATGGAGTACCGTCTGCGCCGCCATGATGGTGTCTACCGTTTGCTGCTTGATGAAGGCCGTCCCCGCTTCAGACAGGATGGCAGCTTTGCCGGCTATATCGGCGCCTGCCTGGATATTTCCGATAAGACCTGTCCGTTTGACCAACCCAACTGTGTGATGCACGCAGTACGCTCTGGAGCCCCGACATGACCTCCCGGAACGAATCAGTTGATTTCATGCAGCTACGAAAACGGGCAGAGGCGCTCATCAGCGCAACTCCTCAGGCTTCGTGCAACCTGACGCCGGACGAGATCAAGGCGTTGGTGCATGATCTCTCGGTACACCAGATAGAGCTTGAGCTGCAAAATGATGAACTCCTGCGCGCCCAGCAGTTGATAGAAAAATCACGTGATGAACTGGCCCGGCTTTATCACCAGGCCCCGATTGGCTATCTGACCCTTAACCAGATCGGTATTATTCAGCGTTGCAATCAGACCTTTGGCCGTATGGTGGGAAAAGATTGTGAACGTCTGATCGGTAAACCGTTGGCCGACCTATTGGAGGGGACGGACCGCGATATCTTTCTGGGAAGGTTCCGTTCTTTTTTCAACCAGCCGACAGATAAATTCATTGACCTGCATTTCCCTGCACGGGGAGAGACCAGTGGTTTCCATGGACGGATAACCGCCAGCCTTGAAACCAATCAGACAGAGCAGCCAGACGACCGGAAAGCAAGTCTGCTAGTGGTTATACAGGATATCTCCGAGCAGAGAATTGAATCACTGATCCGTATCAAGACTGAACAGACATTGAAAAACCACGACCTTTTTGTCACCACGCTACTGGAAACCATACCGATCCCACTTTTTTATAAAGACACCCAGTGCCGTTACCTGGGGTGCAATGAGGCATTCAAGGCGTTTACCGGCCTTACGGAATCTCAGCTGATCGGCAAGACCGCATTCGATATCTCCCCATCTGATATTGCGGCCCTGTACGACGAAAAGGACAGGCATCTTCTGGAGCACCCAGGCAGCCAAACCTACGAATGGAAAGTCCGTGCTGCTGACGGAACCATCAGAACTGTTGTCTTTAACAAGGCTACGTTCAATGATGTTGACGGTCAGTTAGCCGGTATCGTCGGTGCTGTACAGGACATTACGGACCTGAAGGATTTACAGTCTACGTTGAAACAGGCAAAGGATGTGGCAGAACAGGCCAATCGAGCCAAAAGTGAATTTTTAGCAAATATGAGCCATGAACTGCGTACCCCGATGAATGGCGTGATCGGCATGGCTGAACTGCTTTCGATGACTGAGCTTTCTGAAGAACAACAGGATTTTGTAACGGCAATTAACCAAAGCGGCCAAAATCTGATAAAAATCATTGGTGATATTCTTGACCTGGCAAAAATTGAAGCTGACAGGCTAGAGCTTGAGTGTCAGATTTTTCCCCTTCGCTCAACTATTGATCAGGTCCTGAGCCTGATTCGCCCCCAGGCCCAAGCCAAAGGTCTGTTAATTTTCAATCATCTGGAACCGGAACTGCCAGACCTGTTCTGGGGGGATCCCGGTAGACTGAGCCAGATTCTGCTGAACCTGCTGGGTAATGCTGTCAAGTTCACCCTTCAAGGCAGTATCAGTATCACGGTGTCGCAAGGCCCAGTTAAAGACAATGGTCTGACTCTTTGTTTCAGTATTAACGACACCGGTATCGGCATCCCCCCTGCAAGTCTGCACAAACTCTTTATGCCTTTTAGCCAGGTAGATAGCTCAACCACCCGTAAATTCGGCGGAACCGGCTTGGGACTAGCCATCTCAAAACAACTCATTGAACTGATGGGGGGGACGATCAGCGTTGAGAGTGTCGAAGGTACCGGTTCCACCTTTTGTATCAGACTACCACTGGAACCGGCCACAGATACAGCCTGTCGCCCACTCCCTTCATCTATACCTATCCCCATTAACGGGCATAGCCCTGCTGACCACTGCATTCTCGTGGTTGAAGATAACGAGCTGAATCTTAAAGTACTGGAGCTTATGCTGGACAAGCTTGGCTACCGGACAAAAACTGCAGCAGATGGGCTAAAGGCTCTGGATATATTAAAAACAGATGCTATTGATCTGGTGCTGATGGACTGCAGTATGCCGGTACTTGACGGTTACCTGGCCACGGCAAAAATCAGAGAACCGGGCACCGGCACCAAAAAACCTGACATTCCCATTATCGCCATAACCGCACGGGCCATGCACGGAGATCAGGAAAAGTGTATACAAGCTGGAATGAACGACTATCTGGCTAAACCAATCAACTGCAGTGCACTTGCCGATAAAATCAGGCTTTGGCTCAACCACACATCCTGACACAAACAGCTTTCATCCGCTCCAGAGCCTGTTCAAGCAGGCTCCGGGGACAACCAAAATTAAGCCTGACAAACCCCGGTGCTCCGAACGGCACACCATCCGACAACCCGACCCCGGCCTGCTCAAACAGGCCGGCCGGATCAGCTACGCCAAGCCCCCGCGCATCAACCCAGGCCAGATAAGTCGCCTCCACCGGCCAGGTTTTCAATCCAGGAACCGCCTGAATTACCTCCAGCACCAGATCACGATTCTGCCGCAGATACCCGAGCAGGGCCTGACGCCAGGGTTCACCATCACGATAGGCAGCCAGGGTAGCCGTGTAGCCCAGCAGGTTAACGTGGGGCACGATCCCGGTCATAACGTCCCGAAAGGCCTGCCGCAGCTGTTTGTCAGGAATAACAGCAAAGGAACAGCCCAGACCGGGGATATTGTAGGTTTTACTGGGGGCCAGCAGGGTAATGGTCCGCCGGGCCAGCTCCGGAGCAAGGGTGGCAAAGGGGATCTGTGGTGTATCGTTGTCCAGCACCAGTCCGGCATGAATCTCGTCAGAACAGACAATCAGATCATGGCGTTCAACCAGATCAGCCAGCGCCAGCTGTTCTTCCCGGCTCCAGACCCTGCCCACCGGATTGTGGGGGCTACAGAGCATCAGCAGTTTAGTCCGGGGAGTTATCGCCTGCTCCAACGCCTCCAGATCCATTTCCCAGCGTCCCTGCTGTTCAACCAGCGGCACACTGATCAGCTCTCGCCCGGCCAGGCCGGGGGCTGTCAGAAAAGGCGGATAGACCGGTGTAAACGTAGCAACAGCATCCCCCGGCGCACCCACGGCCCGGCAG